>Ga0207421_10008126_pt1 | contig 10975 bp, 10 predicted proteins | sample SodLakKL_010_SED_4_FD_187542 | JGI IMG/M metagenome (GOLD analysis project Ga0207421, IMG submission 187542) | Alkaline sediment microbial communities from Lake Tanatar, Kulunda Steppe, Russia - 8KL_010_SED (SPAdes) (version 2) | ecosystem: Environmental > Aquatic > Non-marine Saline and...
TCTCCGGCCGAAAAGAAACGTCAACTGGGGTTGTCGGTCGCTCGTAAGAGTTCTCGATGCGCACTGTGAACTCCGCGGGCGCCTATAAGGTGTGGAAGGATTAACGCTTGCTGCCGCCCGAGGCGGCGGGGACGTGCCCAAGTCCTTTGACTGCGTATGTCTGAAGGCTAACCCTGACGTTCAGCAGGAATGCCCTTCCGTGCTATCTCCTGCAATCCGAGGGCAACGTTCGTCGGCCCGTCGTAGCGGGCCTGTCACTCTTTGAGCCGGTTCATGTTCCCGGCGAACTGCGGGTCGCTGAGAACTGCCTCGATGCGCGCGCGTAACCGGCGACGCTTGAGCGCCGAGAAGGGGAGGTTGAACCCCGCCCCGTGATTCTCGACTAACTGAAGGTTCAGGTTCTGTTGCGGCTGTAGCGCAAATCCGATGACCGGGGTCCCGGAGGCGATGGCGGTTTGAACGCTCCCCTGGCCGCCGTGGATGATGGCGAGGTCGCAGAGAGGCATTAGGATATGGTCGGTGATGAGGATATCCTCCGAAGCCTCAAAGCGTTTGGGCTGCGTTGTGGTACAGAAGACTACGCGCGCATTGAGATCCTGAATGCAGTCGTAGACTGCGGACAGATAATCCTCCGCACTGGAAGTGAGCGCCACGAAGATCTTGGGCTTCTCGGTTTTCAAGAAGTTCAGCACGTTTTGCTCAAGCTCGCCGAAGAGCTCCGCGTAAATGGCACCGGCGTGAATGAGCCGGATGCTCGAGCTATACCCACTATCGCTACCGTTGTGCCACGCGTCCATTTCCTGGGTGGAGATACCGACAATCTCAGGGGTATCGGTGACGAACGTATAGTCTCCGAGGAACAGATCGGCGACCGACTTTACCGGCGCAATGCCGAGTTCTCGCGCAACAGCGTTGAACGGCCCGGTGTAGGACCTCCCATGAGAGTACAGCCAGTTTGCGAACCGTACCTTCCATGACTCCGGCAAGAGACGAATGGGACCGCGATTGAAGTCTTTTCTATAGGGGGCGAGCCGTTTCTCGAATACGAGCGGAAAGAATGAACCGTGGGTAGTGGACAACGGTATACCTACTACTCTGGACGAGAGCTTCGTGGAAAGCGTGAATCCAATGTGAGCGACCCGAATCTCGTGCGCCCGGAAGAAGCTAGCTTCCTCACCGACATGCTCACGGAGCTCCGGTGCGCTATAGAACCGGGGCTTCTTTCCGATGTTGGCGAGGACGTAATCGCGGCAGCGCTCGGGCGTCATCACCGGCGGAACGACACGGTACGGGATGCGTTCTTCCTGCAGTACGAACTCATAGGTGCCGCCGTGCGTGGCAACTATCGGTGTCTCGCCGATCCGGCGTAACGCCTTGTAGATTGCAACAGCGCGAGAGGTCTCGGAGAGATAGGCCACATTCGGAAACAAGCAAATGCTCACTAACACGCCTCACTGGTCGAATATTACATCGTTGTCGGCATCCGGTAAAGCGTACTTCCTGGTACGAGTGTGATTACACAGGCTCTTGCGGTACTCTATAAGTGCTGATATCGTGCATTTGCGACAAAAACAGAGATGTGTTGTAATGAAGGTGTATTCGTAAAGAACGCCTTCTTTGTCCTTCTTGCGGCTGCCATGTCCGTCTGTGGCGGATTCCCCGTTCTTGCCAATGATGCGCCTTCTATGTTCGGAGCAGATGCGGCTCGCACCGGGATATACACGGAGGACGAGACGACGGAAGGCGAGACAGGCAGTACGTGGCGATTCCAGACCGAGTCATCTCGGAGTGCGGGATCGCCGATTGTCGCCAACGGAGTTGTATATGCCGGTGCCGGTGACGGCCGTCTCTACGCAATAGACCTCGAAAGCGAAGAAGTGTTGTGGACTTCTGAGCCTGCCGATTGGGTACTATCATCTCCGGTATGAAGGTGCTATGAATACCCATTCATGCCGGTACGGGCGGGAGACGGAGGGGCGGGCCATCCGCTTCTATAGAGGGACACCCGATGAAAGCATCGTTGGCACGACGAACAGCAGCCACGATCGCGGCAGCCTTTGCTGCGTTCATTTCCGTCGCACCAGCCTGCGGGCTTGCGCCGGAAGCGGAGGAACAGCTTCGCGATCTTGCCGGTAACGACGATCTTCTCTTCATGGCACTTCGCGGTTTCCACCTTGCCGAAGCGCCCGAGCTCTTTCCCCAATACGTGCAAATTCGAGAGTACAACCGCCGCGGTGATGAGGTTCGCCGGGTAGAGGCGGAATACGAAGCCCGCGTTCGTCTGGACGGTGGCCATGACATTGAGCCGCTCCGGGTAGTGGAGGACGGGGAAGACATCACGGATGACGGTTCGGGGGAGCTCGATCGCCTTCTTGCGATTGACGGAGCGGGTGAAGGCGACGAAGACGCAGCAACAGACGACTCGAAACGCCGCGGTGCGATCGGAGTTGATGATATCAGCGAACTGTCACCCAGCGACAGCATCCGCCAATGGAACGGGGTGCGCCTGGCGGCATACCGTTTTGCAACCCGAAACGGGAATGAGATGAATGGGGAAATTTTTGTCGATCCGCTCGACCAGGTGGTACGGGCGATGGAGGTGGAGCTTCGTGGGATTCCGGTTTTCTTCGGTAGTCCTCAGGCACGCATCTTCTACTCCGGGAGTGGCTCGCAGTGGCGCACGGACCGGATGGAGATTGAGTATCGGACCGGAATCGTGCGGAGAAGGACAGTGCACGTGGAAATGCACTTCGCCGAGATGCCCACGCCGTAGTCCCCGTCCGCCGAAGGGCTCTGTTAAGCGTATCGTCGATCCAGGATTTGAAAGCTTGTATTTCTCGCTTTGCTTCTGCCGCGTGAAAGTGCCGCTGATAGTTCTGGACACGAGCTCAGTCCATGAGTACTCCACCGTCTACGTCTATTGTCTCACCGGTTACGAACGTCAAGTCTGGGGTGGCAAGAAAGGCGACTGCATGTGCGATATCCTCAGGAGATCCTACGTGGCCTACCGGTATAGCCGCCTCCAGTGCTTCCTTCTGCGCTTGACCATACCGGCCGGTATAGACGTTCCCGGGGGAGACGCAGTTGACATAGATGCCGTGTGGTGCCCATTCATATGCCATTGCCTTAGTGAGAGCGAAGACGCAAGCTTTGGAAGCGGCGTAGGCAACTTGAGTAGTTTCTCCGGGCTTGCCATACATGGTGCGCCCTCGCTTCCCGGCCAGGGAGCCAATATTGATGATACGGCCAGTACCTTGCCGCATCATGAACCGTGCCGCGGCCTGTGCGCAGTGCAACGTACCTTTGACGTTTACGCCGAAGACGCTATCAAGTTCACTGTCGGTGAGCTCTAGTAGAGGGGTGTCACTGAAAACGGCAGCGTTGTTGACTAGGATATCGAGCCGGCCGAACTGGCTGACGACGCTTTCGACCATAGTGGCTGCCTGCTCTTGATCAGACACATCGGCCACAATCCCTTGGGCCTCGTACCCCTGTTCACGGAGAGCTGCAGCGGCGGTCTCTACATCCGGTCCAATATCGTTCAAAACGACGATCGCTCCTTCTCGAGCGAGACGTTGCCCAATGGCAAATCCGATGTTCTTTGCGGCGCCGGTAACCAGCGCAACGTGATCCTGTAGTTTCAATGGAACCTCCAGTTCTTGAAAAGAATCAGGGTAGTTATCACTGCGAAAGCGCAATCCCGGACAGTTGGTGAAGTAGTATTCAGGAGTTTAGGTCATGGTTTCCGTGCCCAATGGCCAAATGCGATGAGATCTCTCTGCTTGCTTCGAACAAGCGGGACTTGGCCTTGCGAAAAGTTTCGCCTCGAATGCGCGCACAGGGGGCAGCGATGGAGATCGCCGCAATGGCGTTGCCCGATCCATCCTCGATTGCTACACCCATGCAACACAGGCCTATTTCGTGTTCCTCGTTGTCGTATGCGATGCCGGTTAACCTGACATTCCGAATCTCATCCTTCAAAGCCGAAAGAGTGCGGATGGTGTTATCGGTATACGCGGTTAACTCCTCCTGGCAGCCATAGAGCTCATCAATCTCCTCGTCACTTAGGTATGCCAAGAGTACCTTCCCTAACGCGTTCGAATGCGCCGGATCCCGGGACCCGATGCTGACAGAGAAACTCAGGGACCGTGGAGCGGGAACATTGTCAATATGCACCACATCGGTCCCGTCCAAGACGCAAAGGTGTACGGTCTCTCGAAACTCGGACGCGAGGCGCTCCAACACCGGTCGAGCGACAGTAACAAAATCCTGGGAGCGAGTAATACGCGAGGCGATAGCCATCAGTTTGTAGGAGAGGCGATACTTGTCTGCGCGGCGATCTTGGCGAAGATATCCGAGCTCCTTGAGGGTCCAAAGGAGACGGTACACGGTAGCTTTGTTTAGGTTGGTCCGCCTTGCGATCTGAGTGACACCGAGCTCTTCTTCTTCCGCCAGGGCCTCGACTATGGTAAAAGCCTTCACCACGGATCCCACAGCAGCTGGTTTCTTCTCGTCCGAAACGTCGTCTGGTTCAAATGGACTTGTCTCTGTTGACATGGTTACTATCCCGCTATGACTGTTTTTTGGCGACGCAGCACACCCCTATACCCCTGGGCAGAGGTCTTGGGACGCCACGCTCATCCACTGTCTCCTTCCCCCCGTGTCTCTATGCTACTACGACCTACCATTTGGGTACAGCAAGGAACGATAGCCAATGTACCGGCGGACGTCCTCGGGGCCACGGCCATCGGGGCAGTGACCGTGGATGGTCGCATCGCTGCAACTCTGTCGTCAGGAACGGTATTCAAAGTGCGATCCTTTGCCCTCCTTTGAGCCGCGAATCGCGTGCTGCGGCAAGTATTTCTATAACTCTTAGGACCTCTCGAAGAGAAATGGGTGCTTCACGATTGAGAACCATCTGTTCCGTGCTCCTGACGAGGTTTGCGAAGTAGTCTTGGTAGTTGTCAATATAGAGGTGTCGCCAGTCTTGTCTGCCAAGGGCCAGAACGTGAAACCTGGACTTTGCATCCGCTACCACGTGAATGGAGGCCAAGACACCGTCCGAGAACGTCACTTTGATCAATTCCGATTGCGGCTCCCCGACGTTTTGTACACTAAGCACGTCAGGTCCGCGCAGGCTAAGAAGGATATCTACCAAGTGAACCCCGTAGAAAAAGAGCTCTCCAGGTCCGGCAAGTGCAATGCTGAGCGGCGTGCCGATCTCGGCAGTCAGCCGGCTACCGAATTCCTGCAATTGCGGAGCGAACCGGGCAGGGGAGGCGGAGAAGAAGGGAGTCCCTGTCTTCCGTGCCAACTCCACGATTTCGGTCGCCTCTTGGAGATCGGGTGAAAGCGGCTTGTCCACATAGCAAGGAACTCCGCTTTCCAAGAACTGGTAAGCGTGACGCTGAAACTCCATGGATTTGTCTCCCAAGACTAGTACACCATCTACCGCTTGGGAGAGCTCTGCCGGCGACTGAGCAACGTGCGGGATGGCAAATCTGTCGGCCAGCTGTTCGGCATTCTCTCGGATTGGATCCCATACGGACGCTATGGTCACATGCTTCTGAAGCTCTGGGACTTGCGGGAAAACACCTGGGATCTCGTTGTCAGGGTTTCTGTCTCCATTCACAACGCTCGATACCGCACGAGCATGAAAGCACCAGCCTTCGCCTGCAATCCCCAATTTCGTATGCAAGTTACGCCTCCTTACTTGGTGTGTACAGGTCCGTCCTGTGGTTCTTCAATTCTTCAACGCCCCCATGGTTAGCCCGGAGACGAAATGTCGTCTAATCGCTATAGCGAAGATGATGATCGGTGCGATTACAAGCATTCCGGCGGCAGACATCTCGGTCCACTGTACCCCCATAGGAGTGATGAACTGGGATATCTCGACCGGAGCGGTCCTCATTCGGAAGCTCGTGAAGAGGAATGCGAACATGAACTCGTTCCAAGATACGGTAAAAACGAATATCCCCGTGGCGACGATACCTGGTCTTATGACGGGGAGAATGATCTTAGCCAGGATTACGTGTAGCGTGGCCCCGTCGATTACGGCTGACTCATCGATTTCGATAGGCACATTTCGCAAGTAGCTTCGGAGCATCATAACCCCGAACGAAACGTTTAGCGTCAAGTACAATACCATGAGTCCGAAATGAGTGTTGTAGATTCCCAACTGCTGAAAGATGATATAGAACGGAATTGCGATTCCGATTGGGGGGAGGCACCGCGTTGCCATAATCCACAGCGCAATAAGGAATTTTCCGCGGAAGTTTCCACTTCGAGACAAGGCATATGCCGACGGAAAACTGACCAAGATTGCCAGAGCGGTGTGTCCGGTCGCAACGATCAGGCTGTTCAGCAACGAGCGCATGAATCCTTCATCTAGAAGGAGATTTCGGTAATTCACCCACTCAGGCGAAAAAGCGAGATGTATTCCTGGTGCGCGCGCTACTACCGGCGGTTGAATCGAAGTGAGAAACATAGCCAAGATCGGTATCACAATTGCTGCAACCGCTATCAGCAAGAGAATGGTGGTCGTGACATCGAGAAGCCCTTCACGTAGCTTATGTTGTTGCACGGCTGCTGCCTCCTTTGGGTTGCCTACAATCCCGTAAACAGCTCTTGTATAGGAACACGGGAAATTACTCCTTGCTCTCCCTCGATATGGTCAACTTGACGAAGGCAATGCTGATCAAGAGAGACACGAAAATCAAGAACAGCCCCATGGCCGCTCCGCGACTGATGTTGTAACGATCAAATGTTAACCGGTACAGGTACATGTTCCAGATTTCCGTAGCTCCTCCGGGACCACCGCCCGTCATAATGAAAATAGTTACGATCCATCGCAGGAGATCGATCGAACGGATTACCGTAACTACGTACACTATGGGAGCCAGCAGCGGGACGGTAATATGCCGTACCAACTGAAATCCGGTAGCACCGTCACACTTCGCAGCGTCATAGAGCGTAGCTGGTAAGGCTTGAAGGCCTGCGAATAGCATCAGAACAAAGAGCGGGGTATGTTGCCATACATCGACCAGTATCACCGAAAACAACGCTGTGCTTCTTCCCAGCCATGCGATACCGGGAATGCCCAGAACGCCCAAGAACGCGTTGAGAACGCCTCGCGAAGGCTCGAAAACCATGAAACGCCACATCACCCCCACGACAACCGGCGCTACCACGAGTGGCAGGACCATGACGTAGTTGAAGAGACGAGAGACAAGTAGACGTCTGCGGGTAGCGCGCGCAAGCAGTAGCGCTATACCGAGTCCCAAAGGAAGTTGAAGAGCTAGACTGCCCAAAACCCAAATCAGGGTAGTGTAGCCGGCCTGCCAGAAGCGGGGTTGACTGAAGATGTATATGAAATTGGATAACCCGACAAAAGGCTCTTCGAACGAAAGCGTAAGCGAACGACCCCAATCCGTAATGCTCATGTAGATGAGAATCAGAATAGGGATGGCATTTATGAATATCAGTATGGCGACTGCCGGCAACAGCAGGCGGTGTGTCTGTAGCCACGTTCGTCGTACATCCATATAGCAGTGTCCTCATAGATCGCAGATCTGGTTCGCTCTATACCGAGTGATTACGCACTCGAACTCAGGGACATTCACCGAAACCAAGGGGAACTCCCTGACGCGGTCCAACTCGGTGACGGCTGCAGTCATGCAGTCTGCCAGGCTCCTCGCGACAGAGAAGAAGCGGCGAAGGAACCACAGCGTTGGTTGCATCAGGCAGCGCCGGTAGGCAGGGAGCGCGGCTTAGACCGCCGGCTCCCTGCCGTCTGTGGCTAGGCCCTTGCACTTAACTGGTGCGCGGCCCTGCCATTAACACGGGACCAGGAGTGTGTCTAAAACTCAGTCAATACGCCCTGCATCACGCATTACGCGGACGAAGGCTGATTGCAGTTCTTCGGCCGCTTCTTCCGGCGATATCGCGCCAACTACCACCTCAGAGACGCGTCGGTGCAGGTCGTCACCCAGTTCTGCCCATTCCGGAACCTTTGGACGGAAGTACTTGCTCGCATTCTGCTGCGCTTGGAGGTGAGCTTCGGCCCAAGACTCGCCTTCGGCGACCTCGTACATGGACTCCCTGGGGAGCATTCCCTTCATAGCGCCTTCTTCCATAAGCTCGATGAACATAGGCTTACTGGTTGCCCATTGGACGAACTTAAAAGCGGCCTGCTGTCGAGCCTCCGGAACGTCGGCATTGATGACCCACTGATTGGACATTGCTACCGACGGGCCAAATGCAACGTCATCATAGGTCACTCCCTCTCCGAGCGGAATGGGAGCGTAGGCGAAGTCGTCATAGAACTCGGAGGCATCCGGGTCCTCGATGAACCTGCTGAACATAATGTCGTCCAGCGTCTGTGCTACCTCGCCGGCCTGGAGTTGGGTGATTATTTCCGTGTAGGCCTGATTGTCGGCGCCGGGAGGAGAGTAGTCGAAGAACGATCGGAACGTTCTAAGAGCGTCTACCGTTACCTGAGTGTCCATAGTCGGCTGTAGATTCGTGGGGTAGTCCTCAAAGTAGCGCCCGCCTTTTGCGCGGAAGATCTGCCCAAAGGACCAGATGATCTGTGGGCTCTCCAGTGACCTTAGACTGATGCCGGCAACACCTTCTTCTTCCTCGTGGATGATGCGGGCGTTCTCTCTTAGCTCGGAGAAGGTGTTTGGAACCTCTAGATCATACTTCTCATACAAGGACTCTCGATAGATAAGCCCCTGAACAAGAAGGTCATGAGGAATCCCATATGTGCTTGTCTCCACTTCACCGAACCGATCCGGAAACTGCACAGCGCTAATAGCAGCGTCCGTGAAGTCATCCCACGCCAGCAGGTCCTCTTCAACCAGGTCCGACGCCAGAAGATCGTCTAGAGCCAAAAGGTGTCCATCTTCAATGAACGGAGGGCTCATGTGTTTGGATCCCATTCCGACATCGATTTCCCCTGTACCGGCGGAGAAGTCAACCATCATCGCATCTCGAGCAGCTTCCATCGAAGACTTCTCGAACTCCACAGTAATGCCGTACTCTTCCTCGAATTCCGGAAGCCGTTCTCGAATCTCATCTATTCCCGCCAGCTCAAAGGCTACTACCCGGATTGTCTCACCCTGATAAGCTGGTGCGTCAGGGTCGACCTCCTGCTCTCCTGCAGCCCAACCAATAGCAGGCGCTGCGAGAAGGAGCATCAGGCCAAGGAACCCCGTTACGGCCATGAAACACACGGTGTGTCCGAGCTCTCGCGAAGCTCCGACAACGCTCTCCGAACGGTCGATACTGAGTATCATACGTCCTCCTTAACGTTTTCCGACACCGAGCCTTGCTCGATGCCTGTTTGGTTCGCCATTCTGAAGTCTTCCCGGCGGTACGACGGCGTCGCACACGACCGAAGAACACCGTTTCAGAATGCAAAACGTGTACTAACTGCTACGGGCAAACTCCCCGGCAGTCCGGGGTCTTTTCTCGTTTAACCCGTATGAGTTCCGCCCGGCTTTTCGGCCTCGGGAACAAGGTCATTATGGATCGGCTTACTATGTAGTGTCAAGAGTGTTTTGTCCAACAAACCGTTGGTCCGCGCAGCAATACGACAAAATAGCTGCGACCTTCCGTGAGCTCCGTATCTCACAGCGATAATGGTTTGTATCGGTGAGGTTTGGCCGCAGCTAAGGAAGCGGAGACGGTTAGGCACGGAACGCTGCAGACGATGTATCGTGGGACAAAACAGAAAGTGTAGACGCGAAACGCAATTGACAGTATTGCTTCGCCTGTGCGATACTCAGCCTCAATGTCGGCTGTCGGTGTGAGAAGTGCGCCGCCGGCGAAAAGAATCGCAAAGACGGAGGGTTTTGTATATGGAAATACAGTCTCGCGAGCTACTTGACCGAAAGGTTGAAGACGCCAAGAAAGTCATTCGAGATGCCTATGATAGGTATGATCCGGACAAGATGGTTGTTGCCTGGACTGGTGGGAAGGATAGCACGCTGCTTATGTGGTTGATTAAGGAGGTCTGCCAGGAGAACGGTAGACCCCTGCCAAAGGCTTTCTGCATTGACGAAGGAGATATGTTCCAGGAAGTCCGGACTTTCATCAAGGAGATTGCCGATGAATGGGGCGTGGAGGTCAGTTTCCTTCATAACAGCAATGTCTCGGAGGCAGCCGGGGAACTGGGGGGTACCGTAAGAGTTGACGACTTGAGCGAGCGGAACCGACGGGAGTTGGAAAGGCTCGGGTTCGAGGAGGATGAGTTCCTTTATGAACCGGAGTCGTTTGTTGGGAATCACCTTATGAAGACAGTCCCGCTGAATGAGTTCTTGCAAAGAGAAGATGTGCAGGCTTTCTTCGAAGGCATTCGGTGGGACGAACAAGAAGCTCGGGCAAATGAGACGTACTTCAGTCCGCGGAAGGCTACGGAGTACAACCCCGAGCATATGCGAGTTTTTCCTATACTCCACTTCCTGGAGCGCGAGGTGTGGGAGGCTCACTTTGCCTATGACATCCCAATATGCAGTCTCTACAAGGAAGGCTATCGGTCACTTGGGGCGAAATCTACAACGACGAAGACAACTGATGTCCCGGCGTGGGAACAAGATCTTGACAATACTTCGGAGCGTGGTGGAAGGCAACAGGACAAAGAAGGTGTCATGGAGAAGCTCCGTGAGCTTGGTTACATGTAGGGCCGAATTGCCGGACAGCACACGAACTCTTGACTACGGAGAGTACTGATGACGGAACCAAACCATGCAACCAGAGAAAGTCACGGGCAAGGGAAGAAGCTGTCGCGCTTCGGCATCCTCGATTTTCCCTGCGGGGTTGAACGCTTGCGCTCCGGGAATACCTTGATTGCGGATGCGGGAGATGAGCAGCAAGACGGCAGCGAAATTCTGGAGATCGACCCTTTCGGTCAGATCGTTTGGAGCTTTCGGGAAGGCCTTCTGTTTCCGCATAGCGCAGTAGAATTAGAGAA
>Ga0207421_10008130_pt1 | contig 10974 bp, 11 predicted proteins | sample SodLakKL_010_SED_4_FD_187542 | JGI IMG/M metagenome (GOLD analysis project Ga0207421, IMG submission 187542) | Alkaline sediment microbial communities from Lake Tanatar, Kulunda Steppe, Russia - 8KL_010_SED (SPAdes) (version 2) | ecosystem: Environmental > Aquatic > Non-marine Saline and...
TCTGCGCTACCCGCGGTGGGGGTGGCGCGAGTCGATCCGCACCGCGGTCGAACGGCGCATGTACACGCCGCAGTACTGGCGGCTGTACCGCCGTGCGGCCTGGCACCGAGCCCGGGCGGCGGCGACCGGGCAGCGCATCGAGTTCCAGGGGATGCTGTTCACCGGCAAGCGCGTCGAGTTCCGGGCCCGACCCGGTCACGGGCGGCTGGTCGTCGGGCCGTGGTGCTGGATCGGCAACGACAACAAGCTGCGCGCCCACGAGGGCCAGCTGACCCTGGGCGCCAAGGTGGTGATGGGCCGCGACAACGTCGTCAACTGCTACCTCGACGTCGAGGTGGGGGACGCGTCGATCCTGGCCGACTGGATCTACGTCTGCGACTTCGACCACCGCTTCGATCGGCTGGACGTCCCGATCAAGGACCAGGGGATCGTCACGACCCCGACCCGCATCGGGCGCGACGTCTGGGTGGGGGAGAAGGCCAGCATCCTGCGGGGCGTGGACGTCGGGGATGGCTCGGTGATCGCCAGCCACTGCCTGGTCAACGCCGACCTGCCGCCGTTCTCGATCGCGGTGGGTGTCCCGGTGCGCGTCGTTCGGTCCCGGCTGCCCGAGGGCATGGATCCCGAGGAGGCCGCCGACCGGCTCCGCCGTGGCCTGCCGCTGCCCGGCGACCCCCTGGAGTCCTGACCCGCCGTGGAGCCCTGACCCGACCCGGGGTGCGGATCTGCGTCGCTCACCCACGCAAACTCGCGCGGATGGCGGCGGAGCGGCGGCAGCCGCGCGGATCTGCGTCGCTCAGCCACGCAAACTCGCGCGGGCGGGGGTCAGCGTTCAGGGCTGCGTCGGACCCGTCGCGGATGGGGCGTCGGACGGGGAGGCGTCGGTGTCCAGCGCGGCGATGCGTTCGAGGGTTCGGGCGTCGCGTTCGCGGCGCGTGACGGTGTCCGCCGCCTCGCGTTCCTTCGCCCAGCGCATGAACATCACGGCGATGATGCCCCACAGCACGAACCCGCCGATGACGTTCATGACGATGCCGGCGGCCTGCTGGTCCTGGACCGGATCGAAGCTCAGCCACAGCGGCGGGGCGAGCTCGTACAACCCGTACAGCGGCAGGGGCGAGAACGTCAGGAACGCCGCCGGGACGAACATCAGCACGCTGGAGGCGAACAGGTAGAACGCACGGATCGGTTCCTGGATCGAGTTGCGTTCGTGGGCGGGGCGAAGCGCCGGCCACCACCACACCAGTGCCGCTCCCAGGTGCAGGAAGTCGACGGTGAACGAGCCCAACTGTGTGGCCTTCAGCGTGTCGATGGAGACCGGCAGGTGCGTGCCGAACAGCACCGCGTTGAAGATGAGCAGGGCGATCGGCCAGTAGGTCAGGGTCGCCAGAGCCCGTTGCCGGCGCGACCCTTGCGGGAACCACTGCTCCACCAGCCACGTGGGGATCCCGGAGATCAACAGGGGAGCGGCGACCATCGTGTAGACGACGTACCGGCCGATCCCGATGGTGGCGAGGTAGCCGACCCCCAACTGGCCGATGGGCCACTCGGAGACGATGAACAGGGCCAGGACCCCGAGGACCCACTGGCGGGTGCGCTTCGGATCCAGCGCCCGTCCCGCACGGCGGTGGCTGTACACGTAGCCCCCGATCATCGTGCCGGCCACGAGCCACACGCCGATGAACGGGGTGTAGCGCCAGGTCCAGACCTGCCCCGTGCTGGAGCACCACCACGCGACGTTCACCTCGTCACCCCGCGGCTCGCCACCGTGCGGCCGGCATGGTCGGTCGTCAGCATCGGCCGCTCACCATTCATCGATGATCCGGGGCAGGTCGACGGTCCAGTCGGAGCGTCGTGCCCCGAAGGGCCACACCCGCTGGGCCTGCCCGTCGCTGTCGAACCCGATGACCTGCGCCGGGTGGCCGATCAGGTCGCCCTCACCGCGGGGGTCGGGTCCCTCGACGATCGGTCCGGGCAGGTCCAGCGCCGCGAGTGCCTCGCCCACCACCTCGATGTCGCTGTGCAGGCCCGTGATGCGGGTGTTGAAGTTCGCGAGGTAGTCGTCGATGCGCTCCGGGGTATCGCGATCGGGGTCGACGGAAACGAAGACGACGTCCATGTCGTCGAAGTTCACCCCGACCTCACGCATCGCCGAGGAGATGGCGGCCAGGTGGATGGGACAGATGTCGGGGCAGCTGGTGTAGCCGAAGAACAGCAGGGTCGGGTCGCCGAGGAACTCGGTGCCGAGCTCGACGGGTTCGTTGGCGGTGTCCAACAGGGTCACGTCGGGCAGTTCGCGATCCAGGTCGATCGGGATGCCGCGCCAGCCGTCGGGTTGGGCCTCCAGACCGGTGGCGCTCAGCGCGGTCGAGGTCGTCGGGCTGCACCCGGCGGCGATGACCCCGAACACGGCCAGGGCGACCACCAGGTGTGTGGTGAGGGAGCGTCCAGTCATCCAGGCGATCCAGTCAGTCCTCGTCGAGCGCATCTTCGTCGGACGAATCCTGGTCGAATGAATTCTCGGCGAGGTCGAGCAGTGGGACGACCTCGACCGGCACGGTCACGTCGTCGGACCGGTCGAAGCGCAGCGTGAGGTCGAAGGTACCGCCCTCCACGACGGTCTCGTCCGGCACGACCATCATCAGGTGGAGGCCCCCGGGCCGGAGTCGGGTGGTCTCACCGGCGGGCAGGGGGATGGTGTCGAGCTCCCGCATGGTCGCGCGGTCGTCCTCGATCTCGGTGACGTGCAGTTCGACGCCGAGGGCCGCCGGCGTCGTGGCCTCGACGAGTTCGTCATCGCCGTCACCGTCGTTGGTGATCGCCACCACGATCTGGGAACTGCCCGATGTGGGGACGGCCGCCTGTGCCGGGGAGACGGACAGCTCCGGGGTCCCTGACGGCCCACACGCGCTCAACGCGGCCAGGAGCAGGAGCACGGCGGAGGTCGTGATGGCGGCGCGGGGGCAGGAGGGCGTCATGGGAGCTCCGGGGACTGACCTCGGCGCTCAGAGGCTCGCGAGCACCTGGGCGCAGATGATCTTGGTGATGAACGTCGGGGGGAACAGCAGGGCGTAGGCCAGGTTGACGCGGTCGTCACCGTCGGCCCGCTCAACGGCGAACGCGAGGATGGCCGGCTGGTTCTGTGCTCCCGCGATGGTGCCCGCCAGGCGCGAGGAACCCAACTCGAGCGCGCGCCCGAGCAGCAGGAGCGCCGCGGCGGCGACCATGGTCAGCGCGGCTCCGAACCCGAGCAGCACCAGCCCGGCGGTGGTCTGCAGGGCCTCGGCGAGCTCCGGGCCGGCGCCGAGCCCGACCGTCCCCAGGAACAGCAGGACCCCCAGCTGTCGCAGCGCCTGGTTCACGGCGTAGGGCAGCTGCCAGGACACCGGACCGGTGTGCCCGACCCGCCCGAGGACCAGGCCGACCAACAGCGGTGCCGCGGCCGTTCCGAGCTGCAGGGTCGTGCCGGGTAGCGGGATCGGGATCAGGCCGACGGCCAGGCCGAGCAACAGGCCGAACGAGAACCCGATCGGGTCCGCAACGACCACGGCGCGCTCAGAGTCGCCCAGTTCCTGCACGACCTCCTGCAGGCGCTCCCGGGGAGCGACCACCCGGATCCGGTCGCCGAGTTCCACGACGAGGTCCGGCGCCGCCACCAGGTCGACGTCACCCCGGCGCACGAACCCGGCCACCGCGTCGAACCGCTCCAGGCCCAGTCCCGCCACGGTCTCGCCCGCGTACCGGGCGTTGGACAGCACCACGCGACGGAAGTCGAGTTGGTGACGGTCGAGGGCCAGGTCGTCGTCAGCGGGGTGGCCGAGGTACTCGATGAACGCCGTGACGGCCGGCTCCGGTCCGATCACGGTGACGACATCGCCGGGCTCCAGCCGCAGGTCCCCGTCGGGCGTGCGCTCCCGGCCCCCCCGACGCACGCGGGAGAACACCAGCGTCTGGCCCTCGAACCCGGTGAGCTCATCCAGCGTCGGCAGGCCCTCGCGGGTCACCTCGACGTTGCCGTACGTGGCGGGTTGCGGCGGTTCGCGGTCCTCGGCGGTCGGTCGTGCCTGCGACCAGCGGGTTCCCACGACGATGGCCAGGATCATGCCGATGATCCCGAACGGGTAGGCCAGCGAGTAGCCGACCACCGGTTGGTTGGTCCCCGCGACCTCGACCGCGGCGGCCAGCCCGGGCGTGTTGGTGACCGCGCCGGCGTAGACCCCGGCGATGTCGGCCGAGCCCAGCCCGAGGAGGCGGCCCGTCACCGCTGCCACCGCGGCCAGCCCCACGAACACCGCGACCGCACCGAGCATGGTCCGTGCGTTGCGGCGCAGCCCGGCGAAGAAGGACGGGCCGCCGGCCAGCCCGATCGTGTAGGCGAACAGCGCCAGACCGAGCGTGCCGACCAACGGCGGGACGACGTCGGACACGGCCGGGACCGCCGCGGACAGCGCAAGGCCGGCGAACAACGCTCCACCCGGGCCGGCCGCGATGCCACCGACGCGCACCGCGCCGATCAGGGTTCCCGCCGCCAGCACGATGAACAGCACGACGAGCGGCTGCTCGGTCAGCACCCGGATCATCGACGGCTCGCCTCGGTCGGGACGGCGCCGCGGGAGCGACCGTCGCAGCTGCCAAGGCTAGGCCAGGCCGGGAGGGCCCGGCCCTCGGGTGGACCTCGTAGGCTCGAGCGTGGGTTGCGGATGCGGTCCGGACAGGGACGTCGAGGAGGTCGCGTGGATCCGGTGTGGATGCTCGTCGGTGGTGCGTTGCTCATCCTCGGCGCGGTCGGCGCGACCGTCACGCAGCGTCGCCTGGAAGCCGAGGGTCGCGCGGCGGTCGCCCCACTGTGGCTGGTCCCGTTCGGGATCCTGGTGGGCGCTGGCGCGGCGATGGTGCGGGGGTGGGATCTGTGGGCCTCGATCATCGTCGGGGCGGTGCTCGTTCCTGTCGTCGGCGTGGCCGGCCGGCTCTGGGAGGTACGGCGAGCGCGGCGACGACGAGGTCGGTGACCACTGGGGTGGGGCGATCCGCGGTCGCGCCGATGGGACGACGAGGGTCCGGGCCGATGCATCGGGGGATGGCATGACGGACGCGGCAGTGGTGGTCGACGGCCTGACCAAACGGTTCGGGGCGGACCTCGCGGTCGACGACGTCAGCTTCGAGGTGCCGGCGGGGCGGGTCGTCGGCTTCCTCGGCCCGAACGGTGCGGGCAAGTCCACCACGCTCCGTGCGATCGTGGGGCTGACCGCACCGACCGCGGGCGGCGCGACCATCCTCGGTCGGGACGTCCGTGACCTCGACGACCCGATCCGGACCGTCGGCTCGATCGTCGACGGCGTCGGGTTCCACCCCGGCCGACGCGCGATCGACGAGCTGCGGATCTGCGGGGCGGCCGGAGGACTGCCGTCGGCACGCTGCGATGAGGTCCTGGAGTTGGTGGGGCTGGCGCAGGTCGGTCGCAAGCGCGTCGGGACCTACAGCTTCGGGATGAAGCAGCGGCTGGGGCTGGCCGCGGCCATGCTGGGCGATCCGCAGGTCCTGCTGCTGGACGAGCCGGCCAACGGCCTGGACCCGGAGGGCATCCAGTGGGTGCGGGGGTTCCTGCGGCACCTGGCTGACGAGGGTCGCCCGGTTGGTGGATGACGTGGTCGTGATCCGTCAGGGGCGCATCGTCGCCCGGGGCACGGTCGCGGAGCTCACAGCCTCGATCGACGGGGTCACGGTCCGTGTCGCCAGCCAGGACGACGCCGTGCTCGCCGAGGCCCTCCAGCGGCGAGGTGGCCAGGTCACCGAGGTCGATGGGATGCTGCAGGTCGTCGGCCTGCAGCCGATGGAGGTCGGGACCGCGGCGCTGGAAGCCGGTGTCGCGCTCACGGAGCTGCGGACGTTGACGCTCGTCACCGCGGCGGTCTTCACCTTCGCCACCGCCGTGACCGGTGCCCAGTTCACCGGCAGCGACGCCGACGTCGCGGTGGCGATCGATCAGATCGGATCGAACTCGGTCATCGTGCTCGTCGTCGCGCTGCTCGCGATGACCACCGAGTTCCGGCACGGCACCGCCGGGCGGACCTTCCAGGTGGCACCGTCGCGGACCCGCGTGCTGGTCGCCAAGATGCTGGTCGGTGCTGGCTACGCGACCGTCTTCCTCCTCGCCGTGGCGATCGGCGCGTTGATCCGCAGCCAGGTCGTCGCCCTGACGGCGATGCTCGTCTGGGTGTTCATCGTCGAGCAGCTGGTCAGCTTCGCCGCACCGCGCGTCGGTCAGTGGCTGCCCTTCAACGCTCTGAACGCGGTGTTCGTCTCCGCAGAGGCGCGCCAGGGCGTGCCCGACGGGATGATGGTGCTGCTGGAGCCGGCCGTTGGCCTGGCCACCTTCCTGGGCTACGTGGTGGTCACGGCGGCGGCCGCGATCCTGCTGCTCCGGACCCGTGACGTCTGACCGGTCCCGGCATCGCGGGCCTGCCGTACCGTGTCGGGAATGGAACGCGGTATCGGACCCCTGCTGGTCATCCTCGGGCTGGGCATCGTCGGACTCGGGCTCCTGGTCTGGTCCGGCGCGCTGTCCTGGTTCGGCCGTCTCCCGGGGGATCTGCGCATCGAGAGCGGTTCGTCACGGCTGTTCATCCCCGTGACCTCGATGGTCCTCCTGTCGCTGGCGTTGACGGTCATCGTGAACCTGGTGGCACGTTGGTTGCGGTGAGCCCGGTGGTGCGTCCGGCGGTGCCGTCGGTGGGGTCCAGCGCGGCCACGATCGCGGCCGGATCGTCGGGGGCGTCGTCCAGGTCCGCGAACCCCGCTGCGAGGTCGTCCGCCGTGGCGGCGTCACCGCGCTCCACCGCCTCCCAGAGCCGGTTCAGGCGCTGTACATGGGAGCTGACCCGCTCCTTCGCATAGCCCGGACTGTTGCCCCGGGTCGCCATGAACGGCCAGTCGGAAGCGGCCAGCAGCGCGACCTCGCGGCCGATCTGGGTCCGTGTCGCGGGGCTGCCCCGGCCACCGGCCAGTGCCGCGGCGGCACGTCGCTCGCCGTCGACCAGGGCCTGCCACATCGGGCGGGTGTCGTCGGTGACCCAGCTGGCGTGGCCCTTGGCCCAGCCCCACGACGACTCGGGGAGATCGAGGCGTCGGGACGGCGGGTGGCGGTGGCGTCGTGACGCCAGGGTGGTGGTCGTCAGGTGGGGGTCGGCGTCGATCCGGCGCAGCAGCGCCTCCAGCCAGTCGACCCCCTCGAACCACCAGTGCCCGAACAACTCGGTGTCGTAGGCCGCGACCACCAGGCCACCGGGTCGGGGGTCGAGGACGTCGCGCAGCACTCCCTGCAGATGATCGGCGTCGATGAGGACCTGTTCGCCGGCGGCCGCCGGCTCGTAGGTGGCCTTGCGCTCGGATGGCAGGTCATGGTCGGTCACGCGCCAGGACGGGTGCACGCCGAACGTGCCGTGCGCGAAGTAGTCGCGGTACCACGCGTTGCCGGGATAGCCGGCGGTGGGGGACCACACGTGGTAGGCGACCGACAGGTCGCGGGCGTAGGCCACGACGTCGCTGTCCCCGATGAGGACCCCGTCGTGGACCACCTCGTCGGCGGACCCGTCGGCCGGGTCCGGGACCGCCGGGCGCACCGTCCAGTCCCGGTCCCGCCCGCCGGCGGCACGCACCAGCGTCGCTGCGTCGACGAGGACGTGGCCGATGCCGTGGTCCGCGTAGTGCTCCTCGAGTCCCGGGAGCTCCGGTCCGATGCGGGGCAGCGTCGGGGTTCCCTGGGCGTCGGTCGAGGTCGGGATCGCGGTGGCGTCGGCGACCCGCCCGCGCGGCCGGTAGCCCATCTCCGGTGCCCACAGGCCGTCGGGGCGGCGTCCGGCCCACTGTGCGTGGTGGTCGAGGCCGGTCGCGAGCTGGGCGTCGATCAGGGCCGGGTCGCGTTGCAGGGGGAGGTAGGGGTGGGTCGCCGGACCTCCCAGGATCTCGATCACCCCACGGTGGGCCAGGTCGGCCCAGACGGTCGTGAGCCCACCCCGCGACTGGACGTCCTCGTGGTAGGCCAGCAGATCGGCGAACCGTCGCCAGTAGAACGGTCCCAGCGCCGCCACCTCGGCGCCCATCCAGTCGTGCCAGCGCTGCTCCTCCGACCGCCACATCTGCCCGCCGAGCCAGGTCCCGAGGTCGGCGGCGAGCCGGGTGTCCGCGACCTGGTGGGCCACCATCGGTGTGACCCCGAGGGTCAGGATGTCACGTTGCCCGTCCTCGGCCAGCCGCTCGAGCAGCCGGGTCACAGGGAGCCAGGAGGTACCCCACGCCTGGAACAGCCACTCCTCGCCGACCGGCCACACGCCGTGGTTGCGCAGGTAGGGCAGGTGGGTGTGCAGGACCAGTGCGACCTCGCCAGGCCGCTTCCGAGAGGGGGTGGGCATCGAGGTCAGCGCCCGTCCCCGGGAACCCGGGCGATCGCGAGCAGGTCGAGACTCGCATCCAGCCCATCGGCCCGCAGATCGAAGTCGGACGGCTCGGTCGCGTGGACCGCGTGACGCAGGCCGTCGTCCCACTGGTCGGGTGGCGTCGCGGTCAGCAGATCGGTGATCGGCCGGCCCCGCTCGTGGGCCAACTCCCGCAGGCGCAAACAGTGGTGGACCCCGAGCAGGTCATCGACCACCAGCCCTGCGCCGTCGAGTTCGGCCCGCAGTTCCGCGGCCGTGAACTCGCGGATGTGGAACGGGTTGACCGGCACATCGCTGTCCGGGGTGAAGGTCAGGCGGTTGGGGGTCGCGATCAGGACCTGCCCGCCTGGGCGGGTGACGCGCACGAGTTCCGCGAGGTAGCCCGGGATGTCGTGGAGGTGTTCGATGACCTGGAAGGACACGGCAGCATCGACGCTGTCGGTCGGTAGCGGCAGCGACGTCAGGTCGGCCCGGACGGCCTCGATGCGTCGGTCGCGGGCCGCGTAGGTGACCCCGACATGGTCGACGACCGGTGCCTCGAGGTCGACACCGACGACCCGGGACGCACCTGCGTCAGCGAGCATCGCCAGCCCGTAGCCCTCGCCGCACCCGGCATCGAGCACCGTGATGGGCCTGCGATCGGTCGCGAGGGTCCGGACGTGCCGGGCGGCGTGTTCGTAGGCGACCACATGGCGCTGGAACCAGTACCGCTCGTCGGGGATGTCCGGCAGGGTCCGCTCCCCGGTCAGCAGCAGACCGGGCGTGGTGTCGGTGGGGTCGTCGGTGGGGCGCATGCCGGGCAGACTAGGGGAGCCGATGCGTCACGTTGCATCGACTTTGAGCGGTCACTACAATTTTTGCTGAACGCGCGAGTTGCCTAGTCTGAAATGAACATCGATTCTCACGAGAGAAGGCCGCATGAAGATCATCGTTCCGGTCAAGCGCACTCCGGATACTGCCGCTGAGAAGGTGATCGGCGACGATCGCACCGTTGATCGTGACGCCGGTGAGTCGGTGCTGTGTCCCGTCAACGAGTTCTCGATCGAGGAGGCGGTCCGGCTCAAGGAGTCCCAGGACGCCGAGGTGACGGTTCTGTTGGTCGGGCCGGAGTCCGCGCAGTCGACGGTCCGCAAGGCGCTGTCGTACGGGCTCGACGGCGGCCTGCAGGTCACCGATGATGCGATCGCTGGCTCCGACGCGCTCGGCACCGCCCGGGTGATCGCCAAGGCCCTCGAGAGCCGTGAGTGGGATCTGGTCATCTTCGGGAACCAGTCCACCGACGCCCGCACCTGCCTGGTGCCGGCAGCGGTCGCCGAGCTGCTGGGTGTTCCGTCGTTGACCTACGCCCGTCACCTCGAGGTCGAGGGTGACACGGTCACGGTCCACCGCGAACACGAGGAGGGCTGGGACGTCGTCGAGGCGCAGTTGCCGGCCATCGTCAGCGTGGTTGAAGCGATCAATGAGCCGCGCTACCCGTCGTTCAAGGGGATCATGGCTGCCAAGTCCAAGCCGTTGGACGTCGTGTCATTGGCTGATCTTGGTGTGTCGGCGGACGAGGTCGGTGCCGGCAACGCCGCGGCAACGATGTACGAGTTCGAGCCGCGTCCGCCGAAGGAGGCCGGGACCGTCGTCGAGGACGACGGGTCCGGTGCCGCCGCCGCGCAGTTGGCCGACTGGATGGTCGACAAGAAGTTCGCCTAACACCTGCGGCGACTGCGCCCGCGACGACCACGACGATGCCCGTCTGCCGGGCTGATGAAGGGACAAGACGATGAGCGAGCTCCTGGTTCTGATCGATCACAGTGACGGTGCGCCCAAGAAGCTGTCGCTGCAGATGCTGTCTGCTGCGGCAGGTCTGGCCGATGACGCGGACGTGTCCGTGTCTGCGGTGTGGCTGGGTGCCGGTGCGTCTGACGCTGCCGCGACCATCGGTGCGCACGGTGCGACCAAGCTCTACCACTGGGATTCCGAGGACGCCCACGGCTATGTGACCCTGCCGCAGGTCGAGGGCCTGCAGGCTGCGATCGATGCCTCCGGTGCGGACGTGGTGTTCTTCGCGTCCACCAACCACGTCAAGGACGTCGCCTCACGGCTGGCGATCCGGGTCGGTGGCGGTGTGATCACCGACGTCACCGGGCTGCGTGTCGAGGACGGCCGGTTCGTCGCCACCAAGGAGGTCTTCGGTGGCGATATGATCACCACCTCCAGGGTCGCCGACGGGCACGTTCAGATCCTCGGGATCGCCAACAACGCCTTCCCGGCGGAGGGCGCCGGCGGCGACGCCCCGGAGCTCGTGGCGCTGGACGTCGACCTGTCCGAGGCGGCGACCGCAGCCAAGGTCGTCTCCGTCGAGAAGCAGGTGTCGGCCGACCGGCCCGACATCGCCGAGGCCGCGGTCGTGGTCGCCGGTGGTCGTGGGCTCGGCAACGAGGACGGGTTCCAACTCATGGAGCAGCTCGCGGACGTGCTCGGCGCCGGTGTCGGCGCTTCGCGTGCCGCGACCGACGCCGGCTGGTACCCGCACCGCTACCAGATCGGGCAG
>Ga0207421_10008131_pt1 | contig 10973 bp, 6 predicted proteins | sample SodLakKL_010_SED_4_FD_187542 | JGI IMG/M metagenome (GOLD analysis project Ga0207421, IMG submission 187542) | Alkaline sediment microbial communities from Lake Tanatar, Kulunda Steppe, Russia - 8KL_010_SED (SPAdes) (version 2) | ecosystem: Environmental > Aquatic > Non-marine Saline and...
GGTGATAACCTTACCATTACTGTTGAACTGATCGCTGACGTGGCAATGGACAAAGGTCTCCGTTTCGCAATCCGTGAAGGTGGACGTACGGTAGGTGCCGGTCAGGTAACTGAGATCATTGACTAAATATCCCCTATAAAGGTTTTTTGGCGGCGCGGAACACATGCCGTCAAAAAACCTGATTTACGGGTGTAGCTCAATTGGTAGAGTAGCGGTCTCCAAAACCGTTGGTTGAGGGTTCGATTCCTTCCACCCGTGCAAACGATTAGAATATTCCTGAACTATGAAGAAAATCAGAGCCTATATCAGCGAATCCTATGATGAATTAATCAACAAGGTTTCCTGGCCTTCCTGGAGCGAGCTGCAAAGCAGCGCTGTGGTTGTATCTATTGCTTCCCTGATAATCGCAATGGTCGTTTATCTGATGGATATATCCTTTAGCTCCGTTCTTGAACAATTTTACCGTCTCTTTTTGTAAACATTCTGTGAGTGTCCGGCCAGGGGATTATTCTGATTGTTGTTACCTGGTTTTTGATGGCGGACATGTAAACATTGCGGAATAGACCTCGTTAAACATTATGAGCGAACAAGTGAAAAAATGGTACGTCGTACGAGCGGTAAGCGGTGGCGAAAAAAAGGTAAAACGATACCTTGAAAACGAAATCTCACGGCTTGGACTTGAAGACTATATTTCGCAGGTGCTCATTCCTACTGAAAAGGTTTATCAGGTACGTAAAGGAAAAAAGATCAGCGCCGAGCGCAACTATTTTCCTGGCTATGTACTGATAGAAGCCACTTTGGCAGGCGAGATTCCGCATATCATTAAGAATGTGCCCGGCGTACTGGGTTTTCTGGGCTCTGATGGTGACCCGGTACCGCTAAGACAGTCAGAAGTGAACAGGATTTTAGGAAAGGTAGATGAACTGTCCGGGCAAGAAGAAGAACTTACCGTACCATTTATTGTAGGTGAGACGGTTAAGGTAACAGACGGTCCTTTTAACAGCTTTTCAGGTGTTATCGAAGAAATCAATGAAGAGAAGAAAAAAGTGAAAGTGATGGTGAAGATTTTCGGACGAAAGACACCTCTGGAGCTGAGCTTCATGCAAGTGGAAAAAGAATAACGGGCCATATGGCTGCGATGTTACGGTCGTGCCTGGCACATGTTAGCTTACCCTTGCAGAAGATGTTAATCCCCTTATTTGAAAAACAAGCAAACAATGGCAAAAGAAGTTAGTGGAATTATCAAGCTGCAAATTAAAGGAGGTGCTGCAAACCCTTCGCCCCCCGTTGGTCCCGCGTTGGGTGCCAAAGGGGTGAATATTATGGAGTTTTGCAAGCAGTTCAACGCCCGTACGCAGGACAAGGCAGGTAAGGTGATCCCTGTGATCATTACAGTGTTTAAGGACAAGTCCTTCAACTTTATCATCAAGACCCCGCCTGTCGCTGTACAGTTACGCGAAGCAGCAAAGATCAAGTCGGGTTCTGCAGAACCTAACAGGGCGAAAGTAGCAACCATTACCTGGGATAAGGTAAAGACTATCGCTGAAGATAAGATGCCAGACCTGAACTGCTTTACGGTTGACTCTGCCATGAACATGGTGGCAGGCACTGCACGCAGTATGGGTATACGTATCAAAGGGGAACGCCCGGCTTAATGCCTGTTTTTGCGGGCATGGGCTATGTTTTAATCAAGCTTAACGCAATCGAAAAATGGCTAAAATAACAAAAAAACAGAAAGAAGCTTTAGCAAAGTACGATAAAAACACGGTTTATCCCTTATCCGAAGCGGCCGAATTAGTGAAAAAGATCAACTATGCCGGTTTTGACGCCTCCGTCGATATGGATATCCGCCTGGGTGTAGACCCGCGGAAAGCAAACCAGATGGTCCGTGGCGTTGTTACCCTGCCGCATGGATCAGGAAAAACTGTGCGTGTACTCGTGCTCTGTACGCCTGAAAAGGAAGAAGAAGCAAAAGAAGCCGGAGCTGATTACGTTGGCCTGGATGAGTATGTGGAGAAGATCAAAGGTGGTTGGACAGATGTGGATGTGGTAATTACCACCCCCAACGTCATGCCTAAAGTCGGTGCCCTCGGACGTATCCTCGGGCCACGCGGACTTATGCCCAACCCTAAAGCCGGTACCGTTACCATGGATATTGCCAAAGCTGTATCAGAGGTGAAAGCGGGTAAAATCGACTTTAAAGTGGATAAGTATGGTATTGTTCACGTTGGTATCGGGAAAGTATCTTTCGATAAGGAAAAGATCATGGATAATGCCAAAGAGCTCATTCAGACAATTATGCGGTTGAAACCTGCAGCTGCCAAGGGTACTTATATGCGAAGCATCTATATGTCGAGCACCATGAGCCCCGGCATCCAGGTAGAAACCAAATCAGTAACATTATAAACAAAAAGGTGTTTCACCTTTAAAGATGTTAACGCTTTATGAAAAGTAGAGAAGAAAAATATCAGATTCTTGAATCGCTGACCGAAAAGCTCAAAAACAGCGAAGTCATTTATCTGACTGATACTTCCGACTTGAATGTGGAAACCATAAATAACCTGAGAAGGCTTTGTTTCCGCAGGAATGTCACCATGGAAGTAGTGAAAAACACCTTGCTGAAGAAAGCTATGGGGCAAAGTGAGAAAGACCTGGAGCCTCTGTATGAGACCCTGGCCGGACCCACTTCCCTGATGCTTTCTGACACAGGCAACGTCCCCGCAAAGCTGATAAAAGAGTTTCAAAAAGCCCGAAAGCTTGAAAAACCTGTTATCAAAGGTGCATATGTGGGAGAGTCCTTCTACATAGGAGCTGATCAGCTAGACATACTTGCCAGTATCAAGTCTAAGGAAGAGTTGATTGGCGACGTGATCGGACTGCTGCAATCACCAGCCACCAATGTGATCTCTGCCCTGCAATCGGGTGGAAACACCCTGTCGGGCCTGGTAAAAACGCTTTCCGAAAAAGAAGAAGGCTAAATAAACTCATTCATCATCAATTTTTTGAACAGTAAAACCCAATAAAAACAATAAGAAAATGGCAGATTTGAAAGATTTTGCAGAAAAGTTGGTTAACCTGACCGTGAAAGAGGTCAACGAGTTGGCTACAATCTTGAAAGACGAATATGGAATTGAGCCCGCAGCTGCTGCTCCTGTTGCTGTTGCTGCTGGTGCTGAAGGCGGCGGCGAAGCTGCTGAGGAACAGACCGAATTTGACGTGATCCTCAAGGCACCCGGCTCTTCCAAACTGGCAGTAGTTAAGCTCGTGAAAGAACTCACAAGCCTCGGCCTGAAAGAATCAAAAGAACTTGTAGACGGTGCACCCAAAGCCATCAAAGAAGGAGTTACAAAGGATGAAGCTGAATCGTTGAAAAAACAACTTGATGAAGCTGGTGCAGAGGTAGAGATAAAGTAAAGCTGAATTTACTACAACATAAAGATTAGACTTCTGCCGAATGAACCATTCGATGTAGAAGTCTGATCTTTATTACAAGATATCCTGTTTCTTCTTTTTTTAGCTTTTAGTAACTTCAAACCTTCATACCTTGGTAGCAAAACAAAAACACGCAGAAAGGGTCAACTTTGGAACAGTTACTGCCCACTTTGATTATCCTGATTTTCTCGAAATCCAGATAAAGTCCTTCCAGGACTTTTTCCAATTAGAGACGACCCCCGAAAATCGTAAGAATGAGGGGCTCTTCAAAGTGTTCAGTGAGAACTTTCCCATCTCAGATGCCAGAAACAACTTCGTCCTGGAGTTTCTGGACTATTTTATTGACCCCCCTAAATATTCAATCCAGGAATGTATCGAAAGAGGACTCACATACAGCGTCCCGTTAAAAGCTAAACTAAAGCTCTATTGTACGGATCCTGAGCATGAAGATTTCGAGACCATTATCCAGGACGTATACCTGGGAACTATTCCCTACATGACTCCGCGAGGTACCTTCCTCATTAACGGTGCAGAAAGGGTGGTCGTTTCACAGTTGCATCGTTCGCCTGGCGTTTTCTTCGGAACCAGCGTACATGCAAACGGAACACAACTTTACAGTGCCCGGATCATCCCCTTCAAAGGATCCTGGATAGAGTTTGCCACCGATATTAACAGCGTCATGTACGCCTATATCGACCGCAAAAAGAAATTGCCTGTTACCACACTCTTGCGGGCCATTGGATTTGAAACCGACAAGGAGATCCTGGAAATCTTTGATCTGGCCGATGAGGTGAAGGTAACAAAAACCGGTCTGAAAAAATATGTTGGACGCAAACTGGCCGCCAGGGTTCTCCGCTCATGGGTCGAGGATTTTGTAGACGAAGATACCGGGGAAGTGGTTTCTATTGAACGTACCGAGGTCATCATCGACCGTGAAACCGTTCTGGAAAACGAACATATTGAGCAAATTCTTGATGCGGGGGTTAAGACAATCATCCTGCACAAGGAAGGCCTTAACGTCAATGATTACATCCTGGTTTATAACACCCTGCAGAAGGATACCACCAACTCTGAAAAAGAGGCTGTGGAGTTTATATATCGCCTGTTACGTAACGCCGATCCGCCCGATGACGAAACGGCACGAAGCATGATCGAAAAGCTTTTCTTCTCCGATAAGCGTTATGACCTTGGTGATGTGGGGCGTTACCGTATCAACAGGAAGCTTAATCTGGATACACCCATGGATGTGAAGGTGCTTACAAAGGAAGACATCATTTGCATCGTAAAATACCTCATTGAACTTGTTAATGCGAAGGCTGATGTGGATGATATCGACCACCTCAGCAACCGCCGTGTACGTACCGTTGGAGAGCAGCTTTATGCACAGTTTGGTGTGGGCCTGGCACGTATGGCGCGTACCATCCGGGAGAGGATGAACGTACGCGATAACGAAGTGTTTGCCCCCACCGATCTCATTAATGCCAAAACACTTTCTTCTGTCATTAATTCTTTCTTTGGCACCAACCAGCTTTCTCAGTTCATGGATCAAACAAATCCGCTGGCTGAGATTACCCACAAAAGACGTATGTCTGCACTAGGCCCTGGTGGTCTCTCACGTGAAAGAGCCGGTTTTGAGGTACGTGACGTTCACTTTACACACTACGGAAGACTTTGTACTATTGAAACTCCTGAAGGTCCCAACATCGGACTGATATCTTCGCTTTGCGTATTTGCTAAGGTGAATGAACTTGGATTCATTGAAACCCCGTATTTTAAGGTGGAGGATGGTAAAGTACGCCATGATCAGCCACCACTCTATCTCTCGGCTGAAGAAGAAGAAACAGAGATTATCAGCCAGTCGAATGTGCCGCTAAAGAAAGATGGCGCCTTCGAGGATGACAGGATCAAGGTGAGATACCAGGCCGACTACCCCATTGTTGAGCCGCAAAAGATCAATCTCATGGATGTCGGACCCAACCAGATCGCCTCAATCGCTGCTTCGCTTATTCCATTCCTGGAGCATGACGATGCCAACAGGGCACTGATGGGAAGTAACATGATGCGTCAGGCAGTACCGCTTATCAAACCTGAGGTGCCTATTGTAGGCACAGGTCTTGAAAAACGCGTGGCTAATGACTCCAGAGTGCTGCTGCACGCTGAGGGTGATGGTACCGTCGAATATGTGGATGCGGACTCTATCGTTATCCGCTATTCACGTTCTGAAGAAGAAAGACTGGTGAGCTTTGAAGACGACGTAAAAACCTATCAGCTTACCAAATTCGCCAAAACAAACCAAAATACCTGCCTGAGCCTGAAACCCATAGTGAAGAAAGGCCAGCGTGTGAAAAAAGGCGAATTGCTATCAGAAGGTTATGCCACACAAAATGGTGAGCTTGCCCTTGGACGTAACTTGAAAGTGGCTTTTATGCCCTGGAAAGGTTACAACTTTGAGGATGCCATCGTGGTATCCGAAAAAATCGTGCACGACGACATGTTTACTTCAATCCACATAGAAGAATTTTCTCTCGATGTGCGTGATACAAAACGTGGTGCCGAAGAGCTTACAGCCGACATTCCCAATGTAAGCGCTGATGCCATTAAGGACCTTGATGAAAATGGTCTTATCCGTATAGGTGCAGAAGTGAATGAAGGCGACATCCTGATTGGTAAGATCACTCCCAAAGGGGAAACCGATCCAACACCTGAGGAAAAACTGTTGCGGGCCATCTTCGGCGATAAGGCGGGTGACGTGAAAGACGCATCCCTGAAAGCACCCCCGGCTACAAAAGGTGTGATCGTAGACAAGAAACTCTTTTCCCGCATTATCAAAGACCGGAAGGCAAAAACCAAGGAGAAAGCATTCATTGAGAAGCTGGATGAAGAATTCAATCAGAAAGCTGGTGAAATCAGGAACAAGCTGGTGGATAAACTCATCATACTTGTTTCCGGCAAGACTTCCCAGGGGGTTACCAATAGCCTGAAAGAATCTGTTGTGCCCAAGGGGACGAAGTTTACGCAGAAGATCCTGCACGGTCTTGACTACAATACGATTAACCCCAATAACTGGACGACCGACAAGAAGAAGAATCAGCTCATCAAAGAGCTGTTGCATAACTACTCCATTGAGTATAAGGATTTGCTGGGTACACATAATCGCCGTAAGTTCACTGCCACTGTGGGTGATGAGCTTCCTACAGGCATTGTACAGCTTGCAAAAGTTTATATGGCCAAGAAGCGAAAACTCAAGGTAGGAGATAAAATGGCAGGTCGCCATGGTAATAAAGGGATTGTTGCCAAAATCGTACGCCAGGAGGATATGCCCTTCCTTTCAGACGGTACCCCCGTAGATATTGTGCTGAACCCGTTGGGTGTACCATCCAGGATGAACCTGGGCCAGATTTATGAAACGGTGCTCGGGTGGGCTGGAGAAAAGCTTGATATGAAGTTTGCCACTCCGATTTTTGATGGTGCGCATATCGACCAGATAAATGAGTACCTTAACAAGGCAAACCTGCCGGAAAACGGCAAAGTGTATCTATATGATGGCGGAACCGGTGAGCGATTTGACCAGACTGCCACTGTGGGTGTGATCTACATGCTTAAGCTGGGCCATATGGTAGAGGACAAGATGCATGCACGCTCCATAGGACCTTATTCATTGATTACGCAACAGCCACTGGGCGGTAAAGCACAGTTTGGTGGTCAGCGGTTTGGTGAAATGGAAGTATGGGCTCTGGAAGCTTTTGGTGCTGCTAATGTGCTCCAGGAGATATTGACGGTAAAATCTGATGACGTGATAGGCCGCGCGAAAACATATGAAGCCCTCGTGAAGGGTGATAACATGCCTATTCCCGGCGTTCCTGAATCGTTCAATGTGCTTGTGCATGAGTTGAGAGGTTTGGGCCTCAATATTACTTTCGACTGATCAATACCTGCAGTCGCAAATTAAAATGAACTACGTTCTTTAACAAAAAAAGATATATGGCTTTCAGAAAAGATTCCAACGTCAAAAGCAACTTCTCCAACATTACCATAAGCCTGGCTTCTCCTGAATCAATGCTGGAAAGGTCACATGGAGAGGTGTTGAAACCGGAGACCATAAACTATCGCACTTACAAACCAGAACGTGATGGTTTGTTTTGCGAGAGGATTTTTGGTCCGGTTAAGGACTGGGAATGCCATTGTGGCAAATATAAGCGTATACGTTACAAGGGCATCGTATGCGACCGTTGTGGTGTAGAGGTTACGGAGAAAAAGGTGCGCCGTGAGCGTATGGGACACATAAAACTGGTTGTTCCCGTGGCACATATTTGGTTTTTCCGTACTTTGCCCAACAAGATCGGATACCTGTTGGGTTTACCATCAAAAAAACTTGATCAGATCATATACTATGAACGCTATGTGGTCATTAATGCCGGCGCAAAAGCCGATGAGCTGAATTTTATGGACTTCCTCACTGAGGAAGAGTATTTTAACGCATTGGAATCCATTCCCCTGGAGAACCAAATGCTTGAAGATGACGACCCAAACAAGTTTGTGGCAAGGATGGGTGCCGATGCACTCAAAGAATTGCTTACCAAGCTTGATCTTAATCAGCTTTCTTATGACCTCAGGCATAAAGCCAACACCGAAACCTCGCAGCAACGTAAGGCTGATGCGTTAAAGCGTTTGCAGGTGGTAGAGGCATTCCGCGATGCACAAAAAACCATTGAAAACCGTCCTGACTGGATGATTGTCGACGTGGTTCCTGTAATTCCACCGGAGCTCAGGCCTCTTGTGCCCCTGGATGGCGGTCGCTTTGCTACGAGCGACCTAAACGACCTTTACCGTCGTGTCATTATCCGGAATAACCGGCTTAAACGCCTTATGGAGATTAAAGCGCCTGATGTAATCCTGCGTAACGAGAAACGGATGCTTCAGGAGGCTGTTGACTCATTGTTCGACAACTCGCGCAAGACAAACGCGGTCAAAACGGAATCAAACAGGCCCCTGAAGTCACTTTCCGACAGTTTGAAAGGTAAGCAGGGCCGATTCCGTCAGAACCTGCTTGGTAAGCGAGTGGACTATTCCGCGCGTTCGGTGATTGTGGTAGGTCCGGAATTAGGATTGCACGAATGTGGAATACCAAAAGAAATGGCTTCGGAGCTGTTCAAGCCCTTTATTATCAGGAAGATGCTTGAAAGAGGCATTGTGAAAACAGTGAAGTCAGCCAAAAAAATTGTAGACCGGAAGGATCCTGTAGTATGGGATATTCTGGAGAACGTGTTAAAAGGCCATCCCGTGCTGCTTAACCGTGCGCCTACGCTTCACAGGCTTGGTATCCAGGCTTTTCAGCCCAAACTTATTGAAGGTAAGGCCATTCAGCTGCATCCGTTGGTGTGTACTGCATTTAACGCCGACTTTGACGGTGACCAGATGGCGGTTCACCTGCCATTGGGTAATGCTGCCATATTGGAAGCACAGCTTCTTATGCTTGCATCCCACAATATTCTAAACCCCGCAAATGGTGCACCTATCGCCGTTCCATCGCAGGATATGGTTCTGGGTTTGTATTATATGACCAAAGGCAGGAAAAGCACCAAAGAGCATCCAGTGAAGGGTGAGGGATTGACTTTCTACGGTGCCGAAGAGGTCATTATCGCGCACAACGAAGGAGCTGCCGACCTGCATGCCGTGATCAAGGTGCGGGTGCCTGTGAAGGAAAAAGGAAAACTGGTGCATAAGATTGTGGAAACCACCGTAGGCCGTGTGTTGTTTAACAGGGTAATTCCTGAAGGATACGGCTTCATTAACAAGCTGCTTACCAAAAAGGCCCTTCGTGATGTCATTGGCGGCATCATGAAAGAAACCGGTATCTCCCGTACTTCCCAATTCCTTGATGACATTAAAGACCTTGGTTTTGACCTGGCTTTCCGCGGAGGGTTGTCTTTTAATCTGGGTGATATCATTGTGCCGGAAGAAAAGCAAATCCTCATTAACCAGGCTGATACCCAGGTAGAAGAGGTGCGTGGCAATTACAGCATGGGCTTCATCACCAATACAGAGCGTTATAACCAGATCATCGACATTTGGACACATACTAACGCCAAGCTTACCAAGGTGTTGATTGACAAAACCACCGCCGACAACCAGGGGTTCAATCCTGTATTCATGATGCTCGACTCCGGGGCAAGGGGATCCAAAGAACAGATCCGCCAGTTGTCAGGCATGCGTGGTCTTATGGCTAAGCCACAGAAATCAGGAGCCAAAGGAGGCGAAATCATCGAGAACCCCATCTTATCCAACTTTAAGGAAGGCCTTTCAGTTCTTGAATACTTTATCTCCACACACGGTGCACGTAAAGGTCTGGCCGATACTGCCCTTAAAACAGCAGACGCCGGATACCTGACGCGCCGACTGGTAGACGTTGCACAGGATGTTATAATCAATGAGAGTGACTGCGGTACCTTGCGAGGCCTTACTGCTACCGCCCTCAAGAATATGGAGGAGACTGTGGAAACACTCTACGACCGTATCCTCGGACGTAACTCCCTGCATGATATTTATCATCCCATCTCAGGAGACCTTATTGTCAAAGCTGGTGATGAGCTAACAGAAGAAATTTCTGAGGTAATTGAGGAGTCGCCTATTGAGGCAGTTGAAATTCGTTCCGTGTTGACCTGTGAGTCGAAATCCGGTGTGTGTGCCAAATGCTATGGCCGCAACCTGGCCACAGGCCGTAAGGTACAGAAGGGTGAGTCTGTTGGCGTGATTGCCGCTCAGTCTATTGGTGAGCCCGGAACCCAGCTTACATTGCGTACCTTCCATGTAGGTGGTACAGCCTCCAACATTGCCACGGCCTCCAAGATCATTGCAAAATATGCAGGTGTACTTGAGATCGACGAACTTCGTTCTGTGCCTTTTGTCAGTGAAACAGGAAAAAAACACCAGGTGGTTATCGGAAGATCTGCAGAGATGCGAATCGTAGATAAGAACACACAGATGGTGCTTACCAGCCAGAATATCCCTTATGGAGCAACCTTGTATTATAAGGATGGTGACGAGGTGCAGGGTGGTGACCTCATCTGTGAGTGGGATCCATACAATGCCGTCATAGTGTCTGACAAGCCCGGTAAGGTTGTCTACAACAATATGAAAGAGGGTTCTACATTCCGTACCGACTCCGATGAGCAGACGGGTTATTATGAAAAGGTCATCATCGACTCTAAGGATAAAACAAGTAACCCATCAATAAGCATAGTCAGCAAAGACGGGAAAACAGAGCGTGTGTATGACATGCCTGTGGGTGCTCACGTGGTTATCAACGAAGACAAGGAGGTGAAGCCTGGTACTATTATAGCTAAGATTCCCCGTGCTGTTGGTAAATCTGGTGACATCACAGGTGGTCTGCCGCGTATCACAGAGCTCTTTGAAGCGCGTAATCCCTCTGACCCTGCTGTTGTTTCTGAAATTGATGGTGTGGTATCTTTCGGTAAGAAGATCAAGCGGGGTAACCGCGAGGTGATCATCACCTCCAAAACAGGAGATGAAAAACGCTATCT
>Ga0207421_10008134_pt1 | contig 10969 bp, 5 predicted proteins | sample SodLakKL_010_SED_4_FD_187542 | JGI IMG/M metagenome (GOLD analysis project Ga0207421, IMG submission 187542) | Alkaline sediment microbial communities from Lake Tanatar, Kulunda Steppe, Russia - 8KL_010_SED (SPAdes) (version 2) | ecosystem: Environmental > Aquatic > Non-marine Saline and...
CCTTGTTCATTCGTTTCACATGACAGGTGGTAAATAAACAAGAAGGGAGGACGAAACCGCCCTCCCTTTCTCACTAAAAAAACCACTACTTATGAAGAAGATTACTCTCCGGTGATTTGCAGCCTTTTGGTGGTATACCCTTCAGCGAAGCGTATTTGTACAAAATACAAACCATGCTCAAGATCTGAAACATTCAGCTGATAGTTAACACCATCAACAACGGTCATGTATACCACCTGACCAAGCATATCAACCAGACGGAGTTCTTTGATCTTTTCGTTGCTCCGGATATACAGGTAATCGGTAGCCGGGTTTGGATACACGATCAGTTCATCGCCGTGGGGATCGTCCACCATCACATCGTCGGTTTCAAGGATTACCGTCACTTCCATATCCTCATCGGTCACTGTGACCCCACCTTCTTTGGTCTTGTAACCAGTTTTTTCCACAAGGAAATCGTATGTTCCGGCAGTGATCTCTTCGAACACATAGTCGCCGGGGTTGTTTGTTACCCCGTCAAAGGTGATTGTGGCGCCGGTTACCGGGTCATCCTGGTCATCACGCACATCGAACGTCACGGTGAAGGTTTCCTGTTGCAGGATGACTTCTTCGAACGTGTCATCTTCCACGGTGAGGTCATCTTCCACAATCAGGTAGCCGTCTTTTTCAACCGTATAGGCGTATGTTCCGGCAGTGATCTCTTCGAACACATACTCGCCGGGGTTGTTTGTTACCCCGTCAAAGGTGATTGTGGCGCCAGTTACCGGGTCATCCTGGGCATCACGCACATCGAACGTCACGGTGAAGGTTTCCTGTTGCAGGATGACTTCCTCGAGCGTGTTATCTTCCACGGTGAGGTTATCTTCCACAACCAGGTAGCCGTCTTTTTCAACCGTATAGGCGTATGTTCCGGCAGTGATCCCTTCGAACACATAATCGCCGGGGTCGTTGGTAACCCCGTCAAAGGTGATTGTGGCGCCGGTTACCGGCTGTGCATCTTCATCTGCTATGCTGAATGTTACCGTAAACTGCTCTGCTTCGATTTCGAAATTTTTGTTTACGATATCCGATTCACCTGTGGTATATACGGCCCGCACTCCTGCAGTATATTCTCCTTCAGTGAGATTTGCAAACAGGTAAAGGGTTTCCGGAACTTCTTCAGCTACCAGGTCGTCATTAAGGTAGACGTTGTAACCGACAAATGCTTTTCCTGGAGTTATGTGTTCCCAGGAAAACTGTGCTTCGCCGTGTGGCAGCCCTTCAGTGACAATGTCGAGGTTGAAGGGCACTTCAATGATGTCGCTCAGGTGCACTTCGACTGTTTTATCCTCACTGTCTACGGTGAAGGTTACCTGTTCATCCTCATAGCCAGACGTACTTACATCAGCGGTATAGCTCCCGTTTGCAAGTTCTATGGTTGCCTCTCCGTTCGGACCGGTTATAAGGTCTTCAAATCCGTCGATCGAGATGATTGCTCCTTCCACCGGGTCTTCATCGTCAGAAAATTCTGCTACTAGGAAGGTTATGTTGTACTCCTCAGCTTCGAAGTTCGCAGTAAGTGTAAGGTCATTCCAGGGCATATCAAAACTGTAGATGGGTTCGGTGTTGACGATCTCCTGTGTTTCATCTGTCCAGTTAACAAACACGTATCCCGTGTTGGGGACTGCTTCTGCGGTGACATTCTCATCTGCCCCGTAATCTCCTTCACCGTTTACTGATCCTGCGTGTTCGGGGTTTGATTCAAGTTCAAGTGTGAATACATTCTGAACGAGTGTGACGTCTACAGTCAGCGGTTCACCGTCAACGGTGAAGTCTGCCTGCGTATCTTCAAACCCTTCTTTCGTCACCTGGGCGGAATATGTTCCGTCATACAGATCGATAGTTGCTTCGCCGTTTGCATCCGTATTAAGCGAATCAAGGTCCAGGAGCTCAATCAGGGCGCCTTGCAGGAGGTTATCATCTTCGCATCTGACCTGAAAAGTTACTTCATAGGACAGCGGGGCTTCTTTCACCTGTACATCGTCAACATAAAGCCAGGCGAAACTGGCATCGTCATCTGCTGTAATATGATAATGGAACGCGATATGCTTAATGCCTGAGTATTCGCTGATATCAATGGTATAGTTCTCCCACTGCCTGGAAAAGGGATTCACTTCCAGCAGGGTGGCATTGGCATGGAGGTCATCGATGTTGGAATACACCTCATCCAGGATCAAAACGCGCATGTTTTCGCGGGTTCCGGTCGGTGCTTGGCTAATATACCCATAATAGGAAAGCAGTGCATTGTCCAGCTGATCAAGATCCAGGGGAGGAGTGATCAGCCATTCATCAGCCAGGTTATTAGACGCTGAACCCTGGTAAGTTCTGGCTGAATGATCGCCACTATAGGAATGGTTGTCGGATTGTTCCCAGTAGGATCCTTGCGCTCCATTGACAACGGTCCAGCCTTGGGGCGCTTCCGGTTCGCCTGTCCAGTCATCAAGGAAATCCTCGGTCCATGGGAATTCCGTTACTGTGGCGTCAATTCCTTCTCCGGTGAGAATGGCTTCTTCTTCAAGAACATTCAGGGCAGCGGTTTTATCGCCCACGTCAACCGGTTCGAATGCAACACTGATGACAGCAGTTTCGCCGGGCAGCAGATTCACTGTATCGCTCAGGTTGTTCAGGGTAAATTCATCTGAATTGGCTCCTGTGATGCTGATATCTCCGGGAGCAATTGTTAAAGTGCCTCCGCCATCATTCAACAGGGCAAACTCCGTTGCCTCGGAGCTTGTCCCAATTTGTTGCACGTCAAAATCATGTGCTTTAGGATCGATCACCAACAGGGGCTCATCCGGTAATTGGTCAAGAAGGATGTTGTCTATATACAGAGATCTTGCCCAATTCGGGGTTCCGCCATGTTTAAATGCGACAAACTGATCATCACCGATGGCAGAGCTGAAATTGATGGTGTGCTCTTCATCATAGCTGGTGGTGATCTGATCTGCCGGGATGGTGTAAACTTCAGTAAACGTGCTTGCATCCGTTGGATTGCTCATGGTTCCAACGATAAGATCAGGAACATTGGTTGACATATTGCACTTTACCCAGAAGCGGACCCGCATTTCGTCCAGGTTTTCCACCGGTGGAGAGATCAGGATGACATCCTGGTCGTCGTGATTGTTGGAATATAGACGGGCGTGGGCCGGATCGGATAAGGGTGACTGAGAGGAAGTGGTTTCGACAGTAGCGGATCCCAGGTCCGGATTGTATACGATCTTGTTCCATCCAAAGGGAAGTTCAGGGGTGCTAACATCTGAAAAATCCTCAAAATGCGGCACTTCAGTAATGGTTGCATCGAAACCTTCTCCCGTTAAGGGAATCTGAACCTGATCAATCATCAGTGTGGCTTGTTTTTCACCAACTGCCTGGGGGGCAAAGGCCACATGGATCGTTGCTGTTTCACCGAAGTCAAGGTGCACTTGCTCTTCCAGGTTATCCAAAACAAAGGCGTCGTCATTGACTCCTGTTATGCTGATCTCATTGGGTCCGATGGTAAGGGTTCCTCCGCCGTCATTCATGATAACAAAAGGTTGGGCTTCGGACACTGTGCCGGTCTGTAATTCACCAAAATGTGTTTCCCCGTCAGGTTGTACCACTAGCAACGGTTCATCAGGAGCATCTTCTATAAAAATATTATCAAGATAAATATAGCGGTTATGGGATGGGGTTCCACCGTGCCTGAATGCAACAAACTGGTCCTCTCCGACTCTGGAATCAAGCATCACAGTAAATAATGAGTCATAACTATTTGTCATGTACCCGGCTTGAATGGTATCCAGGGCCTGGAATGATGTTACATCAGCGGGATTGCCCATGGTCCCCACGATCAGAACGGGCATGCTGGTTGTTAGATTGCTTTTCGCATAAAAGCGAAGTCTTTTGTTGTTAAGCTCTGAAAATGGAGGTGAAATAAGCATCACGTCTGCATCTTCCGTATCATCGGAAAACAGTCGCACATGGTTTGGGGCCGAAACAGGGTCACCGCTATCCGTGGTCTCCACTGCGGCTGATGCCATCCCGGGGTTATCCACAATCTTCGTCCATCCATAGGGAAGGTCGGGTGTAGTCACATCATGAAAGTCTTCCAGGTGGGGATAATCTGTAATGGTTGCGTCAAAGGCTTTGCCAGTGAGTGGTACCTGAAGATCGTCAATCATCAGGGTTGCCTGTTTGTCTCCTACCTGTTCCGGGGCAAAAATCACGCTGATGGTATCTGATTCAAAAGCTGCCAGGTGAATGGTTTCCGGTAGATTTTCCAGGATAAACCTGTCTGCATCAACTCCTGTGATGGCAATATCTTCGGGGGCAACGGTCAGCGTATCTACTCCTTCATTGGTAATGACAAATTCTTTTGCAAAGGAAGTAGCCCCGATCTGGGTGTCGGCAAATTCCCAGCTGTCAGGGTAAACAACCATTACCGGTCCATCCGGGATATGCTCTATGAGTACGTCATCAATGTATATGCTGCGGGTAAAAGTGGGTGTTGTGCCATGCAAAAAGGCAATGTATTCATCTTCCCCCACTGAATCATCAAAGGTAACAGCGAATTGCTGATAAGAGCCGGTCAGTTCCTCATCCGCTTCAATGGTCCGGAACGGAGTGAAGGTATCTTCATTGTCCGGGTCGCTCATGGTTCCTATGATCAGATCCGGAATATTTGTACTGCTGTTGCAAGAGGACCAGAATCGTATCCGTTTCTCTGCCAGGTCAGGAATGGGGGGAGAGATCAGCATCACTGTCTGGTCTTCATAATTATTGGAAACAATTCTTACATGCTGAGGCTCAGACATGGGCGACCCAATGGTAGTGGTTTCCACGTTGGCTGTACCCAGGTCAGGATTGTTAATAATAGCGTTCCACCCCAGGGGAAGGTCCGGGCTTTCTGGTTTATTGAAATCTTCAAAATGAGGAAACTCTGTGATGGTAGGGTCTACACTTTCGCCACTGAGTGGTATTTCCAGGTCATCCACATGTAGTTTAGCCTGCTTATGCCCCTCCTGCACAGGTGAAAAGATAACGGATATGGTCGCCGTTTCGAAAGGATCCAGTTCCACCACAGAATCAAGGTTTTCGAGGATAAAGGAATCGGCATTGGCGCCGGTAATAAAAATATCATCCGGACTTAGGCTCAGCTGATCAATTCCAATGTTTGAGATCTCCACCTTTTTCTTCTCTGATACAGTTCCCATAACCAGCGTCCCAAAATCAATCTCCTTAATATTCACAAACAATATTGGCGTGGTGGGTGTTTCCACAATCAGAAAGTTATCCAGGTATATGGTACGTGTAAGACTGGGTGTTCCTCCATGCCGGATAGCAATATAAGAGTCGTCGCCAATGCTGTCATCGAAGATTACATGATATTGCGTATAGGTATTGGTAAATTCCTCTCCACCTTCAAAGGTTTTAAAAGGAGTAAAGGTATCAGCATCGGAGGGATCGCTCATGGACCCCACCACCAGATCAGGTACGTTTGACAAAGTGTTATTTCTTGCCCAAAAGCTGATTCTTCGGCTGTCAAGCTGTGCTATCTCCGGCGTAATCAGCATCACCACGGCATTTTCATAACTGTCGTTGGTCATACGCACGTGGTTGGGCTCTGAAATGGGTGTAGTGATCGTGGTCGTTTCCACCCTTACCGTTCCAAGGTCAGGATTATGGGCAAATTTTGACCAGTATGCAGGAAGTTCCGGGGGGGTAACACCGCTAAAGTCTTCAAAAAACGGAAATTCCGATATAATGGAATCATTATGTTCATTTGGCTGTCCGTGACTGCTCATGCTTACTAGCAAGATAAGGATCACCAGCAGGGGATTGGTAATTTGTTTTTTCACTTGCATAGCTGTTGTTTTGGGTTACATAATGGGAAAAAGAGTTGTTGTGTGCAAAAAATGCAGCCTTTTTTGGCAAAGAACCCAACAATTAATTGTCTCTTATGCAGCGCACCGATAATCCACTTTGTTTACGCATAATAAGATAGCCTTCTATACCATCAACATCACCATACATATAATGGAAAAGTGTATAATGGGCCCGGACAGAGTCATCTTCCTCCCACTGTGAGGTACTTGTCCAGAATCGCGCAAAAGTCTTCAATGTACCAAAAGGTCCGGTCCACGCGCGTCGTCCCCCTGGCAGGGCTGAAAACCCGAAATCATCTGTTCCATATTGTTCATTGTCGGCTTCCCACCTGGGATGTTCTTCAGTATCGCAATCTCCACCAAGCGGAGAATCAATCTGACGACATGATTTTAACGCGTTCCCTACATTATTCTCATTAAAAGCATAGTTATCAACAATATAATTAACCATATCTTGCCATTCTTCCAGGGAGGGAACGTGCCAACCTGTTGGGCATAGTTCCTTTTCGTCAGCCAGGGCGTACCAATTATAAAGTTTTCCGTATGCATCCACCATGTCTTCATCCGTATCGATATCGTCCTCTAAATACGCAGGGTAAATGGCGTAGGCACCTTCTGTTGTCGCATTCCAATCATCGTCATTTAAGTTTGAAGGGATATCTGATCCATCAGCATATCTGGTGGTTCGTAAATTTTCAGCCATCCATTCCATATCATCAATGATAATTGTGTTATACACATTCCCATCGATATCAGAAACTGTACCCGGTTCATCCCCATTGTCGTTGTCATCCTCGCAACAGTCAGGAAGTTCAGACCATTGGGGCATACCATCCGACCAGGTAAGCCACTGGCCCTGCTCTCCTGCAGGAATGGATTGCCAGCTGTCTTGTGCATAATAAAGCATGTCACCTGTCTGCGGGTCTTCAATCTGAGGAAATCCGTCCAGGTCGGGTGTGTTCTCAAGGTCTTCATAATTCCCGCTGAAAGCGTCATAAGAAGTGCGGGAATGCAGGGCATAAGGGACGCTGAGGAGTTGGCTGACTCCCATGGGCTCACCGTTTACCGAAACCTCGATAAAGTAATTATCATCGCCCCAGTCTATATTTTCAAGGGAGTTGACAGACCCTATCTGAAGTTGGACCAGGCCGAACTCATTGGTATGGGTCTGATGCACTTCGGAAAATACTGCTGACCCTTCAGCATCAGCCTGAATAATAGAAATTTCGACATCTACCTCTTCCGAGGCCATCACCTGTCCTGCATCATCGCGCAATACCGCCTGGTAGTTGAAGCGTAGCGGGGCCTGGGCGAAAACGCTGGCAGTGAAGATCAAAAAAGAAAGAAAAAAGAGTGTAATGATTCTGGAATAGTTCATAATGAAAAATATTTGTTGTGGGTGATAAAATGGTTATTGTTTGACAATTTTGAATGTGCCTGCTGCCTGGCGGTCTTTATATATCCGCAAGAAATACACTCCGGCATCCAGGGTGTGAAATGATAGTGTTTTCTCATGGTCTGACAGGTCGCCGCCGAAAAGGCGCTGGCCGGAAAAGTCGTACAGGCCGTAGCCTGTGCCTTCAGGCGGCGTGTCGGCTAAACGGACAGTAACATAATCGCTGGCAGGGTTAGGATACACTGTGACGTGAAGGCCCGTTCCCGGGATCTCATCAATTGCGGTGACGGTCACATTGCTTTGGTGAAACCCCTGGGTCAAAACATAATCCCCCTCTGAAAAGGTAGCTATGACAACCTCGCCCAGACTCCAGTCAATAGACTTTGTGCCGGTAGCGTATTGCCCGCCGGCAGCAGAGATAAGTTCTTGTGCACTTATGGTTCCTCCAATAAGAACCAGGGTGATCAGGGTGATGATTCTTTTTTTCATATGCACTTTTTTTTGTGTGTATAAAGGATGATTTGATAAGGCAAAAGTTCCTTGTAACCCGGACCATGATCCGGATCATTTACTGAACAGCAAATATAGAATCAGGGTATACGCCTAACAATACCCTACCCAGGGTATTTTCTTTTCGGAGGAAATCCATTTAATTTGCCAATCCATTTATTCATAATATCTATTTGCAGATGGGCCATAAGAATAACTTGCTGTCAATTGCGCTGAACAAGAGAAAAATGATCTTGCTGACTTTGGTTGTTGTTATTGTTATAACAGGTGTATGGTTCTACCTTAACTACAGATTTGTTCACGGCCATAACTTGCAGGAAAAGGCAGGTGAGGCTGTTGGAGAGACAGACTTGGAGCAAGAACAAACCTTAATGGAAGATCATTACTTGAATGATGTGCAATCCTTGATGTATATAAAGCCGGACAGTGCCAGACTTTTGGCAAATGCACGATTGGATATTCTAGAAGAAGAGGGCGACCTTGACAAAATCATTCCATACATGAATGTAATCGGAATTTCCTATATGTACCAGGGGCAATACAATAATGCATTAAAAATGTTTTTTCAATCCCTGGAGCTTACCATTGGTGATGATCATCTCAGTGATCAGGCACATGCATTCAATAATATTGGAGCTGTGTTGCTGATGACAAAAAAATATAAAGATGCGCTTGACTATTTTTTTAAATCCCGTGATATTACACAAGAACTCGGCGACACCATCAATGAATCAACTTCTTTAAATAATATTGGGCGTCTATATTTGGAGATTGACGACATGAGCAATGCAATTATATATTTGAACAAGGCGGGGGAAAATTTTTCCAGTCACAATCACAAAGTAGGTATCTCTTCCGTTTCAAACAATAAGGCCCTGTATTTTCTGAAAAAAGAAATGGCTGATTCTGCACAACTATATTTTCGGAAGGCGATAGACATGGGGAAAAAAAGCGAAAACAATCGTGGGTTAAGCATTTTCTATTTTGAAAAAGGCAACTTTTTCCTGGAGATACAAGACTATGATGCCGCTATTTCTTATTATCAAAAAAGCGATTCCTTATCGGAAATGCTGACGTGCAACTTAAGAAGTTGTTTTGCTCACCTTGGTATAGCCAGAACGTATCTTGAGAAAGGAGTAACAGCCACTGCGAATGCATATGTAAAAAAAGCCAAAGAGATAAATGAAGAGCTGAATTGTCAGGAATTACAATATTTGATCAACGAGGTGCTATCAGATATTTATACAGAGCAGAATAATTATTATAAAGCGTTCACATATTATAAGCTGGCGCAGGAGCAAAAGGAACAGATCTATGATCAAACGGAAATATACCAGGTATATAATGTAGAGATCGATCAGCTGACACGCAAAATGGAGCTTAAAGAGCTGGAGATGGAAAGACAGGACTTGCTGCTTGGAAAACGCAAAAACACGATGTACCTGATCGTGGTTGCTTCTCTTTCTATGCTGATCATACTGTCGATGCTATACTATTTTTACATCAACAAAGTGAAACAGTTGCAAAAGGAGAAGCTTCACGAAAACAAGATCAGGCATTCTTATGAGAAGAACCGGGCTGTGATGGAAGCAGAGATCAATGAAAGAAAGCGGATAGGTTCAGACCTGCATGATGGCATCGGGGCCTTGCTGTCGTTGACCAAACTGAACCTCACAAAGGCGATCCGCAACAAAAACCTGGAGCAAGTTAAAAAAGAAAACTTGCTGATGACTTCTGTGAATAACATGGACGAAATTATTGACGAAGTAAAACATATTTCCAACAATATGACCCCGATCGTGCTTACCGAAAAAGGGTTTAAAGAGGCTGTCAAAGAGTTGGTTGGCAAGATCAGCCATTTCACTGTTGATCTGAACATAAACGGATTGAATGACTCACTTGATCCGCATATCGAACATGCCCTTTACCGGACGGTGCAGGAAGCTTTGAATAACATGACCAAGCATGCATCCTGTACAAAAGCCAACATTCAGATCCTGAAAAATAAAAATGAGATCAATTTGATGATCGAAGACAATGGCAAGGGGTTTGATGTGAATCGTTTGCACGGAGAAAAATGCCTGGGACTGAAAAATGTATCCTCAAGGATTGAAAGTTTGCAGGGCCAGTTTTATATTGACAGTATTGAAGGGAGGGGGACGATCCTTAATATTTCTATACCAGTTTAATGCATGATTATGGATCCGATAAAAATATTTCTTGTTGATGACCACAAACTCTTCATTGAAGGGATTGTTTCCCTCTTGTCTGATGAGGACTGCCTCGAGTTTACAGGATATTCCTTGAGTCCGGTCGAGGTAAGGAATACCCTTGATGATATTGAAGCCGATGTGTTCATCGTGGATATCAATATGCCTGAAATGTCAGGCGTGGTGCTTACACAGTATATCATGGACAAGAGGCCAGGCAGCAGGATATTGGCCCTGACCATGTACAACGATTTCCGTCATATTGAAAAAATGATCAAAAGCGGCGCCCTGGGGTATACGCTAAAGTCTGACAGTCTTGAAGAACTGATCAATGCCATCAAAACTGTGGCAAGGGGTAGAAAATATATATGTGAATCTATCCAGCAAACGATTGTGAATAATATTGGAAACATTCACCAAATGCATGAAAATGAGGTGTTAAGCAAAAGCAAGCTCACCGAAAGAGAAATGGAGGTCTTGCAGTTGATCATCAAAGAGTACAATAACCGTGAAATTGCTGAAAAACTCTACATCAGCAGACAAACCGTGGAGACCCATCGCAAAAACATCTTTTCCAAAGCAAACACCAGTTCTGCAGTCGGACTGCTAAAATATGCCATAAAAGAGGGGATTGTCCAGGTATAAAGAGATGGAATTTTGCATGAAAATTTACACCGCTTCATTTGGCTGAATGAAGGTATACAAATCATAAGGCTCTCCTGTGATGGGTTTTGTTTGTCTGGTTAAAACGGTTTTCAATTACAAAAACTTCAATATCCCGGCACCTGTCTTATGCCAGTTCAGGTTATTTAAACCATGATTGCCTGCTTGTAAATGGGCGTTTCATATCATTTTTTTCAATATATTTACAGGCAAACCCATATTTTAGCCCGCGAACTCAGCCTATGCAGATATTGTACCATGTGAATCCTTCATATATTCAGCAAAGA
>Ga0207421_10008135_pt1 | contig 10968 bp, 7 predicted proteins | sample SodLakKL_010_SED_4_FD_187542 | JGI IMG/M metagenome (GOLD analysis project Ga0207421, IMG submission 187542) | Alkaline sediment microbial communities from Lake Tanatar, Kulunda Steppe, Russia - 8KL_010_SED (SPAdes) (version 2) | ecosystem: Environmental > Aquatic > Non-marine Saline and...
ACAAGGCTTTCGCTCAGCGGAACCATCATCGTGGCCCGTGATATTGCCCACGCAAAACTCAAAGAACGCCTGGATTCCGGTGAAGAACTGCCAGATTATATGAAGGAGCACCCGGTTTATTATGCCGGGCCTGCCAAGACCCCTGAGGGAATGGCCTCAGGCTCTTTCGGGCCTACCACTGCCGGTCGTATGGACTCCTATGTGGACTTGTTCCAGCAACATGGGGGAAGCATGGTCATGATCGCCAAAGGCAACCGCAGCCAGGCGGTAACCGACGCCTGCAAAAAGTACGGAGGGTTTTATCTTGGTAGTATCGGGGGGCCGGCAGCCCTGCTGGCTCAGGAAAACATCAAAGAAGTAGAGTTGCTGGAATATCCGGAACTTGGGATGGAGGCGATTTACCGGATCCGTGTGGAAAACTTCCCGGCTTTCATTCTTGTGGATGACAAGGGGAATGATTTTTACAGCTCGTTTTAAGGGAACGGGCCTTCACCTTAAGCCAGCCTGATGGTCTGGCTGCAGTCGGGGGAGCAGTCAGAAGTCAGGGGTGTAAGTCAGAAGCCGGTGTTTTCATTCAAAACCTGCTCAATGGATTGAACATGTGCCACATGCCTGCTGTTGAAAATTGCAGGAGTGGAGTAAACGCAGGCCCCGGAACCAGTGCACCGGCAGCTGGTTTATTCTTTATCCTCAAAACTTTTTTTCACCAAATCCGATGATATGTTCAGAATAGCCTATGATACACTGGGCCCGGTGGAGGTACCTTCCGATAAATACTGGGGTCCGCAGACACAGAGAGCAATTGGGAATTTCCGGATCGGGGATGAAAAAATGCCCCGTGAGATCATTCATGCTTTTGCTGTCCTGAAAAAGGCGGCTGCCATGATCAATCATGATATGGGGGTACTTCAGCTGGAGCGTATGCAGGCAATTGTCAAGGCTTGCGAAGAAATATGTGCCGGGCAGCTGGATGATCATTTCCCCCTTGTTGTCTGGCAGACAGGAAGCGGTACGCAAACCAATATGAACTTCAATGAGGTGATTGCCAACCGTGCGCATGAAATTTTGGGAGGGCAACTGGATGATGAGCAAAAAATGATCCATCCCAATGACCATGTGAATAAATCGCAGTCATCCAATGATACCTTCCCTACGGCCATGCACATGGCCGCCTATACCATGATCGTTGACCGGACCCTGCCCGGGTTGCGGCAACTGAAGCGGGCCCTGGAGGAAAAGTCCACCCGTTTCAAAGATGTGGTCAAGATCGGACGTACACACCTGATGGATGCCACGCCCCTGACCCTGGGGCAGGAATTCTCAGGTTTCTCCGCTCAGCTGGAACATGGCATGACGTCCCTGGAGCAATCTCTGGAGCATCTCAGGGAACTGGCCCTCGGAGGTACTGCGGTCGGCACAGGACTGAATGCACCTGAAGGATTTGACGAGGCTGTGGCCGCCAGGATTGCAGAGATCACCGGGAAGCCTTTCGTGACTGCCCCGAACAAGTTTGAGGCACTGGCGGCTCATGATGGTGTGGTGCGTGCCAGTGGTGCCTTAAAAACCCTGGCGGTAAGTCTGATGAAAATTGGCAATGATATCCGAATGCTGGCATCAGGTCCGCGCTGCGGGATTGGAGAGATCATCCTTCCTGCCAACGAACCGGGCAGTTCAATCATGCCGGGAAAAGTAAACCCGACCCAGGCAGAGGCCCTGACAATGGTTGCCGCCCAGGTAATCGGTAATGATACGGCCATTGCCGTGGGCGGCATGAACGGACATTTTCAGCTGAACGTGTTCAAACCGGTGATGATCTATAACTTGTTGCAGTCGGCAAGGCTGATGGCAGATGCTACGGTCAGTTTTACGGATAAGTGTGTGAAGGGGATCACCCCGAATTTTGAAAGAATCGAGGGCCACTTGCGCAACTCCCTCATGCTTGTAACTTCACTCAGCCCGCACATCGGATACGATAAAGCTGCCGCCATTGCCAAAAAGGCCCACGAAGACGGCATTACCCTGAAAGAGGCGGCCATGCAGATGAAACTGGTAAGTGAGAAAGATTTTGACCGGTGGGTTGACCCGGGAGCGATGATATAATCCAGTCAGCATAACAAAAAAAGGGACCTGCTCCGGGTCCCTTTTTTTTTGGAATGCCTCAAAGGCGATTTTCAAATTCTTAGTAATGCCACAGATCCATCTCAAAGTTTCTGATGTCTTCCCTGATCCGGTCTGACTCCAGCAGCTGATCGAGGCGGTCTTCGAAATATTCGCTGATTACGCGTCCGTCAGGTCTTTGCTCGCGGTAAACCGTTGCGGTGAAAAACCGGCGGATAAAGAAATCATCAAATGATATTTGCTGCCCGTCGTTACGTCTGTTGTATACCGGGGCATTGGCAAGGGATTCGCGTGCATCAGAAAAAGGAATCCAGAACAGGGTTTCAAATACATCCAGAAGTTCTCCGGTGTCCTCATCCCTGACCAGCCTGGCCGGAGCCAGCCCGATGATGCGCACATCCATGACCCCCCGGCGGGTATCTACAAACCACTCTTCCTTGATCCGGAAAATATACACTTCACTTGGCTCGAAATCGATGACCACCGTTTGCGGCCTTGTTTCTCCTTCAGGCACAAAAGTTTCGGTGCGGCCCAGATCCCTGAATAATTCCTCGGGGTCAAGCGGATCACCCTCAAAACTTTCATCGTCCACGTCATAAGCCCTGATGGCACCGGACATGATGGAATCCTGCAAAACCTGCATCAGGCTCCGGTATCCGCCAGAAGGGTCTTCCGGAAAATACAGAGGCTGGTTCATCGTTTGACGGACGTCGATATTCTGCCAGATCCTTTTGGACCACAGAACATCTGCTTCCCTTACGTAGGGAAGCTCAACCGGCTTGCGTTCTTCCACGGCACGGCGTTCAAAAACACCGTCTCTTGGTCTTTCACGTTCTGCTTCCTGCGCATTTCCGGGCAGGGAAAAAAGCAGGCCCACTGCAGCTAAGATCACTAAATATTTTGCCATTGGTATGCCTCCGATTATTTGTTGTCTTTAATTGATGGTAAAAGCGATGGCTCCCAGATTCCTTTCTTCGCCATCGGGGCCCGGCCTGGTTGTGATACCACGGAAAGTGATTTCCTGGCCGCTGCGCGCACTGTTGATCACGCGCACCATTTCATCGGTCAGGGAAGCACCGTCTTCCTGGCGATAGCGGCGGAATTCACCCGCAACTACCGTGGTCATTTCAAAACGGCCTATTTCAAAGCTCATGTCAAACTCAAAACGATCCATGGCCGCTGTGATCCTTCCTGCTGCAACCAGTAACTGACGGTCAACACGTCCTTCCCTTCGCCCTGCAATAGAGGCCACGGGGTCAGGCACTGTACGGGCGCGGAATTCGCTTACGCCCATGGTTCTGGTTTCACCGCCCACCAAGGCGTTTACGGAAACAGTCACGTTTTCGGTTCCGGGGTCAACGCGGACCATATATGATCCGTCATCTCCACGGACCAGTTGTGCACCTGACGAAACACTGGGCCTGATATTTTCGGTGGGAACCCCGGGCACGGAGATGGACACCGGATTGTCAAGCCCGATGTAAAATAGGTTCATCCTGTCTGCTGATACCGTTGCGGTGGGGCGTTCCACTGTGTATTCGGTTTCAAAACGGTGCTCTTCCACCACGCCCGCAGGTGAGGTCATCCGGATCACGCCGGTGTGGCGCTGTGTACCGGGACTCCTGGCGGGAACCCTTAATCGCCCGACACCATCGGACACTGGTACTGACCCGATGCCATCCACCACAACATCCGGATCCTGCCGGGTATCATAGGCTGCCACAAACACATCTGCTTCGTAATAGTCGCCTTCCATTACAATCTGGCTGCGTGGCACAACCCTTGCTGCGATTTCATCGAAACGGAAATCTCCGGCGTGTATCAGGTCAAACAGCATATTGACCGCATCAAATTCTGCGTTCCGTACCTCTGTAACCAACCGCTGCAGGTTGGTGGCCACGGCCACTGAAATGACCCGGTCAAAGTTCATCTGTTGCCAGTTCACCCGGCGATCCTGTACGTAAAACGGTCCTTCCACATCCAGTCCGAGCTGGATGGATTGTCCGTGCTGATCAAGAATGCTGTCAATGGAATTGGTAAAGTCGGTAATTTGTTCCCTGAGGATAAATGCCCGCGTACCCGGCCCGCCATCACGCGCACCAGGATCATGGCTGTTTTCCACCAGCCAGTAACGCGAGGATATGCTGTAGTTGTCTTTTCTGCGTGAGTCTATCAGGTCGAGCGTATCCGCTTCTTCAAAAGATATGCCGTTGACTTCGGCCAGCATTTGTGTACGATTGGTTAAAATATAGTCAACCAGGGAGTCTGCCAGCTCTCTGAGGTACAGTGCTTCGCCATAAAATGGTTGTACGTGTTGTTCAGAAAACAGCAATTCCTGTTCCCGGAAGTCATCGTAAACCATATCCACCTTCATCTCGAAATTCCTGTTTGTCTCCTCAATCCCCCTGTTGATCAAAGGGAAGGAATCGAGTACCTCCACGGACACGTTCAGTGCCATGAGGGCCAGGAAGATCAGATACATCAAGCCGATCAGTTTTTGCCTGGGGGTTTGTTTTCCACCTGCCATAATTCTTTACTTATATCTGAAACTATGCTTGAAAAAAGCAAAAGTCTAATTAACGGTTTACATTGAAATTCATTGCGGAAAGCATGTTTCCGTAAACACTGTTGAGTGATTTAATGTTTGCGGTAAGCTTTTCCATCTCTTCCTTGTATTCTTTTGAACTTTCCGCTGATGCACTGATGTTTTCCACCACTGTGCTCATGGTGTCGTGGTACTTTTGGGTTGCTTCCGACTGTGTGGATGCCGCCTGCATTTGCAGTTCATAGGCAGTGTTCAGTGCCGAAAGGCTCTTTGTCAGCCCTTCAGTGGCTTGCAGGTTTTCCCTGGCATTGGTGGCTGTTTGCTTATAGGCACTGCTCATGTCACTCATGGAATCTACGGCCTGCTTCAGGTTGCTGTTGTATTCCTCAGCAAGGCTCAGATCGTGTTTGAGGTATTCAGATTTGTTTTTGTAGGATTGGCTGAGCTCAAGAACCGACTGAGAGGCACTTTCCATATTTTTAATGTACTGGTTGGTAGCAACCGTTGCATTGGAAAGGTCTGCCAGCTTGGCAGCATTGTCGCTGAGGTTCCGAAGGCCTTTGCCAAGGTTGTTGATCAGTTCCGGCCCGATGTCAGCTTCCTCCATGAGTTTGTCAAGGTTTGATGAAAGGGTAATATTTTGCTGGGTTGCAGGAGCTGCTGCTCTCAAACTCCTTGATTCAGGCAGTGTTTCTGACTCAATTCCTGCAAGTTCAGGATATACAAGGCTCCAGTCCGGTTCTTCGTGCACATGCTCAAAGGCTGAAAAGAAAAACACCATGGCTTCCACGCCCATACCGATTACCAGGGCATAGTCTGCAAATGGCCAGTGCATGATCTTAAAAAGCGCTCCGAGAATTACCAGTGAAGCTCCCCATCCGTAGAGCCTGGACATGAAGGTTTTCCATATTTTTGTTCTTGCGAATTTCATCTGTTATTGATTTTGATTGTTTATTTATTGGCTTAATTAATATACATTGGAAGCACCGCGACCATCATCCCTGTCGCGCCCGGGATAGGTCTGTATGCTGCGGAATCCGATATAGGACTTTGCTGTATCCTGGTATTCGTATGTCCTTGTGCTGACCTGCAGGAAGTACCCGATATCTTTCCAGGATCCTCCCCTGACTACTTTTCGTTTCAGTGACGGAGGATCATCTTCAGCGGCCTCGTACTGATAATCAGGGCTCAGGTCGTGTGCGAAGTTGTAGAAAGATTCGTCATAGGCATTGCGCGTCCATTCCGACACGTTACCAGCCATATCGTACAATCCATAATCATTGGGAGGGTAATACCCGGCGATGACCGTATACAAACCGCCGTCGTCGGTATAATTGCCTCTGAGGGGCTTGAAGTTGGCCAGAAAACAACCTTCCGAGTTCCTCATGTATGGACCGCCCCATGGGTACGGACTGTGCTCAAGCCCTCCGCGTGCGGCATACTCCCACTGTGCCTCTGACGGAAGCTCAAAGTCCATGGCAAATGGCTGATCCCTTCCTGCAAGATAACTGTTCAGGTACTGGGTGCGCCAGACATTGAATGCCCGGGCCTGCACCCAGTTGACCCCGACAACAGGATAGTGGTCATAGGTGGGGTGCCAGAAGTATTGTTTGGTCATGGGCTCATTGTAGGAATAGGAGAAATCCCTGATCCAGGCCAGTGTATCGGGGTAAATATGGACTGACTGCTCCTCGACCAGGTCGCCCCGGGGTATTTCTCCGTCACGGTCTCTGGCAGCCCTTTGCAGATCAACGGTGAAGTACCTGTAGATCAGCTGCCTGGTGTCAATCTCCCGCCGGCGGAAAAAACGTTCCGCTTCGGGCAGGTAAAGCTCGGAAAGGATGTCCCGCTCTTCCTCACCATCCCAGCGGATCCTTTCATCCCAGTTCAGCATGGGAGGATCCAGGGGCATGCCATATTCATCCTCCAGAATTTCGAAGTCTTCATTGATAACGGACAGCAGGCTTCTTGCCAGGGAGTCCCTTACCCAGTGCACAAACTGGCGATACTGGTTATTGGTGATCTCTGTTTCGTCCATGTAAAATGCAGGCAGTGAAACAGTTCTGCTTCCGGCATTCTGGGAATAGGCAATGTCCTGGTCGGACGGACCCATGGTAAAACTTCCCATCGGGATGTACACCATTCCGGGCGGATCTGCGTAAAAGGCATCGGGTCTGTTCTGTACACCCACGAGGTGCCCCCGGTCGCCTCTTCCGATCCAGCCGCAACCGGTAAATAAAATCGCAGCTAATGCAACAGTCAGTATTCTTTTCATGGTGGCTTCAGGTTATAGTGGCCATTTCCTATTGTTCTTTTCCTGTTTTTTTGCCAATGATAATCAAAATTATATCGACTTGAACGGCAAAATTACAAAAATCTTATATTTCGCTGTATCTCTTCTATTCTTTCCAGCCCCAGATCAAAACAATACTGGAGCATCACTTCATGGCTTCCGTAGCTTCGCCCCATCCTTCCGATGGGAGATGTGGTTACATCGTAGGAATAGCCGAAGCTGATCTGGTCAAAACTTACCCCCAGCATGAATACCACGGCATCCTGAGGTCTATAACTAACGCCCCCCCAAAAGCGGTTATTGTATGTAACCATTGTATTCAGGTCGTACTGGAAGGAAGACAGGTCTGTTTTTAACAATGCTGACGGGCTGATTACATAATCCGGGTTTCCCGGCCAGGTGAGGTTGTAGCCCGCGGTTGCGTAGGCATGGCGGTGCAGTGAATAATCACTGTCCGCAAGGCCTCCACGGGCCTGCCTCAGTTGAGAAAAAGAGAGGCCTGCCCAGGCCTCATCGTCCAGCATATAGAATCCGCCAATGGCAAAGTCGGTAAAAATATGGCTTTCTTCATTTCCGACCAGCACCGGGTCACCCGGATCGATGGGGTTAAGCGATGAAAAATCTATGCGTTTATCCTGGAATCCGATCTGTCCACCCAGACCCAGACGTCCCATACCCAGGCTAAGATGGTAAGCGTATGAAATTTTTACCCCGACATTGGTTTCCGGCCCCAGCTGATCCTGCAAGAAGCCTAGGCCGATCCCTCCACCTAAGAAGGGTATGGGTGCATCCACATTCAGGCTGTATGTTTCGGGGTTCAGCCGGTTTCCTTCATCGTCCCGGAATCCCACCCACTGCTGGCGGGCAATGGCTGTGGCACATATGGCCTGTCGCATTCCGGCCACACCGGGATTGATGCCCATGTTGTTGAACATATTGTGGCTGAATTGGGCCTCCTGCTGCGAAAAAGCCATTCCGCAGAAGGTGAAAGAAAGAAAAATTACAATGAGGCCCTTTTTAATCATCTATGATGCCTTTATGCGATGGATTATTGTGTGAACGAAAAAATCTTAATGTTATTGAATCCTGCTAAAAAACAGTCAAAAATACAATAAATATTTAAACCGGACGGTGTTTTCAAGCCGCTTTGTACATTGGTTCAATGGCTTATACAAACTTTTGATAAACCTGCCACCATTTTTCAGGTATTTCATTCTGGCAGGCTTCCTGGTAGTCTCTGTATGAGCAGGGAACCAGAAACTGCCTGTCGTATTTGCTTTGCAGCTTGGGCGGGCAGGGAACCTCCATCCACCAGCGGTCACTTTTTTTGCTTTTGTAAAAGTTGATCTTATTCTGAAACTCCTTGATCGATACCACATACTTGATAAAATCAGCCGAATCTTTGATGTGTTTGTCCGGATAGTCCTCCTTGCGGTTGTAAAAACCGTCAATAAAATACCAGATCATCTGGGCCACAAGGTGGGATGTTTGCTCCCCATGATCGTAAGCAGGGTTGATCTCATAAAAACCAATGGAACTGAGCTTGTCACTCAATCCGGCATAACGGACGATCTGGCAGGCCTCCTCGCCATATAACCCATTCGGGGAAGCGTTTGCATTGGCCGGGGCATCTGATTGCCGGATGCCTGACACATCGAAGCTGAACATATCCGCGTTGCGGACAACGGGCTCTGTCTCTTCGAGGTTATTTCTTACCACGCCAAGCCGGTAAACATCAAAAAAGAGCCGCTCCATCAGCTCAATGGCGTCCTGATCAACAAAATAGGTCTGGTAACCCAGATTGGTAAAATTAAACAGGTAATTCGGCTTATGGGTCAGAATGGTGCTCAGGAAGTTGTTGCTGCTAAGTGGTTCGTCTTTCTGCATACCGATGTCGAACCGTGAGTCGACAGCTGCGATGTTGATGATTTGACCAAGTGATTCGTAGGCCTGGTAGTTGGCATAGGTGATGTCCTGCCCCCCTCCGATGATTACCGGAGTGATATTTTTTTCAAGCAGCTCTGCAACAGCTGATTTTACAGCGAAATAGGTGTCGCTGACCTGATCCCCTGCACTGATGTTGCCCAGATCAGCAATGCGGGAGTCGGCCGGCCCCCTGAATAAACGGTATAAGTGTTTCCTTACGTAATCGGGCGCAAGCGAGCAGCCCTCATTCCCGGAAGCATGGCGGTCTTCCCTGACTCCGATCAGGGCGATGTCTGCCTTTTCCAGGTCGGGAAAGCCTGTTTTGCGGTCGTTGGTCATAATGGAACGACCAAGAAGCAATGGGTGTTGCGGACTTTCTTTCAGAAGTTCGCTTTTGCTTACGGGTTCAAAAAAATCAGCAATATTCATGTAATTCCAAAAAAGTTATTTTCCCTTTTGGGTTTTCTTCGGGGTTGTTTTTTTGGTTTTACGTGGTTTTTTCTCTGAGGTTCCGCTATCAATGATTTTTCTTGCCTCTTCCAGACTGATTTTTTCCGGATCCTGATCTTTGGGGATTTTAAAATTTTTCTTGTTGAAAGAAATATAAGGCCCCCAGCGTCCTCTCAGAATACGGATTTCAGGTTCTTCGTTAAATTCTTTGATGATCTTTTTTCTGTCGCTTTCCCGTTTTTCCTCAATCACTTCAATGGCTTTTTCAGCCGAAATGGTCAGGGGGTCTTCTTCTTTGGGGATGGAATAAAATTTGCCGTCATGCCTGATATAAGGTCCGAACCGGCCGACAGCTGCCACCATTTCTTTGCCCTCGTACTCGCCTGCTGTACGCGGCAGCTTGAAAAGTTCCAGGGCTTCTTCCAGTGTGATGGTTTCCAGACTCTGGTCTTTTCGCAGGCTGGCAAAGCGGGGTTTTTCTTCCTCCTCCGCATCGCCGATCTGTACCATTGAACCGAAACGCCCGATTCGTGCATACACGTTGCGGCCACTTTTGGGGTCTTTCCCAAGGAGGCGCTGCCCGCTGCGTTTCTCAGACTTTTCCAATGTGTTTTCAACCTGTTTGTGAAAAGGCCAGTAAAATTCATTGATCACGCCGGTCCAGTCTTTCTGGCCGGCGGCCACTTCATCAAATTCTCTTTCCACCCTTGCGGTGAAATGATAGTCCATGATGTCGGTGAAATACTCCATCAGGAAGTTATTGACCACAATGCCGATGTCTGTGGGGAAGAGTTTGTTTTTTTCCGCGCCGGTGACCTCCTGCTTTTTTTGATCAGTGATGGTATTATCTTTTAACCTGATTACATCGTAGGCACGTTTGACACCTTCCCGGCTTTCCTTGACCACGTATGCCCTTTTCTGCACGGTGCTGATGGTGGGGGCATAGGTGGAGGGCCGACCGATGCCCAGCTCTTCCAGTTTTTTAACCAGGCTGGCCTCCGTATATCTGGGCGGATGCTTTGTGAAACGTTCTGTGGCTGTCATTTCATCCAGTGGGAGTTGCTGTCCTTCTGTAACGGGTGGCAGAATTCCCTCAGCAGCGGCTTCTTCCTCCTCGTCGTCGGTCGATTCCAGGTAAACTTTGAGAAACCCGTCAAATTTGATCACTTCTCCGGTGGCGGTGAATTTTTCCGCTGTTTTTGAAGGAGCGATTGTAATGGTGGTCTTTTCCAGTCTGGCATCACTCATCTGGGAGGCAACAGTCCGCTTCCAGATCAGTTCATAGAGTTTCTGCTCGGAAGCGTCATTGCCCGCCCGGTGGGCGTTCATAAAGGTGGGCCGGATGGCTTCGTGTGCTTCCTGTGCCCCTTTGCTTTTGGATGAATACTTCCGGAGTTTCACATAATCCTCGCCCCAGACCTTTTCGATCTCTTCCCTGGCCATGGCCATGGCCGTTCCGGAGAGGTTCACCGAGTCGGTTCGCATGTAGGTGATCTTTCCCGACTCATAGAGCTTCTGGGCCACCGTCATGGTGCGTGCAACCGAAAACCCCAGCTTTCTGCTCGCTTCCTGCTGCAGCGTGGAGGTGGTAAAAGGAGGCGCGGGAGATTTTTTTGCCGGCCTTGTGTCAATGCTT
>Ga0207421_10008136_pt1 | contig 10967 bp, 7 predicted proteins | sample SodLakKL_010_SED_4_FD_187542 | JGI IMG/M metagenome (GOLD analysis project Ga0207421, IMG submission 187542) | Alkaline sediment microbial communities from Lake Tanatar, Kulunda Steppe, Russia - 8KL_010_SED (SPAdes) (version 2) | ecosystem: Environmental > Aquatic > Non-marine Saline and...
GCGCCCCGCCCTCGATTTGCGCCCCGCCCTCGATTTGCGCCCCGCCCTCGATTTGCGCCCCGCCCTCGATTTGCACCGCGGTCTCGATTTGCACGGCGGTCTGGATTCGGCTATCCTGAAGCACGATGCAGAAGGTGCATGAGGGGTGGTCCGTGGCGAAGGCCGCGGCAACGTACGGAATCAAAGAGTGGGGCGCCGGCTACTTCGACCTCTCGGAGTCCGGAGAGGTGGTGGTCAAGCACCACAACGGGAGCGCAGAGACCGAAACCAGCCTGCTCGATATCGTCCGCGGGGTGGAAGCGCGCGGGTTGGGCATGCCGGTGCTCATACGGATCGAGAACATCTTGCAGCGGCAGATGACCCGGCTTCACGAGAGCTTCACCCGCGCCATGGCCGACCATGGCTACACCGGCGGGTACCAAGGCGTCTTCCCCATCAAGACCAACCAGCAGGCACAGGTAATCGAGGAAGTCAGCTCCTTCGGCGCCACCCTCGGGCACGGTCTGGAGGCCGGAAGCAAAGCGGAGCTCATGATCGCGCTCTCGATGATCGAGTCCTCCAACGGCCCGATCGTCTGCAACGGCTACAAAGATCCGGAGTTCATCGACTTGGGACTCCAGACCACGCGCATGGGGTACCACGTTTTCTTCGTCATCGAGATGCCGAGCGAGCTCGGCCTCATTCTGGAGCGCAGCCGGGCCCTCGGTATCGAGCCCATGATCGGCGTCCGCATCAAGCTTTCCAGCAACTCGGAGGGCCGGTGGCAGGATTCCGGCGGCGACCAGTCGATCTTCGGCTTGACCACGAGTCAGCTCGTAGAGCTGCTCGATGAGCTGAAAGCAGCCGATATGCTCCACTGTTTCCGGCTTCTCCACTACCACCTCGGCAGCCAGATCCCGAACATCCGGGACATCAGGACCGCAACGCGCGAAGCTTCCCGCTTCTATGCCGACTTGGTCCGGGAAGGAGCCCCCCTTGGCTACCTGGATCTGGGTGGCGGACTCGGCGTGGACTACGACGGGAGCCAGACCAGCTCCATCTACAGTAAGAACTACAGCCTGGATGAGTATGCGGCGGACGTCACCGACGTGCTGGCGACTGTGCTCGGCGAGCACTGCATCGAGCACCCGACGATCATCACGGAGAGCGGCCGCGCTACGGTAGCGTACAGCTCAATCTTGGTCTTCGACGTGCTCGACGTGACTCCGTACGAGGCCGGAGAGATCCCAACCCCGGAGCCGGAGGGCAACCCCGAGCCGATCCGCAACCTCTACGAGGTTCGGGAGATGCTCGGCGTTCGCGATACGCAGGAATGCTACAACGACGCCATCTACTACCGGGAGGAAGCACGGCAGGAGTTCGAGCACGGGAAGCTTACGATGCGGGATCGCGCGCTCGCGGAGAACCTCTTCGTGGACGTGGTCCACTCGATCGGGCGGCTGCTCTCGGAAGCGGATCGGATCCCCCGGGAGCTCGAGGGACTGAGCGAGAGCCTATACGACATCTACTACGGTAACTTCTCCGTGTTTCAGAGTTTGCCGGACGTCTGGGCCATCGACCAGATATTCCCGGTGATGCCGATTCACCGGCTGAACACGGAGCCGGAGCGCCGTGCCATAATCGCGGACATCACCTGCGATTCGGATGGGAAGATCGCCCGGTTCTGCGGAGGAGACGACGCTCGCCGCTCCATGCCGGTTCACCGGCTGAAGCCGGACGACGACTACTACCTCGGCGTCTTTCTTGTGGGGGCGTATCAGGAGACACTCGGCGATCTGCACAACCTATTGGGAGATACGCACGTAGTGAGCGTGCGCATCGACGGGCAAGGAGACTTCGAGTTCGTCCGGGAGATCAAAGGGGACTCGGTCGGTGATGTCTTGAGCTACGTCGAGTATCAGCCGGCGGCGCTCGTAGAGCGTTTCCGGCACAAAGCGGAGCGGGCGGTACGCGACGGCCGGATCACGGTCGCCGAGCGCCGGCGCCTCGTCCAGGCGTACGAGGCAGGAATCCGCGGCTACACGTACTGTAAGCGGTAGAGGGTGAGGCGAAGGTTGCCGGCGCTTGGTGGGACGAGCTCGACTCACTCGCCCAACGATACCTGGCCGCCCACGGATGGGCCCGCGCCGGGAGCCGGGACGGATGAGACCGTAGCATAATGCCCGGGCGCCCACGGATGGGCCCTGTTTCGGTACCAACAATCTCCGCCTCACACAGAAAAGAGAGACGAGGAGCAATCGATGGGAAACTGTCTGATTATCGGCGCCGGAGGCGTCGGACGCGTGGTTGCGCACAAGTGCGCTCAGATTCCGGAGGTTTTCGAGAACGTCACCCTCGCCGGCAGGACCGTCAGCAAGTGTGAAGCGATCGCGGCGGACGTCAAGCGACGGACGGGCCGCACCATCGCGACAGAGCACGTAGACGCCGGCGATACCGCGCAGCTCGTGAAGCTCATGAAGCGACGCCGGCCGGACATCGTGATTCACGTGGCGCTCCCCTACCAGGATCTCTCCATCATGGAGGCGTGCCTGCAGACCGGAGTGCACTACCTCGACACGGCGAACTACGAGCCGCCCGACACTGCCCACTTCGAGTACTCGTGGCAGTGGGCGTACCACGATCGATTCCGGCAGGCCGGCCTCATGGCGCTTCTGGGAAGCGGTTTCGATCCCGGTGTAACCAACGTGTTCACCGCCTGGGTCGCCAAGCACGCGCTCGATGAAGTTCGCACGCTCGACATCGTGGATGTGAACGCCGGCGACCACGGCAAGCCGTTCGCCACGAACTTCAACCCGGAGATAAACATCCGGGAGGTCACCGCTCCGTGCCGCCACTATGAGAACGGAATCTTCCACCGGACCCCGCCCCTCAGCCGTCACAGCCGGTTTACGTGTCCCGAAGGAGTGGGCACCTTCCCGGTCTACCGCATGTACCACGAAGAGTTGGAAAGCCTCGTCCGCAACTTCCCCACACTCGAGCGCGCTCAGTTCTGGATGAGCTTCTCCGACAACTACCTCAAGCACCTGGAGGTGCTCCAGAACGTCGGGATGACGCGAATCGATCCGATTCCATTCCAGGGGACGGAGGTTGTGCCGCTCCAGTTTCTCAAGGCCGTGCTCCCCGAGCCCGCCGGCCTCGGCCCCGATACTCGCGGCAAAACCTGTATCGGAACGATCGTCGGCGGCACCCGGGATGGTGAAGATCGCTCGGTCTACGTATACAACCTCTGCGACCACCAGGACGCCTACTTGGAGGTGGGGAGCCAGGCGGTCAGCTACACCACCGGGGTCCCGGCAACGCTCGGCGCCAAGCTCATGCTGGAGGGGACGTGGATGAGCCCCGGCGTTTGGAACCTTGAGCAGTTCGATCCGTACCCCTTCATGGCGGACCTGAACCACTACGGACTCCCTTGGAACGTGCAGGATCCGGCCGAGGTCTCGTTGGAAGACGAATGAGCCGAGTCAGGCGAATCGCGCGAGTCAGATCGGCCAGGCGAGTCAGAGAAGCCGGATGAGCCGGACGAGCAGGACGAGTCGGAGGCACCGGAAGCCCCCGGGGAACAAGCCCCCGAAACCGAGCAGAAGGAGCAAGCGGTAGCGTCATGGACCAAGCAACATCGCCCTTAGCCGATCCCACCCCGTACACCCCCGACGACCGGCCCTACTTTCGCGGGTTCGATCCGGCGGCGGTTCCCTCGCCGTGCTACGTGATCGACCGCGCCGCAGTGCGCTGGAACCTCCGGATCCTACGCGATGTTGCCGACCGGAGCGGCGCTACCATGCTCCACGCCCTCAAAGCCTTTGCCGCGCCCTCGATCTTCGACCTCATCCGGAGCTATCTCGACGGCGCATGCGCGAGCGGCAGGTACGAGGCACGGCTCGCCCGCGAGGAAATCGCGCGGGCAGCCCCGAAGGCCTCCCATCCCTTCCGCGTCCACACCTTTGCGCCGGCCTACGCCGCGGACGAGCTCGAGGAGCTACTCGAGCTCTCAGACCACCTTGTCTTCAACTCGGTCGACCAGTGGCTCCGCTACCGGGAGCGCTGCCGTGCCGGGCGTGGCCCGACCGCGGCCCCGCCTGACGCGGCGGGCGGCCCCGCCGGGGGGCGGCCTCACGGGGCGGGCGGCGCCACTGCGGCCCCGCCTGACGCGGCGGGCGGCCCCGCCGCGGCCCGGCTTCACGGGCCGGACGACCCCACTGTGGCGGGGCCTGACGCGCCGGGCGACCCTCACGCCACGGCGCACTCCCCAGGGGCCGGGCCACCCCGGTCCGCGACAGCTTCCCCCGGAGCCCGGCCGGCGGGCGGCCCCGCCGCGGCGCGGCCCGTCTTCGGCCTCCGCATCAACCCCGAGTGCTCCCTCAGCGAAGTCCCCATATACGATCCGTGCGCTCCCGGCTCTCGGCTCGGCGTCACCGCCGCGGCGCTCACGGCCGCGACCGGATCGGCGAGACGAGCGCAGACGCCGGGGGGGACGGCCGATCCGCTCGCCGGGATCACGGAGCTCCACTTCCACGCGCTCTGCGAGCAGGACTCGTACGCCCTCGAGACCGCGCTCGAAGCGGTCGAAGAGCGCTTCGGCGCGTATCTGCGCTCGCCGCGCATAACCAGCCTCAACATCGGGGGCGGGCACCACATCACCAAGCCCCGCTACGACCGTGAGCATCTGATAGAGCTCGTCAAGCGAACCGCCCGGCGGTACGACGTCAGGGTCACCGCGGAGCCGGGGGAAGCGTCGGCGCTCCACTCAGGAATACTCGTGGCGAGCGTGCTCGACATCACCCACAACGAGCTCCCGCAGGCGATTCTCGACACCTCGGCCACCGCGCACATGCCCGACATACTCGAGATGCCGTACCGCCCCGACGTCTGGGGGACGCGCCGGCCGTCTCCGGGCGGCGGTCTGCGCTATCGGCTCGGCGGGCTCACGTGCCTTGCCGGGGACGTCATTGGGGATTACGAAGTCGACCGGCCGCTGGCGCCCGGCGACCGACTCGTCTTCGACGATATGAGCCATTACACGATGGTGAAGACAACGAGCTTCAACGGCATCCCACTCCCAGCGATCGCTATCTGGGATTCGGACGCGCCCGATCCCGCAAGGAGCCTTCGCGTTGTGAAGCGCCCGGCTTACCGCGATTTCCGCAATCGTTTAGGTTAGAACCGGAGGAAGGACGATGAACGAGTACGACACCTCCGGCGCCCGCGGTACTGGTGCCGCTACGGGTGCGGGCGGCCGCGGCTCCGCCGAGGCCGATGAGGCCAGGGCCCCTTACGCCGCAGAGCCCGCCGGCGGCGACGCTACCGATGAGGCCGGTGCCGGTGACGCCGGCACCGCTGCGGGCGGCAGTGGCGCTCGCTGCGCCGCCGATCCCGGCGCAGGCGACGCTACCGGTGACGCCGGTGGCGATGAGGCCGGCGCCGCCGCTGCCGGCGCCGGCAACGCTACCGGTGACGCCGGCGCCCCCGGCAGTGCTTCCGCCGGCGGCGCGTCCCCGGATTGCTTTCACGCCGAAGAGTACCCGAATGCTCCCGCTTCCAAGGCGCGCTTCCACGTCATACCCGTGCCGTACGAGGCGACGGTCTCCTATGGAGGCGGGACCGCGCGCGGGCCGGAAGCAATTCTGGCAGCCAGCCGAGAGCTGGAGGCATTCGACGGCGTATCCTGCCCCGGAGACGCAGGCATTCACACCCATCCTCCGGTCGACTGCGCCGGCTCCCCGGAGGAGGTGCTCGCCCGCGTAGAACGCGTCGTAACCGCCACCCTGGGTGCTTGGGACCCCACCCCGGGGGGAAGCGCCGCCCACCGGATCCGGCCCGCCGGGGCAGCCGGCGGGCACGCGGACTCCGCCGCCGGCGGAAAAACCCCAAGCCGGCGAACAGGGCAAGGCGAGAGTGCCGGACGCAGGCCGGCCGCTCAAACCCTATACCCGAAGATGCCGCGTTCGGCGCCTGTGCCCGTGCTCCTCGGGGGGGAGCACTCGATCACCTTCTCAGCCGTACAGGCGATTACGTCGTACTACCGCGTCCCGGCGGGCGTCGTCCAAATCGACGCTCACGCCGACCTCCGCGAGCACTATGGAGGAACGCGCCTGAGCCACGCCTGCGTCGCTCGGCGGATGCACGAAGAGCTCCGGGTTCCAATCGTCCAGATTGGGGTACGAGCGCTCTCGCTCGAGGAGGCGCGCTACCGCGCCCGGTTCCGCCCAGACGGCGATTCACAGCGCGACGAACCGGCGCACCACGAAAACCGAAGCCGAACCACCGAGAGTTGGCGCGACGAGTCCGCTGATGATTTCCGGCGGACCGCCGGCGCCGCGGACGAGCGCCGGGCCGACCAGAACCGTGAACGCCCGGCCGTCCAGGGCAAGCAGTCAGCGCTCCCGCCAATCGTCGCGTACGACGCCCGGGAAGTGGTACCGCGGGAGCTCACTCGCATCGAGCCACCGGACGATTTCCCCGAGACGGTCTATATCACCATCGATGTCGACGGCTTGGACCCTGCCGTATTTCCCAGCACCGGAACGCCGGTACCCGGCGGCCTCGGGTGGTACCAGACACTCGCAATCATCGAATCGATATGTCGAGCTCGGCGCGTAGTCGCCTTTGACGTGGTAGAGCTCGCGCCGGTGAACGGTTTTCACGCGCCCGACTACGCCGCCGCCGAGCTCGCATACCGGATTATGGGATTCATCGCGCGGAAGGAGGTAAGCCGACCGGGGCCCTGATCGCCCCCGGACTCCCTGCGCCGCGGCTGCCGGCCCGGCGCCCTGCGCCGTTTTACTTGCAGCTTCCGGCCTGTCGCCCGCCGCACTTCACACCAGTCTACGGCCCGTCGCCCGCGGCGCTTCATCTGCGGCTCGATCGGCGCTGAGCCCGTAGCTCACCCAGAAGCGCGCGAAGGCACGCACGCGCGTCCGTGTCCGTCGGCAGGAACCGGATTCCCACGCCTGCCGGGTAGCGCCCACGCGACTGGGAGCTCACGCGCACGACGCGCGCCGGAAGCTCGACCTCCCGCCCATTGAGCTGCAGTACCGCGGTCGCCGTCTCGCCGATCAGTTCCGGTGAAAGCAGCTCGCCCCCGCCGTCTTCTTCCCGCGGCGTGAGAAACGCGCCGTTCTCGGAGAGGTCGTAGCTTCGGTAGCGTCGAGTACGGAAACTCACATCGACGAAGTGAACGATGCGCTCAGCCTGTTGCCACCATCGCAGTCGCGGGTTGAAATAGGGTGCGCGAATCTCCTTGGTGAGGAAGACCGAAACCGGAATCAAAAAAAGCAGATTCAACGGGAGAGCGTAGGATAGAGCCAGGTTCAAGCCGGCATCCACAAAACTCATCGCCACCATGACGACCGAATGAACGATGAAGTAGTACCAGGCCCACAGCCTAACTGCGTAGAGACCGATCGCAAGCGGTACTGCCGAAGCCCACAGGACAACGCTTATCCAAACCATGGCGTCGCCGGCTGCGAGGGCACGCCCAAACCATTGCAGAGTTGAACCGGGATCGCCCAGAATCCGTCCCTGAGTTGACCAAATGACATTGGCGACCGGATTCAGCAGATAGATCAAGCTCAGTGCCGTGATGAGCTTTGGCTTCTCCCGATAGCCCGCCGGCGCCGTTGCCCCCAAACGCATACCCCGCATACAGTTCCCCCCGAGCTGCGTCTCTTCCGTCTTCCTGGCGTCGCTCGTTCGCCGTCTCGCCGGGCGTCCGTCGGGCCTCCGACGTCACTCGCCCCCTATCGCGTTGCGCTCGTGCCGCCCATCGGATAGCGCCTGCCGAGCGCGATCACGAAGAGCGTCGTGAGCAACGCGGCTCCCCCTAGAACCAACCAGCTCACCGTGTAGTCTCCGGTCACGTCTGCCAGAAGACCGAAGACCGGTGCCGAGACTACCACGCCGGAACGGCTGAGCACCAGCGCCACCCCGGTCGCGACACCCGTCAGTGATCCCGGCGCCAGCTCGCTCACCGTCGTAAAGTACAGGCTCGGCATTCCCAGTACCAGAAACCCCATGAGCAGCGCCAGCCCCACTATCGCCACGAAGGGGACGAGCCCGGTCGCGACTAAGAACGCGAAGAGAAAGCTGAGCGCCGATACCCCGAGAGTCAGGATGATCAGACCCAAGCGTCGCCGCCGCCCGAGCAGCTTGTCATTGATGAAGCCCCACGACGGCTGTCCCGCCATCCCTCCCACGTGGAAGGCGGCGAGCGCGATGCCCGCGAGCGCCGGGGTGTACCCCAGGTCCTGATTGAGAAAGAGCGCAAGGTGCGAGGTCACGCTCGAGATGCTCATCCCGAATACCGCTCCCAGAATGCACACGGTTACCAACCGGCCATCCCGGAGCAGGGTACGCACGTCGTGCAGGAACGATCCGCCCTCGGAATGCGCTTTTTCCTCGGACTCGGTGTCGGAGGCGCGAGTCGACTCCGGTGCGGCCACGTGCGAGTAGAACCGGTAGACGCTCGCGCAGATCACAAGCGCAATGAGGCCACCCACCGCCAGCACGGGTCGCCATCCGAAGGCCTCTCCCAACGCAGGCATAAGCGCCGTACCGAAAAGTGCCCCTGAACCACCTATCCCGTGCGCGATCCCCATCGCGCCCGCGCGCCGTGTTGCCGAGACGTTCTCCATTACCCCCTTACTCACCGACGGTGTAATGACGCTGAAGCCGATGCCGGTGACAAACGAGAAGAAAAGGATGACGCCGTACAGGGGCGAGATCGCGTGCAGGAGCATCATGAAACCTACAGTGCCCGCGCCAATGGCGATACCCAATCGCGCACCGAGCCGATCCACAATCCGGCCGGCAAAGACGGCGATCACCGTCGCGCTCAAGAAATAGAAGCTCGTGTACATCCCGGCTTGCGCCCCGCTGATTGCAAACTCGCGTTGTACCAGAGGAAGCATGCCGATGAAGCCTTGGATGTTGAGCGTGGTCGCGATATAGCCCGCCGAGAGAAAGAGGAGCACTGCTGCCGTACGCTTGCGCTTGGTTGCGCGCGCACCAGTCGATAACGATGTTGCCATGCCGTCTTGTCCTTCGCCTGCCGTCAGAGAGTCTTCCGCAAGCAACCTGCATACCAACGACGGCACGGAAACCGTGTACGTCGCGGTCTTGGTGGTGCGCCGGCGAATCCACCAGAAATCTACGCGTCCTCCCGGAGGATCCTCTGAAGATATGTCCAGTGCGCCCGCAGCTCGGAGAACATGAGAGGCAAGTCCTCGGGATTGCTTTCGGCAGCCCGCTCGATCTCCCGCGCGTGAATCCCCAGCCGGTTGAAGCCGAGGTTGAAGGCGACCCCCTTCAGTGCATGCGCCGCCCGCCGAGCCTGGTCCGTATCGCCGTGGGCAATTGCCTGCTCGAGGTTAGCAAGCTTTCGCGAAACCGAGGGAACTGCATCGTTGAGCACTGCGGCAATTGCCGCCCTATCGTTTCCCATCCGTCGGAGAAGCCCCTCGCGATCGAAAGAGACGGCATTGCTCCGCCCCTCGTTGTCAGGAGCATCGCCATCCTCCGAGGCGGCCCTCCTGAAACCGCGGCAGGCCCCCACGGTATTGCCGCGTTGCACCCGAGCACCCCCCTTCTCTTGTGCCGGCTCGGTCCCGCCGGCGTTTCGCCTCTCAAACACTGAAGCCGCTTCTTCACTTCTCCGGAGTCTCACGGTCCGCCTTCTTCTCCCGAACGTAGGTTACTCCCACTGGCAACATGACGGGAACACAGGGTACCCTACTATGGCGGAGGACGTCGACGTATGCGAGTTGCCGCCCTGTCACCGTCGCAGGAGATGGTTGCATCGGATGATTCATTCCAAAGATACTTTGCAGCCGCGCTGGAGAAAAGCGGGCATCCGGACCTGGTGGTACTGCCCGGGCTTATAGGGGTGGCGTGGACGCTCGCCCAGGGCTCCACCTTGGAACGCGGGAGCAGCGCGCGCTCTCGCCGAGAAACCCGCCATCCCTCCAGCGTCTATCCCTCTTCACTCCCTGTTGACGACGACGCCAACCGCCGCATGTACGAGCTCCACAGCCGCCTTGCCAAGCGCCACGGGGTGTGGATCGTCGGTGGTAGCACAATCGAACGGCACGGCCACCATGCATTCATCGTGTCGAGCGTGTGGCGGTCAGACGGCTCCTGCTGCGGTGCCCAACAGCAGACCCATCTGTCACGAGCCGAGCGCTCAGTCGTCATTCGCGATGCGGCCGCCCGCGAGGGGGCCCCTCCGCTATCTCCGGCACGAGGCACCGAGCTTGCCCTTTTCGAGATCGACGGCACGCGCCTAGGGGTAATAGTCGGCACCGATCTATGGCATCCGGAGGTAGGACGAATCCTCGCACTGCAGGGCGCGGATATCATAGCAGGTGTCGGCGCGCTCCCCTCCGGCGGAAGGGAGCTTCTGCGGATCGCGGGGCTGTGGTCCCAGGTCCAGCAGAACCAGGTCTGGGGCGTAGAGAGCTTTCTCGCCGGTAGCCTTGGCGGGGAAGTGTGTGAGGGTGCCGGCGCAGTCTTAGGGCCGTGTGAAGCGACTGCCGGTTCCACCGGTTACCTTGCGTTCTCCTCCCGCCCTTCCGTTCGCGAGCCGTCCACCGGCGCCGGCTCAGGCCGCTCGGCACCCGGCATCCTGGCGGCTGCTACGCTGGACGAAACGCGCCGGGAAGCGGTCCTTCGAAGCTACCCTCTTCTGGATCACCTCAATCCCGATGCGTATAGAGGGCGGTTGCCCGAGCTCTACCCGGAAAGGCGCCCGGAGGACGGCCGGAACGAGCACGACGCGAGGCGCTCGTGCATCGGCACAGTAGGGGAACATTCCGAGCCCGAACGTTCGCCCGCGGGAACCGGGCATGAACAACCGGCGGAAACTTCCGGTACGCCGGTTCTCTTCGGAAGCCTCAAGGAGCGACTTTTCCGGCGCTATCTCTTCTGGAGCGCGCGTGGCTCGCGCATCCGTGGCGCGCTCTCCCGCGCGAGGG
>Ga0207421_10008137_pt1 | contig 10967 bp, 11 predicted proteins | sample SodLakKL_010_SED_4_FD_187542 | JGI IMG/M metagenome (GOLD analysis project Ga0207421, IMG submission 187542) | Alkaline sediment microbial communities from Lake Tanatar, Kulunda Steppe, Russia - 8KL_010_SED (SPAdes) (version 2) | ecosystem: Environmental > Aquatic > Non-marine Saline and...
CCTGATGCTGCCCACTGCTGTCAGGATGGCCCGGAGAGCCGGTCAGAGCCCCGGTGTTTTCGGGATGCCGCTGGCCATGTTTTCAATTTTAGGCGGCACTATCACCCTGATTGGCAGTGCGCCAAACATAATTATTGCTTCACACATGCTTTCAGCAACGGGGCAGCCCTTTAGAATGTTTGATTATGCTCCACACGGGTTAGCCATGTTTACCGTGGCAATGCTCACCTGGATGATTTGCAAAACATGTGGAGTTACCCCCGGTACTGGAGCAGCAGGCGAAAATTGCGGCTATAATAAAGAAAATCCAGAAGATCAGGAAACCGAACAAGCCGAGTCAATTGAAGCTGAATCCGATCTATATGAGGAAAAATCTTTTTCGCCGTTTTCAACAAGAAAAAAGCAATTAACCCTGCTTGTGCTAATCCTGGCAATTGCAGCGGTCAGTACAGGTCTGCTGCATCCTGCCTTCGGGTTCGGCGGGGCGGCGCTGCTAATGATCTTTGGAGGGGTCTTAAAGCTGCCGGATGCGTACCATGGTATCGACTTGAAAATAGTTTTCTTCCTGGGAGCGATGCTCGGCATCGGGCAAGTTTTAGAGCACACCGGCAGCCTGGATCTTTTAACAACAACACTGGCCGGGTTTACAGAAGGCCTGCAGCCCTTCTGGCTGATAGTCATGTTACTTTTCGTAGCATCTGGCCTGTCCAACGCCATTAATAATGCGGCATCCGCCGTTTTTATGGCTCCCCTTGCTGTTGGCATCGCAGCAGGCAGCACCCTTGAAACAGCTGCAGCCCTGATGGCAGTAGCGGCAGGTTCAAACTTAACCCTGCTGCTACCGACCCACCAGGCTGCCCTGATGGTCTTAAGCAAAGCACCTTTTCCTTTTAGCTCGTTTATGCGCTTTGGCCTGATTTTAACTATTTTATGCGGCCTGGCCGCAGCAGTAGTCATCGCGCTGATCTGGCAGTAACAAGAATATATTTACAGGAGGTATTTATATGCATTTTGCACAAATTTACACCCCGGGCATAGCCCAATGCTCGTACGTGATTGGCAGTGGAAGTAAGTGTGTGGTAGTAGATCCGATTCGCAGCGATATTAATGTTTACCTGGAAAAAGCCAAAGAATTTGGCATGGAGATTGCCGGCATCCTGGAAACTCACCTTCATGCCGATTTTATCTCCGGTCATATGGAACTGGCCGATCTAACGGGGGCTAAAATATACGCTCCCGAAATTGCCAACTGCACCTTCCCGCACCATGCCCTGGCAGATGAAGAGGAATTCACCATAGAAAACCTGCGCTTCAAACTGCTGGAAACTCCCGGCCATACACCCGACTGTACTGTTTATGTAGTGACAGATCTGGAAAGAGGGGAAGACCCTGTTTTAGCCTTTACCGGGGACACCCTGATGGTCGGAGATGTGGGGCGGCCGGACCTGTTTCCCAACCGGGAAGAGGAGCTGGCAGAAAAGCTGTTTGACAGCCTTAAACGCTTAAAGGAGCTGCCCGACTTTGTTGAAGTATACCCGGCTCACGGCATGGGATCCCTCTGCGGAAAAGCTTTGTCAGCCAAGTTGTGGAGCACAATCGGCACTGAAAAAAGAAATAACTATGCCCTAAAGCATACTGAACTGGAAGCTTTCAAAGTAGATCTGCTTGCCGACATGCCGGCAGCGCCGGACCACTTCGCCCGCTGCTCGGAAATTAACCGCACCGGCCCGGAATTGCTCAGCAACCTCGCTCAGCCTGCTGCATACAGTGCATCTGAAGCAGATAAAGCGATCAAAGATGGTTATACAGTCATCGATTTCCGGGCCTACCATTCTTTCGCCGGCGCCCACATTCCCGGTTCATACAGTATCAGCAAGGACGGAAACCCGGCAACTTTCGCCGGCTGGGTCGTGCCACCCGAGGACAAGCTGATCATGGTCCTGGAAAAAGGCGGAAACCTGGAAGAAATGAAAACCGCCCTCTATAACGTGGGTCTTGATAACATCTACGGCTACCTGGAAAGCTCAGTTGAAAGCTGGGTCAATGCCGGCCTGCCAACAGACAGCATCAATACCATCTCGGTTCATGAACTAAAAGAGCGGCTGAAAAAGGAAAAGGACCTTTTACTTCTCGATAACCGGGCTAAAAGCGAGTGGGAAAGCGGTCATATTGAAGAAGCAGTTTTAGCCCCCGCTCCTGACATGCGCCAGCCCGCAGATGATTGGAACAAGGAAAAAGAGGTAATCGTGCACTGCAACACCAGTAACCGCTCCATGACGGCCGCCAGCCTTCTCAAACAGAAGGGTTTTAAAAATGTGACCAACGTTTTAGGCGGAACAACGGCCTGGAGCGCTGCCGGCCTGCCGATGAAAGCAGAAGGTGAAAAATAATGTTTATTTTAAGAAGCATCTTTGTAGAACCCTGGCCCTTCTGGGCCGGGGGGATTGTAATCGGGCTGCTGGTTCCCCTGCTTTACTATTACTTCAATACGGCGCTGGGAGTATCAACCGGTTACGGCAACCTGGTTAAAATCTTCCTGCCGGCAAAAAACCTGCAGTGGATCAAGACCAAGTATGCTGAAACCTTCAGCTGGCGGGTTTATTTCATTATCGGCATTATCCTGGGGGGCCTGCTTTCATCTATCTTAAGCGGAAACCTGGGCATAACTACCGAAATGGGCCGTTTTACAGCAATAGCCGGGTGGCCCGGAATTTTAAACGCGGTCTTCTTTTTCGTCGGGGGGATCCTGCTCGGCCTGGGTTCCCGCATAGCTGGCGGCTGCACCTCCGGTCACAGTATCCACGGTATTGCCAACCTGCACATTTCCAGTATTTTAGTAACTATTTTCTTTATCATCGGCGGGATAGTTGCCGCAAATATTGTTCGCAGCCTGTTTTTGGGAGGTGCCTGGTAATGAATAAAAAGCTAGGATTTTTGGTATTTGGGGTTTTGTTCGGTTTTGCCCTCAGCAGGGTCGGGGCATCAGAATATGACCTGATCGTGGGTATGTTTATCGGACAGGACTACACCCTGGTCGGAGTGATGGTAACCGCCATAATAGTCGGCGCCCTTGGCATGCAGGTAATAAAAAAGTTTGCCGAGCCAGTTAAAAGCGGCGAGCCGCTAAGAATTAGCTACAAGGAGTTAAAAAAATGGAGCATCCCCGGTGGTTTGATTTTCGGCCTCGGCTGGGGCATTTCTGGGGCCTGCCCGGGCACTGTCCTGGCCCAGATCGGTGAAGGGAAACTTTTCGGCCTGTTTACTTTTGCCGGAATGATCTGCGGAACCTATATCTATGCCCGCCTGAAGGAAAATAACACGGAACTTTAAGCTGAAAAAGATAGAGCCTGACTGCGCATTAATAATCATCATAGCGGTCAGGCTCTATCTTATTTTTGGGGCAGCTTAAAATAGAAGGTTGCGCCCTGCCCTGGCTTCCCTTTTGCCCAGACTTCACCGCCGTGGCGGTGAACAACCCGGGAAACAATGTTTAAACCGACACCGGTTCCGGGGTAATTCTCCTGGGAGTGAAGGCGCTGGAAAGGCAAGAATAATTTATCGGCATAGGCTTGATCAAATCCGATGCCCTGATCCTGAACATAGCAGATTATACCTTCACTGCTATTTTGAGAACCAAATTTAATACCGGCTCCTTCGATTCCCCTGGTAAATTTCCAGGCATTATCAAGCAGGTTGGCCAGGGCAATCTCCAGTAAAGCCTCATCACCGTATACATAAACATCGGGTTCGATAGCTACCTGAACATCTCTTTGCGGCTCTTTCTCCTGCAGCTCTTTTACATGCATCTCAGCATGCCTGCTTAAATTCACTTTTCTTTGATTGATCTCATGACGGGTGACCTGGGATAGTTTTAACAGGTCATCGATTAAATTACTCATCATATCTACAGCAGCTGTTATTCTTTGAAAATACTGTCTGCCTTCCGGGTCGAGATTCTGGCTGTGATCTTCAAGAATTGCCCGGGAAAAGCCCTCAATCCTGCGCAGGGGGGCTCTTAGATCGTGTGAAACTGAATAGGTAAAGGCATCAAGTTCATTTATTAATGTCCTTAATTCCTGGGTCCGCTCCTCAACCCTTTTTTCAAGTTCAAGGTTCAGCTTTTTTAGCTCGGCTTCGCTTGACTTGAGATCAGTAATATCATAAGCAAAATGCAAAACACCTGTTAAGCCTTCCGATTCCTTAAAGACAGGGGTGCTGGTTAATTTCCAAAAATGTCCGTCCGGGGAAACGACTTCGCCGGTAGTTATCATGCCGGTCTCAATGGCTTCCGGAACCGGGCAGCCCGGGCATGGCTCACTAAAACCATGAAACAGCTCAAAACACTGACGACCCTTATAATCTTCCTGGCTTATATCATGGCGCTCGCAGACATGCCGGTTTGCCCAGACCAGGCGCATATTATTATCAAAATAGCTAACCTGCTCAGAAAGGTTTTCCAGAATTAACTCTTTTTCTCGCTGCTCTTTCAAAAAAGCTTCCTCTGCTTTGAGCCGTGTAAGCAGCAACCCGACCTGACCGGTGTAAATCTCCACCGCCTCGGGATGCCGTATTGCTTCACCTCTGCCCATAATCATTGAAACTTCACCCAGGGCTTTACCTTCGGCATCGGCAATTTCAATTACATAAGTATTCCCGAGGTTTAGGGTCTTCTCAAGGGCCGTGGCCACCGTGCCGGAAATATTACCGGCCGCAGCATCATTAAGATTCTCAAATATTTTTAAATTGCCGCCTTTAAGCTGTCCAATCCTGCCTGAAACAATCACCCAGCTTGCCCCCCTGATCTGAAATCCGAGCAGACCGGCAGCCTTTGATATGCTATCACTGATGCCTGAAATGGCAACAGTCTCAGCTTTTTCTATGCTTTCGTCAAAGATGTTGATTAATGTAAATTTCGCCCCTGCCAGGGCATGCAGTTCGTCACATATAAACTGATAATCGAAATCATCAACAGTCAACTTGATCAGCTTCTCACTCATCTTGAGCAGCTCTTTAAGAGGCTGCTTTTCCCAATGACTTGTCAATAATATGCCTCCCGCATGTCATATCAATGTCACTTGACTTGGTTTTTATAAATTCGATATCCAATTTTCATATCCTGCAAATCAGTCAATTTAAAAATGTTAAAATTAATAGAGCTTAAACCCGTAATTGCCGAGGACCGCCAGGGGCATTTCACAGCGAGCCGTTTTCAGGGGATCAACCACCTGTGATATAGCCACCTCTCCTGCAACGCTGATCAGCATAACAATCTCGGCCGTGGAAAGCTCCGTTCTCTCCCTTACGATCTCTTCCATTATCTCTACCGCCCCGGCAACAGCATCATCCAGACTTTCTTTGGAAAATATCACGGCCAGTACGCCGTTGTTTATAACAACCGGTGTGGGAAGCATTAAATCTTTTACCAGGGAAACCGTGATGGTCACCTCGCCCGGCACTTCAGCCCCGGACACGGAAACCTCGCCGTCACCCATGGCAGCATGCAGATCACCCAACGCCAGCAGGCCTCCTTCCACCGAAACGGGCAGGTAAACCTCGGCCCCCGCTTTGATTAGCTTCGTGTCCATGTTGCCACCGTGAGCATCAGGTGTGCCGCAATTAATTCCTTCTCCTTCGGGCGCCACACCGATTACTCCAACCATCGGTTGAAGGGGCAGGGTGGTATGATCGTCAAAAATTACTGTTTCCCCGACAACCGGAAGCAGCTTGAAGGTCATCCCTTCCAGCTTGTGACCGAGCACTCCCAAACCTTTACCGGTCAACATCACGGCCTGGTTGCCGACTTCGATTTTTTCTATGGTCACCTTAAGGGCGTCACCCTTTTCAGCACCTTCCACAAAAATCGGCCCCGTTGCCGGGTTAACATGATCAAAGCTAACTTGTTCCAGCTTATCATCCGCGGTTTGGATCTGGTTGGAGAAGCAGTCCATCGTTTCAACGACTACGGTATCACCCGGATTAATTCTCAGGGCTGGTTCAGCCTCTGCCGTAAATTTAAAGATGTGATTCTCTTTGGGCAAATGATGTTTCATTACCAGAGCCCTCCTTCTTGCTATTTTTCTATCCCCGCTCTCGCGGGCACTCCCTTGTCCATGTAATGTTTAACACAGCGCATCTCGCTGACCAGGTCGGCCCGGTCAATAACCTCCTGCGGTGCCTTCCGGCCCGTTAAGACCAGTTCCATTCCGCCCGGTCGGGCACCAATCAGCTCACACACCTGTTCAACCGTAATTAACTCACCATGTAAAGCTGCCATGATTTCATCTAAAATCAAGATATCACAGTCTTCACTTTTAAGAACCGCTTCAACCTGCTTCAGTTCCTCCTGCAGCTTTTCCTTAAGCTCTTTTTTTTCCTGCTCATTTAGTGCGCCGAAAAATTTCTTTGTTTCGCCGAGGCGGATTATCGTAAACCTGCCGTCAAGCAGCAGAGTGCTATCCAATTCACCGCTGTAAGCCCCTTTTAAAAACTGGAACATGATCACTTTAAACCCGCGGCCGGCTGCTCTTAAACCAAGCCCCAGGGCTGCCGTGGTCTTCCCCTTGCCGTCACCGGTATAAACCTGCACGTAACCCTTTTCCATAATCCTCCTCCTTCACCCGCTTACTACCAGGGTAGAGCTATCAGCTATTACTTCAACTGCTGCCAGGAATACTTTGATATGAAACTTCACCTGACCCGTTTTGCTTTAACTAGTTCGGCATACATTTCATGAACCCTTTTAAGAAGCACATTCTACTCCCCGTAAAAGTTGCCCTGAATACTACCTTTTTTTGCGCAGGCCCTGCAAATCTAATATACTGTAGTTAAATATTATTAACCCGGCCCGACCGGAAAGGAGATCCGGCAATGACCGACTTTAAAGCCCATCCCTGGCACGGTGTTTCCCTCGGCGAAGACTGTCCTGAAATTGTAACCACCTACATTGAAGTTGTGCCCAGCGATACAGTCAAGTACGAGCTGGACAAGGAAAGCGGTCTGTTAAAAATCGACCGGCCCCAGCTCTACTCCAGTATTTATCCCACCCTGTACGGGATGCTGCCGCGCACCTACTGTGGAGAAAGAGTCGGGGAGCTCTGCAGTAAAAAAACAGGCAAAAAAGAAATTAAGGGTGACGGCGACCCCCTTGATATCTGCGTTATGACCGAAAAGATAGTGCCTCATGGTGACATCCTGCTGCAGGCCAAACCGATCGGCGGATTCCGCCTGTTAGATCGGGGCGAGGCCGACGACAAGATCCTGGCCGTCCTGGTCGGCGATGCCCTTTACGGCAACTGGAGTGATCTGGATGATGTCCCGGAACAGGTTTTAAAACGTCTCGAACACTTCTTCCTCACCTACAAGCAGATGCCCGGCGGAGACGACCAGAAGTGCACCCTGGAAGGAGTGTACGGCAGGAAAGAAGCCCATGAAGTAATCCGCCTGTCCCAGGCCGACTACCAAGATCTCCTAACCACAACCAAACAATAAGTGAAAAAGGTGTCAGAGTTAATTTTCACTTTAAAGTGCTGATGGGCGGGAAATTAAGATGACCGGGATGTCGAGGGCCCGGGCTGCGTTGATTTTTTCGGCGACGCCACCGGTCGGGCCGCTGTCCTTGGTGATGACCAGGCCGGCCCGGTAGCGGCGGAAAAGCAGCCTGTTTATTTCTTCGTCAAAGGGGCCCTGCATGGCGATAATATTTTTCGGGGGGATGCCGAGATCCAGGCATTTCTCAAGGGAGGCTTTAACGGGGAGGATACGCACAATTAATCTCTCAGGGTCGAGAGAGCGGGTATAGTGCTCGAGCTTGCTGCTGCCGACCGTTAAAAAGATATTTCCTTTATGGCCGGAAGCAATCTGCACCGCTTCTTCCGTATCACGGGCAGAAATTACACCCTTACCCGTTTCTAGATCCGACCCTTCACGCTCAAGGCGTTCATATTCTATGCCTGCCTGGCGGCAGGCTTCCCGCGCATTTTTTGATACCTCTTCGGCAAAGGGATGGGTGGCATCTACTATTTTCGTTATACCCTGCTGATCGATCAGCTCCGTCATTGCTCCCCGGTCAAGCGGCTTGGTTGAAATTTCACCCTGGAAATCTTTCCGGAGCAGTTCTCCTCCGTAAGCAGTAGCCGTGGCGGCCATAACTTTATGCCCCTCCTTTTCCAGGGCAGCAGCTGCCTCTCTTCCCTCGCTTGTACCGGCCAGGACCAAAATCACAGTTCATACCCCCGTGGAGTAATCATTTTTCCGTTCTGCCAGTAAGTCTTGCTGTTGCCGAAAATCACCAGGGTGGCCATATCTGCGTCTTCGATATGCCTTGACAGTTCTTCCAGGGTGGTGGACCACTTTTGTTCTTCTTTGCGTCCCGCACCGCGGACTATGCCGACAGCAGTATCACCGGACTGGTGCTGCAAAACAATCTCACGCGCCTTTGCAAGCAGGTCGGTCCGTCCCCTGCTGCGCGGATTATAGAGAACAATGACAAAGTCTGCCCCGGCAGCGGCATGGAGTCGCTTTTCAATTGTTTCCCAGGGAGTGAGCAGGTCGCTTAAACTGATCACGGCAAAGTCATGCATCAGCGGGGCACCCAGCAGGGCTGCGGCCGCCCCGGCGGCAGTTACACCCGGTATAATCTCGACCAGGGGCGGCTCACTTTCTTCGGCAGCCACCTGCAAGGTAAGCCCGGCCATCCCGTAGATACCCGGATCTCCACCGCTGACCAGGGCTACCTTTTTCCCATTCTTGGCTTCTTCGACTGCCCGGCGGCAGCGATCTATTTCCCTGCCCATGGCCGAGGCGATCACTTCTTTGCCTTCAATTAATTCAGCTACCTGGTTGACATAAAGGCGGTAACCGATTACCAGGTCGCAGTCAAGCAGGGCATCCTTTGCCTGCCCGGTCAGGTGCTCCACCGCACCGGGGCCGGTTCCGACAACGCTAACTTTTCCTGTGGTCATGAAGTATCTCCTTTTAGAACAAATAGTTACATTATTAATTTGATTATTTTTGCTTCCGCCAGGGCGATGGTAATACCGCTGCCGCGCTGGACGGGCAGGACAATTTCACCGCCGCCGCTGCCGAGCCTGGCACAGGGTTCGGCCACGGCGCCCACACCGACCTGTTCTTCCACAAATCGGGAAGTGGCGCTGTTCCCCAGGGCAGTAGCGATTTCATCACGCTTAAAAATCTTAAGCGGCACAACCAGCTGCTTTGCCGCTTCGATCAAACCTGCTTCATCGGCCTTAAATTCACCCGTTGCCAGACAGCTCAACCCTGCTGTTGTCAGGCCGGCCTGTTCAAAAGCTTTATTAACTGCAGCAAGAATATCTTCAGCCGGCACACCGCGGCGGCAGCCTACACCGGCCGCAACAGTCCGCGGGCGCAGGATAATGTAAGGTAAGCCAGGCGGCAGGTCAGGCAGCTCTAAACAATTTGTGATCAGCACTGCCCCGTTTTCAGCCCGGGTTAAATCTTCCGCTACTTCGGTAAAACAGATTTCACCGTTCAGCTCCTGCTTAAATAATGGATCCAGGGGTCTGCTGCTGAATAAATAAATTTTCCGCCCCTCGAGCAGGGCAGCGCTCACTTTTTTCATATCGGGCAGGTTTTCAATCTGCCAGCCATACTTACGGGCCAGGTCGTCAAAAGCAGGCAGATCCTGCCCGTCTGTTGCCGTGGTCACCACCGGCTCGGCACCCAGGTGGCCGGCAATATCCCCGGCCAGCTGGTTGGCCCCGCCCAGGTGTCCCGATAGCAGGCTAATCACGTAACGCCCGCTCTCGTCTACCACAACCACGGCGGGGTCTTCCGCCTTGCCGCGCAGCGAAGGGGCAATACCCCGCACGGCAACCGCCACGGCGGAGATAAAGACCAGGGCTTCATATTGTTGAAAGATCCTGCCAAGTGCCTCTGTGAAACCACCTTCCAGGGGCAGCAGCTTCAAAGGATTCCCGACCTTAACGGAATCCCCGACCTTATCTATATTACTATCAAACTGAACTACATTATTAGTATTACCCGGGAATTGATCAACAGCAGCCTGGGAATCGTTTGTCCCGGATTCCGAACTCATTTCAGCAGTGGCAGTATCGCCCTGAAGAAAGCGCTGCGGCACATAAATATCCGCCCCGGGGTAAAGTTTGAGCAGCTCCCCGGCCAGGTCAAGCCCTCTCTTGCTGACGGCAATAACCGCTAGACGCACTAGTTGCCCTCCCGGCAGCCGTGGGTAAACCCGGCATCGTAAAGCTTGGAACGGCTGATTGGTTTGCCCAGGAACGGCCCGACTAAAATCAGGGCGCTCAGCTTAAGCCCGGCGTCCTTGACCTTGCCGGCAATATCAGCGATGGTGCCATCAATGACCTGTTCCTCTTCCCAGGAAGCCTTGTAGACCACGGCCACGGGGGTATCTTCGCTGTAACCCTGGCGCAGTTCATCAACCACCTTGTCAATCATGCCGATACTTAAAAAGATAGCCATACTGGCCCCGTGGGCAGCAAGGCTGCTTAAAGCCTGTTCTTCCGGCACGGGAGTCCGCCCGGCCTGGCGGGTCAGGATTATGGTCTGCGATATCTCGGGCAGGGTATATTCCTTGCCTACCGCCGCCGCAGCCGCTGAAAATGAACTTACACCCGGCACCATGGCGTAGGCCACTCCCGCCTCGGCCAGCACCTCCATTTGCTCGCGCAGCGCCCCATAGATACTGGGGTCCCCGCTCTGCAGGCGCACTACCTTCTTGCCTGCCCCGGCATACTCGATCATCACCTTGCAGATCTCTTCTAAGTTCATGCCCGCGCTATCAAAAAGCACGCACCCTTCCTTAACCCGCTCCAGGATTTTTTCGTTAACCAGGGAGCCGGCATAAACCACCAGGTCCGCTTCCTGCAGCAGGCGGTCTCCCTTCATGGTAATCAGTTCCGGGTCACCCGGTCCCGCCCCCACTATATAAATCATTTTATTCATTTAAC
>Ga0207421_10008138_pt1 | contig 10966 bp, 10 predicted proteins | sample SodLakKL_010_SED_4_FD_187542 | JGI IMG/M metagenome (GOLD analysis project Ga0207421, IMG submission 187542) | Alkaline sediment microbial communities from Lake Tanatar, Kulunda Steppe, Russia - 8KL_010_SED (SPAdes) (version 2) | ecosystem: Environmental > Aquatic > Non-marine Saline and...
GTGTACGGGCCGTCGCCTCGTTCCTCCCCGGCCTCGGCGGTCCACCGCGCGCGGGACCGCACCGCAGTCGCGCGCGGTCGCCGCCTCCCTCGTGATCCGCGTTCGCGCCGTTTGCGGCGCGAACGCGGAGCGCGCCGACGTGGTACATAACGGAGGTGGCCGTTCGAGGACCGGGCGTTCGAGCGTGGGCGGACGGTTCGGGGAGCGTTCGTTTCCGCCGGCTTAATTCTCCGTGGCCGTCTCGATCGCCCTCTCCAGGTCCGCGACGATGTCGGCGGGGTCCTCGATCCCCACGGAGAGCCGGACCATGTCGCCCGTGACGCCCGCGGCCTCCTGTTGCTCCTCGGTGAGCTGCTGGTGGGTCGTGGAGGCGGGGTGGATGACGAGGGTCTTCGCGTCGCCGACGTTCGCGAGCAGCGAGGCGAGCTCCGTGTTCTCGACGGTCGCCTTCGCGGCCTCGAAGCCGGCCTCCAGCCCGAAGGAGATCATGCCGCCGTAGCCGCCCTCGAGGTACTTGCTCGCCTCCTCGTGGGTCTCGTGGCTCTCCAGTCCGGGGTAGTTCACCCACGCGACGCCGTCGTGCTCCTCGAGGTACTCCGCGACGACCATCGCGTTCTCACAGTGTCGCTCCATCCGCAGCGGCAGCGACTCCGTCTGCTGAAGCGTGTTCCACGCGTCGAAGGGTGCCTGCTGGTTCCCCAGATCGCGCAGCCCGCGGGTGACGGCCGCGAAGGTGAACGCGGCGTCGCCGAACGCCTCCACGTAGTTGATCCCGTGGTAGGCGGGGTTTTCCTTCGCGATCTCGGGGAACTTCTCGGGGTACTCGCCCCACGGGAAGGAGCCGCCATCGACGAGGACGCCGCCGATCGTCGTCCCGTTGCCGGTGAGCCACTTCGTCGTCGACTCCCAGACGAGGTCCGCGCCGTGTTCGAGCGGCCGGCAGAGATACGGCGTGGCGAACGTGTTGTCGACGAACAGCGGCACGCCGTGGTCGTGTGCGATATCCGCGATCCGCTCGATGTCCGGCGTGACGAGCGCCGGGTTGCCGATCGTCTCCAGATGGACGTAGGCGGTGTCCTCGTCGATCGCCTCCGCGTATCCCTCGTAATCGAGCGGGTCGACGAACCGGGTGGAGACGCCGCGGCGCTCGACCGAATGCGTGAGGTACGTGTAGGTGCCGCCGTACAGCGCCGAGGAGGAGACGACGTTGTCGCCGGCCGACGCGAGCATGAACGTCGCCAGATCGAACGACGCCATGCCCGAGGAGGTGGCGATGGCGGCGATCCCGCCCTCCAGCGAGGCGATCCGCTCCTCCAAGGCGGCGTTCGTCGGGTTCATGATCCGCGAGTAGACGTTGCCGGCCTCCTCCAGCGCGAACAGCCGCGCGGCGTGGTCGGCGTCCTCGAACTCGTAGGAGGTGGTCTGGTAGATGGGCGTCGCGCGCGCGCCGGTCGTCGGGTCGGGTTCGGCGCCGGCGTGGACGCTTCGCGTGCGGAACCGGTGTGAGCGGTCGTCGTCTTCGGATCCCATGTCGATCCATCATCGCCGCGACCGCATAAAAGCGGCAGACCCGTACCGAATCTACCGCTACCGGTGAGACGCCCGGATTCGGCCGGACGATTCACCGGAGCGACCCGGCGATTCACCGGAGCGACCCGGCGACTCGCGGGAGCTCGAACGCCACCCTAGACGTCGTCGTAGTCGACGGCGGGCCGATCGACGTCGACCCCCATCCCGTGGAGCGTTTCCGTCGCAGCCATCGCGGGCGCGGGCTCGGCCCGGTCGAGCGGGTCGGCCGTCGCCGACGCGAACCGGACGGTCCAGTCGTCGTCGAGGACGACCGTCGCGCGACGCGGGATCTCGGCGTGGCCCTCCCAGTCGTCCGCGAGCAGGTCATACGACTCCGCGATCCCGCCGTGAAAGTCGGAGACGAGCGGGAACGGGAGGTCATAGCGGTCGGCGTACGCGAATCCCGCGAACAGCGAGTCGGCCGTGAGCGCGACGACCGCGAGGTCCGCGTGGTCGGCCCAGCCGGCGTCGCGGATCGCGACGAACTCCGCGGTCGGCGCGGGAACGAACGTCGCGGGCGCAAACGAGAGGACGACCGCCCGGTGGCGTTCGACGAGGCGATAGAGCTCCAGCTCCACCCCCGTTCCCGCGGAGACGGCGGGCGCGATGAAGTCCGGCGCCTTGACGTCGCGGTCGATCATGGCCGAACCGACCGCGCGGCGCGGCTTAAATCCCGCGAGGGCGAGAGGCGTCGGATGGAACTTCGAGCCCCCGGTACCGACGAGCACCTACAAGAGACTTAAGCGGTGACGGCATACTCGCCCGTGATGAACTCGCTCGTGGCCGCCGCCCTCTCGCTCGTGGACACGTACGGGCTCGCCGTGCTCCTCGTCGTGTTCGTCCTCGAAGGGGCGCTCGTCGGCAAGCTGATCCCCACGCGGACGCTGTTCGTCGCGGTCGCGTTAGCCGCGGGATCGGACGCGTTCGCATTTCTCCCCGTCGCAGCCGTGGCCGTCGCCGGCGCGACGATCGGCCAGTGTCTGCTCTTCGTCTCGGTGCGGCGGTACGACGTGGACCCGACGACGATGAGCGTCGTCCCTGTCACCGAGGACCGGCTGGAGGGCGCGGACCGATGGTTCGACCGCTGGGGGCTGCCGGCGGTCGCGATGACGAACGCGCTCCCCGGAACCCGCGGCTGGCTCGCGCTGCCGACGGCGACCTCGTCGGTGTCGACCCCGCGGTTCGCCCTCGCCTCGCTCACCGGGACGGTGGCGTACGCCGGCGGCCTCGTCGCGGTCGTGATCCTGCTTGACGGCGCGGTCGCGGCCCTCACGTCCGGGTCGGTCGTGAGCGTGTAGCGTCCGGGTCGGTCGTGAGCGTGTAGCGTCCGGGTCGGTCGTGAGCATGTGGCGTCACGGACGGCGTGAACGACCCGATCGCGACGCCGCTTCACAACACGGTGCCGTGCTTCTTCTCCGGCAGCTCCTTTTCCACGTCGGCGTAGAACGCGAACCGCGCGGCGAGCTCGGCACGCAGCGTCGAGGGCGGGACGACCTCGTCGATGACGACCTCGCTCGCCATCCGATGGATGTCGATGTCCTCGCGGTACTCCTCGCGGAGCCGCGCTTCGGTCTCGGCACGCTCGTCCGGGTCGTCAATCGCGGCGAGCTTTCGGGCGTACACGGCGTTGATCGCCGCCTCCGGCCCCATGATGCCGATCTCGCCCGAGGGCAGTCCGATGACGCTCTCGGGGTCGTATGCGGGCCCGCCCATCGCGTAGATGCCCGCCCCGTACGCCTTCCGGACGACGACGGTCTGTTTCGGCACCGTCGCCGAGGACGTGGCGTAGATCATCTTCTTTCCCTTCTCCAGGATCGCGTCCTTTTCGACCTGCGACCCGGCCATGAACCCCGGCGTGTCACAGAGATAGAGCAGGGGGATCTCGTAGGCGTCGCAGGTCCAGATGAACTCCGCGGCCTTCTCGGCGGCGTCCGGGAAGATGGCGCCCGACCGCTCCGTGGGCTGGTTGGCGACGACGCCGACCGGTCGCCCGTCGATCCGACAGAACGCCGTGACGATCTCCGGACCGTACGATCGTTTCAACTCGAGGACGCTTTCCGCGTCGGCGACCCGGTCGAGGAGGTCACGGACGTCGTACGGGCGGTTCGGCGACTCGGGGATCAGCTCGTCGATCCCCGCCGGCGAGTACTTCGGCGGTTTCGCCTCGGTCTTCGGCGGCTTCTCGCCCGCCGCATCGGGGAGGTACCCGATCAGCTTGGCGACCAGCTCGCGGGCGTGCTCCTCGTCGCGCGCGATCAGGTCCGCCGAGCCGGAGTGTTCCGCGTGGACCCGGGGTCCGCCGAGATCCGCCATCTCGATCTCCTCGCCGGTGACCATTCTCACCATCCGCGGGGAGGCGATCGCCATCGCGGACATTCCCTCGACCATCACGGTGAAGTCGGCAAACACCGGCGTGTACGCCGCCCCGGCGATGCAGGGGCCGTAGAGGACGCAGATCTGCGGCACGGCGCCGGAGAGCATCGAGTGGTTGTAGTAGTACTTCCCGATCCCCTCGCGGTTTGCGAAGAAGCCCGACTGCTGGTCGATCCGGCCGCCGGAGGAGTCCATCAGGTAGAGCACCGGTTTGCCCGTCTTCAGGGCGCGCCGTTGCATCCGGAGGAACTTCTCGACTCCCCTCGCGGCCATCGATCCCGCCTTCACGGTGAAGTCGTTCGCCATGAAGTGGACGTCCCGCCCCTCGAAGGTCGCGGCGCCCGTGAGCAGCCCGTCGGCGGGAAGTCGGTCGCTCTCGTCGTACCCCTCGCCGTCGGGCGCGTCCGGATGCCAGTCGTCGAAGGCGGCGAACTTTCCGTCCTCGAAGCGAACGCCAGCGGGGAGTCCGCGGGGGTCGCCGTCGGTTCCCTCTCCACCTTCCCCGTCCCGGCTTCGGCTCGGATCCCCGCGGGTGCCGTCCTCGCCGCCGAACCAGAGCTCGAGACGATCCCGAACGAACAGCTTCCCCTGCTCGGGGAGGCGGTCACGGTACTTCTCCGGGCCGCCCCGAAGGATCTCCTCGATCTCGGCTCGGAGGTCACGCTCGCGGTCGGTGGGGCCGAGGCCGTCCTCAAGCGGGTACGCGGTCTCCGGCGGGTCCGCGCTCGCGGCCGGCTCGTCGGCCTCGCCGACGTGGACGTCGACGGCGGTTCCGAGGTGCTCGGCCAGCGACCGGGCGATCGCCTCCGCCTCCTCGAGCGTCGCCGCCGCGCCGACGTGAACTTTCATGCAGTGGACCTCTGCGGACTATCCTAAACCGTTTTCCATGCGGGATCGGTCGGCGGCGATCGTCGTCAACGACCGGTCGTCGTCGGGAGTTCGCACCCTCCTCGGCGATCGATAACCTTCCTCGGCGATCGATCACCGGCGGACGATCACCGGCGGACGACCGATGGGCGGGTTCGAACTCGCGTGCGGGGGGCGAGTGCCGACCCGGATCGGAGGGACAAGGGGCCATCTCACCGGTTCTCCAGCCGCCGCTCTCGGGTGCGGCGCGACCGGAGATCGCGCCGCACGCCGCTGGTGATCGATGAGATCGGGACGCCAACGATCGTCGCGCCCGCGAGCGCCACGAGGACGAGCGGTGACGGCAACAACGGGAGGATGCCGCCGACGGAGACGCCGCCGTCGATCAGCATCCGAACGGCCACCGGGTCGCTCGCGAGGACGACGAACGCGAGAAGCACGACGTAGGTCACGACGATCCCGAGAACCGTCCGTATCGGCCGACCGACGACGCGACGCACGTGGTACCGCGTCGATGCCGCGAGGACGTCGGGGTGGCGGATCGCTCGCCTGATCGTGCGGCGTCGACGCCGATCCCGTGATGACATTCAGGTTGGATCGTCACTCGTCAGTATAACCCTTACGCCCACCGTTTAAGTACCAGAGCGGTGGATCCGAACCATGACCGTCCTGCTCACCGGCGCACACGGTACCGTCGGCACCGCGGTGACCACGAACTCGGCGTACGACTACGTCCTGCTCGACCACGAGGAGCCGGCGGGGCCGCTCGGCGACGGAACGCCACACCCGCATCGCGACCGTGAGACGGCCGTCCTCGACGTCGGCGAGCTCGACGTCGTCGAGATGCTCACGGCGGTGCTGGAGGACGAGGGCACCGAGGCGATCGTGCACCTCGCCGGGTCTCCGGCGGTGTCGTCGAGCTACGAGGCGGTCGAGCGGAACAACGTCCGCGGGACGCGGAACGTGCTGGAGGCCGCCGCGCGGGCGGACGTCGGGACGGTCGTCTTCGCCTCCTCGAACCACGCGGTCGGCATGTACGAGCGGGAGCACGCGCCCGCCCTCTACGACCCCGACTACGACCTGACGGTGGACCACGAGAGCCCGCTGCGGCCCGATTCGGATTACGGCGCCTCGAAGGTCGCCGGCGAGGCGTGGTGCCGCCGCTACGCCGAACTGGAGGGGATCGACTGTTACGCGCTTCGGATCGGATCGGTCCGGAACCCGACCCACGATCACCCGTTCGGCGACGCCGACCGGGCCGCGGCGCGCGGCGACTGCGAACGCGGCGATCCGGACTACGAGGAGCGGGTGGCGCGGATGCGGTGTACGTGGCTCTCGCGACGGGACTGTGCCGCGCTCGTCGACGCGTGTCTCGACGACGGGCTGGCGGGCGGTGGGAGCGACGACGGCACCGGGAAGTCGAACCCCGGGACGCTTGCCGGCGGCGCCTTCGAGGTCTTCTACGGGATCAGCGACAACCCGAACTCGTGGTTCGACATCGAACACGCCCGCGAGCGCGTCGGCTACGAGCCGGCGGACTCCGGGAACGCGATGGACGAGCCGCCGTGAGCGGCGATCGCTCCGCACGTCCGTCGCGGATTCGTGACGGGCTCACTCGTCGGCGATCTCGGGTTCGATGTACACCTTTTCGATCAGCGGTTCCCGTTCCCGCAGCGCCGCTTCGATCTCGGTGATGAGGTCGTCGATCGTTTCGGTATCCAGGTCGGGGTGAAACGCGACGTCGGCCGTGACGATCACGCTGTCGGGACCGAAGTAGACGGAGCGAAGCTCCGGGACGTCAACGACCCCGTCGTGGGACGCCACGATCCCTTCGAGCGGTTGCCGATGCCGTTCCGACAGTCCCTCGCCGATCAACAGCCGTTTGTTTTCGATCCCGAGCACGATGGCGAAGGCCATCAACAACAGCCCGATGAGCACCGCACCGATCGCGTCGAAGATCGGGTTGCCTGTGACCTGCGAGGCGAAGATGGCGACGAGCGCGATCGTCGCGCCGGCGGCGGCGACCGCGTTTTCCGTGAGGACGGCAAGAACGGGCGTGTCACTCGTCTTTGTAAACGCCTCTCGAAAGCTTCTCCACCCCCGAATCTCCGTCTCCTCGTCGAGGGCAACGCGGGCTTTCCAGTAGGAGATGCCGTCGAAGAGAATCGTGACGCTCAACACGAAGTACGCCAGGTACACCGCAGGGATGGTCCGTTCTCGAACCGTTATTTCACCCCCCGCGAGCGTGGCTCCGTGTCGAATCGACGTGATCCCATGCGTGAGACTTTCCCATCCGGCGATTCCAAAGAGCAACACCGAAACCAGAAAGGCATAAAAGAAGCTGGCCTTTCCGAAGCCGAACGGATGGAGATCGGTCGGCTCCTTTCGAGTATAAAACATTCCGACGAGAAGCAGAATCTGGTTGCCCGTGTCCGAGATCGAATGGTACGTCTCCGCCAACATCGACGGGCTCCCGGTGAGCAGAAAGGCCGCGAACTTCAACAGAGCGAGAGCGACGTTCGCCGCCATCGCAACGAGAATCACGATGAGTCGTTCGCTCTGGGCCATGATCCGTTGATATGCGTTACCTTCGTAAAATACTCCCGACATGTCCCAACTCCGTCAGCTTGATCCGCACCGTCCGCTTCGTCCGTTTCACCGACACGGTCGTGGGTCGGACATCGAGCGGGAACATCGAGCGGGAACATCGAGCGTGGACGTGTCACATGTGCAGGCGATCACGCCGACGGTCGACCAAACGTACGCCTCACGCCTCCCCAGCCTCGCAGTCGACGGGCCGCTGGCATCACTCAGCGGCCCGCCGACTGCTCCCTCGTGCGAGAAACGCGCGCGCCAGTAGAATGACGGTCGGGTGACGTCGAGAGGATGGTCGTTCGGGCGACGTCGAGAGTATAAAACGCCGGACGACGGCGTTCAATCCGCCGCGAGCGCGTCCTCGACCCGGTCGACGAGCGCCTCGTTGCCGACGTAGAGGGGGACGCGGTCGTGAAGCCCCTCGGGCTCGACGTCGAGGATCGACCCGGAGCCATCCGAGGAGGCGCCACCCATCCGCTCGATGACGTACGCGATGGGGTTCGCCTCGAAGGAGAGCCGGAGCTTCCCGTCCGGCGCGTCCCGAAGCGCGGGGTACGCGAAGATCCCGCCGTAGGTCACGATCTGATTGACGTCGCCGACCATGGACCCGCCGTAGCGCAGTTTCAGCTCGTCCTCGATCTCGTCCGCATACGCCCGGAACTCGTCGGTCCAGTCGGGCACGCGGCCGCCGAACCCGTAGACGGTCGGGTCCGACGGGAGCGTGAGGTCCTCGGCGACGACGGAGCGGGAGACTTCGTCCCCGTCCTCGCCGTCCGGGTCGCGCTCGATCACCTCCTCGCGGACGCCGTCGTCGTCGGCGACGACCATCGTCGTGATCGGTCCCAACAGCGTGTAGCCGGCGGCGACGAGGTCGCGGCCGGTCGCGGGCAGCGCGCCCTCGTAGACGCCGACCACCGTCCCCATCACGTTGTTCGACCGGAGGTTCGAGGAGCCGTCGAGCGGGTCGATCGCGACCGAGTAGCCCTCGCCGGCGTCGGTCGCCGCCTCCCGCTCCTCGCTGACGTACGCGCCGACGCCCTCGACGGCCGTGAGCGCGTCCGCGAGCAGCTCGTCGGCGTAGAGGTCGCCCGCCATAACCGTCTCGCCCGAGGGGTTGTCATCACCCTCCCCCTCGACGCGGCGGCCGGGAAGGGCGGCGCGGATCTCCGGCGCCGTCGCCGCGACCGCGTCGAAGATCGCCCCGACAACGGGGTCGGCAGCCGCGCTTTCGTCGCCGGCGTCGTTCGCGTTGGGTGCCATCAGTCCGCACGCTCCGCGAGCGTGAGCGCCTCCTCGGCGGAGGCGCCCTCGAAGACGACCGCCTCCAGCGCGTCGAGGATCTCGATCGGGTTCTTCCGTTGCCAGACGTTGCGGCCGACCGCGAGCCCGTCGGCGCCGGCCTCCATCGCGGCCTCCACCGTCCGGAGGAAGGCGGCGTCGTCCGTCTTCGATCCGCCCGACATGACGACCTTCGAGCGACCCGCGACCTCGACGGCCTCGCCCATCGCCTCCATCGAGCCGGGGTACTTGACCTTCGTGACGTCCGCGCCGAGCTCCAGCCCGAGCCGCGTCGCGTACGCGATGGTGTCGGTCGCCGTGTCGTTCTTGACGCCCTGTCCCCGCGGATACGACCACATCACGACGCCCATGTCGAGTTCCCGGGAGCCCTCCTGTACCTCCCGGAACTCCTCGGCCATCTCGACCTCGTGGTTCGATCCCCCGTAGAGCGTGAAGCCCACCGCCGACGCGCCGAGCCCCTTGGCGTACTCCGGCGTGCAGTTGACCGGCGAGTCCGGCTCGCCCATCCAGAGGTTCGACGTGCCGTTCAGCTTCAAAAGCAGGTTTACGTCGTCCTCGAAGTCGGGATAGTACGCCTCCGCGATCCCCTTTTGTACGGCGACCGCGGTCACCGCGTCGTGGGTGCCCAACTCGAAGATGACCTCGGGGTCGGCGGTCTCGGGGTTGGGCTCGAAGTCGACCGGTCCGTGCTCCAACCCGTGATCGTACGCGAGGATCAGGATCTTTCCGTTCCGTGCGATGGCGTCGTCGGCGTGTGGAAGCATCGTGTATACAACCAGTTACATCGATAAAAAGCGCTGTGGTCACCGGGGATCCACGACGACACGGGAAATCGCCTTTCTATCCGGTGTAGCTCCGCTCGACGGCGTTTCGGTGTGAAGACAATATACTACTCACGTAGTAAATCACTGTCGCTCGGACGCGACCGAACGGGCCGACGACGATGACGAGCAACGGGTGGTATTACGACTACTCTTCCGATCGCCGGACTCCGGCCATGAAACGGCCGATCGACCCCATCGTTTCAGGGATTCGGAACGATACGGTACGGCCGGCGGTCGGGCGGCGGCTTCGTCGTCGGTCGATCGCCCGGAAACCATGGCTAGCAAAACAAACGACGCGTCGGTGCAGGCGGGGGAGACGCTCCCGCTCGACATCGACGCCCCCGACTCGGTCGTGAAGACCGGGTATCGGATCAGGAACGTTCTGACGTATAGTTCGGCATACCTCGTCTTCATCGCGATGATCGAGGTGCTGACGGTACACGTGGTGTTGTCCGTGCCGCTGAATCCCGCCCCGCTCGTCGTGGGGCTGGTCGCGTTCTCGGTGTACGTCGGCGACCGGATCGCCGACGCCGAAACCGACGCACTGGCCACCCCCGAACGGAGCGCGTTCGTCACGCGCTACCGGACCCCGCTGTCGGTCGCGACGGCGCTCGCGTACGGAATCGCGGTCGCACTCGCGATCACGGGGGGACCGGTCGCGCTCGCGATCACGCTCATGCCGGGGGCCTTTTGGATCCTCTACGCGTCCGATTGGCTCCCTGCGGTCGGGATCCACTTCGATCGGCTGAAACGGATTCTGGTCGTCAACTCCGCGCTCGTCGCGCTCGCGTGGGCGATCGCGGTCGTCGGACTGCCGTTGGCGTTCGCGGACGCGTCCGTGACGCCGCTGGCGGTCGTGTTGTTCGTTTACTTCTTCGTCGACACGTTCGTCAACACGGAGATCCCGAACGTGCGGGACGTCGAGGCGGACGCCGCGATCGGCGTCTCGACGCTCCCCGTCGTCCTCGGCGTCGACCGGACGCGGCACGTGCTGTACGGCATCGATCTGGCGTTGATCGGCTTCGTCGCCGCGGCGTTCGCGACCGGCGTGGTTGCGACCGCGGTCGCGGCGGCGATCCTCGTCGGACTCGTGTACGCGCTGGGCGTGGCGGCGTTCGTCGGCCGGACTGCGGCGTTCGATCGCCTCGAGACCGCAAGCAAGCTGAAACACCTCGTGGTGTTCGTGCTCGTGCTCGTCCTCACGACGCTCGGGATCTAAGCGACGCCACGACGGCTCGGCCGTCAATTTATTTCACCGTCGTTGATACGACGATTGTGGTACTCACCCGCCGAGCGGACTCGCGCCGGATGGTTCATATGGGATGCGGTCGTGTACCTCGCACGTGGCGTACCCGACCACCGCCGTGTTGCTCCCGCTTTTCGCGTCCATCGCCATCGGCTCGGCCGCGGCGATACTCGCGTGGCGCGAGCGGCCGAAC
>Ga0207421_10008139_pt1 | contig 10966 bp, 10 predicted proteins | sample SodLakKL_010_SED_4_FD_187542 | JGI IMG/M metagenome (GOLD analysis project Ga0207421, IMG submission 187542) | Alkaline sediment microbial communities from Lake Tanatar, Kulunda Steppe, Russia - 8KL_010_SED (SPAdes) (version 2) | ecosystem: Environmental > Aquatic > Non-marine Saline and...
AATTACAACTACTATGGTTTATGTCCATCTTGTGGGAGCTGATGTTGAGAAAGCTTTGTCAGGTGGGGATGGGGATTAATGTCCTATATGACAGCAACCCCTAAAAGAAAGAAATAGTCATTTGCTGATTAGGATGAATTCATATAATATCTAAAATATCAACTGATAAGGATTGAGGTAATGATTAAATATAAATATGAATTTCCTTCTTCAAAAATCAATTGGGAAGGCAAAATAATATCTATTCAACCACGTACAAGGGTATGGAGATACGTCACAGATAATAGAACCCACTACCACTTAGGATACAATTTATTCATTGAAGGAGAAAGCTGTTATTCTGATAAACACTTCACAGTTGCAATTTCTGAAAAACAGCAATCTAAGGGATTATTTCGGATAGGCGACATGCTTAAAGGAACAGCATGGACAAAAAAATATGAAGAAAGAGAATATGCGGATTTTTATAGGGCTGGATCTTTGAAACTTTTGGATAGAGAAAATGAAAGATTTGAGGCAATACCGCCACCATGGATAATGATTCCTCCACCTTTACAGACGTATGAGGAAAGAGGAGCTAGAATGTTAAGTAAGAATTTGTGGAAAACAAAATGCTTTCAATGTATCTGGGCAAATATGGCTAATGTTGAGATTCAATGGGATTTTGATAAAAATATAAAGAAATACCGGTTTGAAACTTTTTGTTATGGTTCAAAATCATGCAAATACTATAAGATGGGTAGACCACGTGTGGTTCCATATAAGAATAGGGATTCGGCTCTCGATGATGGATACTTAGATGAGCTTTGTACTGAAGGTAGAGATGACGATGAATAAATATCCTTAGCCACATTATTGATGGCTAGCTTTGCTGTGATGATAACGATAGACTATGAAGTACTTACTTGAAAATAATAAAAGGATCTTCAAACACCCAGAGATAATGCTTAAATGGAAATATCAAATAGAGTCGGGTTTAGTCCTCGGCTCTTTTTTATTTTGTCTTATGATATACAAGGAATTCTGAAATATGTGACGAAGTAAATTCTGGGTAAAATAGGTAACTGCATGATGAAGTTAACAAGCTTGGTTAACCGCTATAGGGTCTAACAAAAACATAAAAAAATAGAAATAAAAGCTTTTAGAAACATACATGTGTAGGATATGGTTCAAAAGATATGTCTGATAAATGGGCAATCTAAAGAGGTGTGATGCCATGTATATTATCAATAAAAATAAAAATCTAATCTCCAAAATTCCTCAAAAAACTTTTGCAGAACTTGGATTTAAGGAAAAAGAAAATCTTCAAGAATGGCTTGCAAATAACCCTGAGGCTTTGGGTGAAGAATTGCTTGTTATACAGAAAGAGTTCAGCGGTTTCAGTGATACCAAAGAGAGACTTGATCTACTTGCATTAGATAAACAAGGCAATCTGGTAATTATAGAAAATAAATTGGATGATACGGGAAAGGATGTAACATGGCAGGTTTTGAAATATGCTTCTTATTGTTCCACGTTGTCAAAAAAAGATATTACAGCAATATATCAGGAATATCTTGATAAAACTATCAAAAATGAATCAGCAGAAGATAAACTTGTAGAGTTTTTTAATGATGTTGAGTATGAAGAAATTCAATTAAATAAAGGGCAGACTCAAAGAATTATTATGGTTGCAGGTAATTTCCGCAAAGAAGTTACTTCTACCGTGTTATGGCTCATGAACTATAAATTAAGAATTCAATGTTTTAAGGTTACGCCTTATGCATTAGATAATCAATTGTTCTTGGATGTTGAACAAATTATCCCGATGAAGGACACAGAAGAATATATTATTAGTATGGCTGATAAAACACAGGAAGACATTGACTCACAGGAAGAATTAAAATCGAGACATTACCAAAGAATGGAGTTTTGGAAAATGCTATTAAGTGAAATGAACAGTAAGTCAGCACTATTTCAGAATGTTAACCCTGCTAAAGAACAGTGGTTAAGTGCTGGTGCTGGCTTGAGTGGTGTTGCTTTCAACTTTGTAGCAGGTCAAAATTATGTGAGAACAGAGGTTTATATTGCCAGACCTGTAGCTGAAGAAAATAAATTTATATATGATGAGCTTTACAAGTTAAAAGAAACTATAGAAGCAAATTTTGGTGGAGATCTTGAGTGGGGAAGGTTGGATGATAAAAAGGCTAGTCGCATCAAACATAAAATGGTAAATGTAAACTTCTACAATCAGGAAGAGTGGGGAAAAATGATAGCTTTTATGGTTGATAGTATGGTTAGAATGGAGAAGGCTTTTAAATCAACTTTGGTAGATATAAACCAAAAGTTGAAAACTCAAGGTTTATAGTTTTTAAATAGCCTATGCTAATATGGGTAATTTATTTGGGTGGATTTATGGTGATCAACCAGAGGATTTTAAGAAGGACACTTGGGATAGGTATATAAAATATTCAAATTATGATAGTGATGAAAACAGGCATTTTTATAATAATGAAAGATAATTGTTACAATAGTGGAGCTTATGATGCTTAATAGAGCTTAAGATAATTAGGTTTTAAAGTTTAATTAGGTGGAATGTAAAAATAAATCCCATTTACCGTTCCGAAATTCGTGGATTGTTATGGTGATATTGTGGGTTATTTATGCATGCTATGTAACAATTACTGCGATAATACGATTAATTTACGAACAGGAGAACTTGTGTGTAAAACGTGTATCCAATCAAGGGAATCTCAGATAGCTTATTATCGAAATAAGATTAACGAATTAAATTCAAGAAAACCTCCTGAAAATGTATGGGATTTTTTTAGGAAGATAGAAATTATAGCGTTTATTATATTGGGTCTATACGTGTTCATTTTAACTGGGGCTTTTGAGATTAGTTTTATTGTTTGGGTAATCGGAATTTGCTTGTCGGTGATGATTGGAGGAGTATCAGAGAATAAAAAGACCCTATATAAAAAATCTATTCAAAGCCAGATAGAACAAATAAAAAAAGAAATGGAACAAATACAAGTTCAATTACGTGATATTTATAAAGAGTTTTGGGATTATCCTCCGGATTGGAAATGGCGTAGAAAACAAATAATTCAGCGCGATGGAGGGTGCAAGCGTTGTGGAGCAAGTATAAATAGTGAATTAGTATTTCATGTTCATCATATTATTAATAAAGATGAGGTAAATGGGAATCACTCCTTAGATAATCTGGTACTTAGATGTGAATTATGTCATTCTAAAGAACCAGGTCATGACTTGATCAGAAGACAAAGAAAAAACATTAAAAAAACACGAGTTAGCCGTATTTATTATTGAAATAAATCTGATTATCATTAACTGTGTAGGCTTTTGTGATGTGGAGAAGGCATTGTCAGGAGAGGGTGGGGATTAAAAGATACTAAACATTTTCTTCCACTATTTTTATCTCTTCATCAGTTAAGCCATATAATTCATAAACCATTTGGTCTATTTCTTTGTCCGTCCTCTCTATCTTTTCTTCAAGTTCTGCTTTTTCTTTTTGTAGCTGATTCCATTCATCGACAACTCTTTTAATTACATGTGGCTTATCATAATCTGGAATCTTTATCTGCATAACTTTGTCCAGGATGTTGCCTTCATATTGATTGATTTCTGCCAGTTGTTCTTCAGTCAGGTTTTCAAGGTATAGTTTTAGGTACTGGCGTTTGTAGTGGTCTTTGACTTCGAATTTTAATAGCTCCTGTCTGGTATTATTACTATTATGTAGGGAAATTATAGTATTATAATTTGTTAAGCTTAGTTTCTTTATTTTATTAGCTCTACCACTATAAATATAATTTATGAATGAGTTTTCATCAGTTATTTCTTTTAAAAATTTGCCATGTTCTGAAGTAAACATTTCTATGGTTTTATTTGGTTTTGAATTCAGCAGTATTTCTTCTAGTCTTCTTTTAAAACAATAGATTTCTTTAACCAATTCTTCTATTTTAGAGCATTTTTTATTATCAGGATAATAATCAGGAAAAGGTAGAGGCTCAATTTTTGTGGCTTTAATTTGAGGTATAACTCTTGATTCGCCTTGATTTTCTATTCGATATAAAAATAAAAACAGTTTGGACTGTATAACTGCCATCACATACCAGGGGTTTATATAATCCCTTATCTTAAATACATACATTGCATCGGTTACACACACATCACTATCGATATCATAAATCACTTCTATAAATTTCGAAGTAGTTATACCGATAAACTTGGGTGATCTAAATATGTTTAAGTCCCTAGATCTGTGTAGAGCCCACCAAGGATGTTTACCTAATTTAACTTCTTGACAATTAATTTTATCTTTATATTGAATCATATAAGATAGAGTATTCGGGTATTTTTCTATTGGCGTTTGTTTGGTAGTATAAATAATAAACTGATCAATATTCCAGTTTCCATTGTAACGCTTTATTTGAGAGCCACTTATACTTGGATAGAGCAAATCATTTTCAAGTTCAAATGCTTCTGCCTTTTCCTTGTTAACAACAAACTGTTCAACTAAATCAGGTGTTACTCCTCGCTGTATATTTTCTAATAGAGCATCTTTGAATTTTATATGATTATCCTTTAGCCAATTAAGTAAAACAGTTGCTTCAATATTATTAACATAAAAGGTTAAGTTATTGCTTTTTAATACAAACTGTCTCCACTTTTCCCATTCTACCATAGCTGTTTTTTCTTGATCTTTTAGCACATTTGGCTTTTGCTGAATAGGAGCATCTTTAATATCAAGAATAATAATATTCTCATCTTGACTATTTGTTTTACTAATAAATATAGTAGATGTATTATATACTTCAGAGCTAAAAACAAATCCACCCAAATTAACTACAACAGATAAACCACGATTTAGAAGATTATTTCTAACTGCTAAAGCATCTGATTGATTAAGTATGGTGCTAGGTATAATGAACCCTATGGGTAGACCTTTTTTAGTAAGACGCATAGCTAAATCGATAAAAAACAAATAGGAATCTACCATTCTAACTATAACACTTGAATAATTATTCCGTAAGTATCCTAATTCTTCTCTATTAAAATCAGCACCCCATGGTGGATTACCAATAACTACATCAAATCCACCACTTTCCATTATCTCAGGAAATTCTTTATTCCAATCAAAAGCTTTATCACCAGCGACTTCAGGATCATCAATAAGTGAATTTCCGCACTTAATATTATCATCAAGGTAAGGTAGAGCTTTTCTGCTATCAGCGGTTTTAAGCCATAAGGAAAGTTTGGTTATTTCTACTGATTCCTCATTGATATCAACACCGTAAAGGTTGTCTTGTAAGACGCTTCGCTGGTATGTGTCAGAATCGAATATGGTAGTTTGTCCTTCAAATAACTCAGATATCTTATCATGGATCCACTTATATTCTGCTAATAAAAAGTCGAAAGCTTGATTGAGAAATGCTCCAGATCCACAAGCAGGATCCAATACCTTAACCTGTTTCACCCTTTCCTCGTAATCCTGGTAAAATTTTTGTATCTTTTTCCTGTAACGTCCTTCTGTTTGAACATTAGTGGCTGTTTCAATATCAGGGAGATCATCTTCCCCTAACTCTTTACGTATGTCCTCTAAATACTTACCAAGTGAATTTTCAACAATGTATTTTGTAATATAATTTGGAGTATAGTAGATCCCTTCTTTTTTACGACGGGATTTTTGAGGATCAAACTCTTCTTTTTGAACATCTGATTTTAGCTCTTCAATATCTGCGATTGATTGTTCAAAGATATGCCCAAGGATATTAACATCAAGGTCTGTACCAAAATCGTAAGCAGAAATGTCATAAACAGTATCGAAGAAATCATTCCTGATTGATAAGTTATCCAGGACTTCATCGAAAGCAAATAATCCACCATCATAAGCTGGGATATTATGCTTTTCGCTCCCTTTCTCAATTGCCCTGAAGACACCTTTAATTTCTTCCCAGATTACATATTCACTATCACTAAAAGAGTTTTTACCTCTCTGGATAGCCTGATGTAATAGGTCATTGGGTAATAAGCCGAGGTCTTCACAGAAGCATATAAATATTATTCGGTCGAGGAATTTCTGGGCTTTCTCTACTAATGATTCCTGGCTGTAATCAGGGTTGCTTTTCTTAAGCTCTTCAAAGAGCCTTATTCTAATATCTTTGTAAAGGTTGTAGAAGCTAACAGATATATCTTGAATACGTTCTTTTGTTCTTTCACTGAGTTTATAGGTTTCACTATAGCCATCTTTCTGAATTAAGTTTTCCTTACATAAAAGCAAGTGGAACTTCTTGAATTCTTCTTCTTGGTCGAGGTCGTCTATAAAGAATGATTCATAGTATTCCTGGCTACGTCCTTGTTTATATAACCTGATCTCATTCATATTGGAAACAATGACCCAACTGCAACGGTCATATTTACTGACATAACTGAAAGCCTGTTCTACTGGAGTACCGTAATCTTTGCCGGCTCGTTGCTGTTTTTTATCAAGGCTGTGTTTAGGTGATTTTAGTTCTATTACTACCTGGGTACTGCTATCTTCTGCAGTATAAAAACCAAGGATACCATCAGGGGTGGTAGAATCAACTTCTGTTGAAACTTCAATATTAAGGTTCCATTCATCAGCTTCACCAAAACACTTATAACCCAGTGCTTTAGCAAATATGCCTTGCAAGAATGCTGATTGTAGGGCTTTTTCATTAAATCCTTTTACCGTTTGAAGGCTCTTCTTCCAGCCTTGAATAACCTTTAGTTTTTCATCATATGAATCAATCTGGTGTTTTTGGATATGAGTTTTTATCAGGTTATGGTTGAAAAGGTTGGGCATATAACTGGTTCCCCACTTTTTTATTTTGCGATAAATTTTAGAATTAATCGGCAGATTTAAAGAATTACAAAAAGGATATTTTTGCTAAACGGCGTATATGTATATAAAATAAATATTTATTAATGCTATACTACCACAAACACGCCCTTAGCTGAAATACTTCATCAAACAATTGAACCTGCCAGATATATTTTCTTAGATTTTAGCCAGGATTGGTTTATGTGAGAATATATTTCTATCCTTGTGGGGATCTACCTGCAGAATAGTTTTCAAAGGATAGAATGGCTCAAAACTTAGCTTACTAGGGGATGAGATAATGGATATGCCAACATATGATAGGATGATGAATCCTTTATTAGAGGCGTTGCATCAGCTAGGTGGATCAGGAAGTATTAATGAAATAAATGAAAAAACTATAGAAATATTAGGGCTACCAGATGAAATAATTAATGTTCCTCATGGTGAGAACAGTTCGGCAAGTGAAGTTGAATACAGGTTAGCGTGGACAAGAACATACCTAAAAAAGTATGGGTTACTAGAAAATTCATCAAGAGGAGTTTGGGCTCTGACTAAAACCAGCGATAAACCAATTACTGTAGACCCAAGTGAAGTAGTAAAAATAGTCAGAGATATAGATAAGAAAAAGAAAGAAGAAGACATTCCTGAAAATGAAATAGGTGAGTCAGAAGAAATCGAAACCTATCAGTGGAAGAAAGAGTTAAAAGATATCTTAATGACGTTGGAGCCAACCCAATTTGAAAGGTTGTCTCAAAGAATATTAAGAGAATGTGGCTTTACTCAGGTTGAGGTAACAGGTAAAAGTGGTGACGGTGGTATAGATGGCAAAGGAATTATTAAAGTAGCTGGTTTGGTAAGTTTTCATGCAATGTTTCAATGTAAGAGATATCAAGGGTCGGTTACACCAAGTCATATAAGAGATTTTAGAGGTGCTTTACAAGGAAGAGCAGATAAGGGGATATTTATTACTACTGGTTTTTTCTCCAGAGATGCAATTAAAGAAGCTCATAGAGATGGAGCTCCTCCAATTGATCTAATTGACGGGGATGATTTGCTTCAAAAGATGAAGGAACTTTCGTTAGGGGTCAAAAAGGAAGTAATAGAGAAAATAACGGTTGATAAAGAGTGGTTTGAGAATATTTAAGTTGGAGTAGGCAGTTAAATATAAAACTGTTGATTAGTATTTTATATCTCGGTTAACTTGGGAATTTTGCTATTTTTGTTTCTACCTGTATAGAAATGGCTGAAAGGTAAAAAGGCTAGAATTCTTAGTTTTATTGATGTCAGGCAACTATCATAAGATTATTAAGGTTTTATTAGAAGCCGATATGATTATGAAATGAATTGATTGTTTGGTGTGCTAGGGTAAATAAAAGTTTTCATAATCTTTTCTATGATTATAATTATGGTTATAGAAGGGGTGTAATTGTGGGTGCGAAAACAATTTATATTTTAGGAGCCGGAAGTTCTATTGGTCATAGCAATAATGTATTTCCATCCATAAACCAATTTTTTTGCAAAGCCAAAGAAAGAGGTTTTTATAATAATAATTGTTTTTATCAGCTATATAAGTATGTTTGTAGATATTTTGGTGAGGATATAAAAACATCAGAAGCATTTGTAAACATTGAAGATGTCCTTAGTAATATTGAAATAGATATAGAAAGGAATTTTTCTCCTGAACTACTATTAACTAAGAAGGAAACACTTAATCTAATAAGAAAACTTCTTAATGAATTGTCAGAAGATGTATTGCAAGAGAAAATTATAAATAATGGAGAATATGATCTATTAAAACATAGAATTTTTGACACAAACAAAGAAGAAAGTAAAGCTAAAAAAAACTCAAGTACAATTATAACTTATAATTGGGATGTTATGTTTGATGATTTATTGGGAAGAAAGTCATTATTAGATGAATCTGAAAATAATACATGTGTAGACTATAGGTATCATGAACTATGTTATGGTTATAGTGCTAAAGGCGAAGGAACATTTGGAGGTATAAGATTAAATGAACCCTATCATAATCATAACAGGAATCAAAACAAAGGGTACTATATAAAATTACATGGATCTATTGATTGGTTTTATTGTTCTAACGAGTCTTGTAGAGTATATGGCAAGGTGTTTCCAGTTTTACATCCAGAAAAAAAATTGTCATGCTCCTATTGTCACGAAGATGCCAATGACATGATCGTTCCACCAACAATCAACAAACATTATAGGCAATACCCAATAATCAGAACACTATGGAACTTAGCTTCTAAGCAGATTTCTCATGCAGATGAATTAGTAGTTTGGGGTTACAGCTTACCACCCACCGATTTTTATGCTAAATGGTTATTAAGACAGGCTCGTCAAAAACCACCTCTTGCGAAGTTAACTATTATTAATCCGGAAGTAATAAAAAAAGAAAAGAAAAGTAGTATTGACTTAGATATAAGTTTTGTTAAAAGGTTCTATGATCTTTTTAGGGATGTAATACCAAAAGAATCGCTTTTACTTTATGAAAGCTATAGGGACTATAATGATGGGCAAGACGTATTTAAAAAATACCTTAAAGGCAAATCAATAACTGATTATAGATCTTTATAGGATTATCAAATCCTAGAATGTTTAAGAGATTGATGGCTAAAGATATGGAAAGAATGTCAGGCTTTAGTCGAAACTAACAGGATTACAAAAGAAATTGATGTGGTCATTGAGGAACATATTTAGTATAAGTTGTTGAGGAGGCTTTCTATAATGGCAAAAATAAAATTTGAAATAATAAAGAACATAGGAGTTTTATCAGAATCCTCAAAGGGCTGGAAAAAGGAACTTAATCTGGTCAGCTGGAATGATAGAGATCCCAAATATGATTTAAGGGATTGGGATCCTGAGCATGAGAAGATGGGCAGGAAGAATAAAAAGGGGAAGAATGAGGCATGAGAATTGTTATATTTATAGTGTTATTAATAGGTTTTTTATTTGTTTTCTGCAGCCCCTCTTATGACGAAGAGGGTTTTGAGCTTGTTGAAAATTATGCTAATGAGATTAAACCGGCAGTTGAAGATACAGTTTACTATCTAAAAGTTTGGGATGAAAATAAAACAGATGAAAACCTTGAAAAGCTTTATCAATCAGCAATGGAGATTCATAATGTTCATGCAAGGTATATGAGTGTAGCCGGGGAGGATGATTCAATAAGAGATTATGATGTAAGCGGATGGCGAATAATAGAAAGCCGAAACGATGATGTATTAGACATCGAAGGGAAAAATTTGGCGAGGGCATTAAATGAAGTAAGACGAAAATCATTTGGTTTTGCAGAAATGATTGGTGGTCTTTACCATGATGATGGTGAGATATATTGGAGAGATAAGGATGATTTATTTGATAGAGCGGAGGAATTAATGGATGCAGTAGATGATTTGAAATGGGTTTTATATAAGGAATAGGGTTAATTACGATTATAGGGGTTAATGAGATAGTTTTTATGGATTTATAAAACAGGCTCAATATAGGTTAAAGATAAAAATCGAAGGTGGACAACTGGCGGTTGCTCCTTTCGGTAATAAAGAATGCGGCAATTAAAAATACAGAGTTCGGTAGTTAAAAATACACAACTTGGCAAGCAATCTATCATTTTTACGGAGAGAGACCTTAAAATGAACTGGGGCAAGAAACAATCGACTATCAATAATTATTGTTGCTGGTGCAGGAAAGATATTCCTGAAAATACTCCAGTATACGGGCTAACTGCTAAGTTTAGAAAAGATGCTGAAACTCCCCCTGTAGAAGATGAAGGATATGTTATAGATATCTATGTTCATGAAAGTATGGATAAAGCCGATTACAAACCTGTATGGACTATTATTACCGCCAAAAATTCCGGTGCTAAAATTGCCGGTAATGATATGATCTTCATGCTATGCTCTGAAGAATGCGGTCATGAGCTTAAAGAGATATTACAGGCAGATATAGATTTTATTGATAGAGTTAGGGGAGAGGGGTTTTAGAAGAGTTGATATATGCTGGTTATGATAACCTATATAGTCAATAAGGATCTAAAGAAAAATGGATATTATTGGTTGGGACGGAGTTATTATCTGACCAGCTGTCAATACAATATTT
>Ga0207421_10008141_pt1 | contig 10963 bp, 7 predicted proteins | sample SodLakKL_010_SED_4_FD_187542 | JGI IMG/M metagenome (GOLD analysis project Ga0207421, IMG submission 187542) | Alkaline sediment microbial communities from Lake Tanatar, Kulunda Steppe, Russia - 8KL_010_SED (SPAdes) (version 2) | ecosystem: Environmental > Aquatic > Non-marine Saline and...
GCGTTCTTGATCTGGCGCGCAAGCACCGGATGCGTCGCGGTGGTGTTGGAGCCGGCGACAAGAATACATTTGGCGTGCTTGAGCTCGGCGATTGAGTTCGTCATGCTGCCGTACCCGAAGGCGTCGGTCAGCGCGGCCGAGGAAGGCGCCTCGCAGTAGCGGTTGGAGTGATCGACGTTGTTTGTCCCGATCACGGTGCGCATAAACTTCTGAAACAAGTAGTTCTCTTCGTTGGTGCTCTTTGAGGAGGCGATACCGCCGATTGCGTCGGGGCCGTACTCGGCCTTGATGGCCTTCACTCGGCTCGCGATCTCACCGATCGCTTCCTCCCACGAAACCCGCACGAGTCCGTGCCCGCGACGTATCATCGGCTGCGTAAGCCTGTCTTCGGAGTTGAGGTAGGTATGCCCGAAGCGCCCCTTCACGCACAGCGTCGCGAAGTTCGGCGCGACATCAACGCTCTCGATGCGCGCAAGCTTGCCTTTCTTGCCGTATACCTCGAGATGACAGCCCACACCGCAGTTCGCGCAGGTGGTGCGCACCTGCGTGTCGACCTCCCACTTGCGGATCGGCACCGAAGGGAACCGCGGACTGAGAGCGCCGGTAGGACAGAACTCAAAGCAGGCACCGTTTCCGTCGCATTCCGAGAATCCGCGCGCGCCGAGCCCGGCGGTGACGAAGATATTCTCGCCGCGAGAGGCGAACCCAAGCACGCCCTTCTCGTGGATCTCGTCACAGGCTTTGATGCAGCGCTCGCACATGATGCATTTCGAGGCGTCGTACATCAGCACCGGCGAGGTAACGTCGACCCGCGTGTCGATATGCTTCGCAGGGCTGAACGCGCGCACCGTACGGCCGACCGCCTCCTTGAGTCTGAAGCGGTCAAAGTAAGCGGCGAACGGGTTCAGCATAACCAGCGCCACAAAAGAAGCGCCGAACAAGCCTGCACCCATAAGCCCCATTGTCAGCAACGCAAGCAGCACCGCAAAGGCATACTGGCCTTTGTGAGTTACCGGCGTGGTCTGCGGTTCGGTCGCCATGTAGAACGCGAGGAACACCACGCTACCGGTGAAGGTATGGAACGCAACGCGCATCGCCACGTCGGTATTGGTTGCAACGCCCACTAACGCGGCAAGGATCGCCATCGAGACGAGGTAGGTTACCGAGATTCGCCACTTCAGCTTGATCCACAGCGCCAAAATGATACCGGATAGCACCGTAAGGACGCCGGATGCACCGCCGATCCAGCCGTGGCGTTTCCAGATCACGAGGCTCTCGGTTACCGAGAGGTTTTCGGTGCCGTAAAAGCCCATCTGTTGTCCGAACTCCATCGCACCCGTGAAACCTTCGGCCGAGAACAGGTCAAACATCATGTGCTCGGGATAGAATAGCTGCCCGGTTACCAATGGGTTGGGTATAAACCACAGCGCAGTTAGGCCGAGCAGCACGAACGCCTTCGCGGCGGCCGCCGGGTTTACGATCTTACGGCCGAAGACCTTCTCCTGGCCCCACTTGAACACCACCATCGTCATAGCCGAGATCCCGGCGGTGACAAACCATGGCGAAAGCTCGCCGACGCAGAGCCCAACGATCATACCCGCGACGATCGCGGAGTATGGCCGTTGATAGACCGTTTCACGCAGCCGGCGGACGCTTCGCGCCTCGGCTGCTTTGATGATGTAGTGGCAGACCACCGAGGTGAACACCGCAACCAAGATGTTGATCAGAGCCGGTACGCCCATCGCGAGCGGCCCGGCTACCGCCGGTATCAGCATCGCGATCATGGTACGCACCATCATCTGGTTCTCGGTGAACCCGGAGTGCGGCGCACTCATCGGCTCCCGATGCGAAATCGCTTGTTCAGTCGTTAAGTCTCTCATTGCGTAGCACCTTTAACGGTTCGAATAATCGGTATACACATTGCTGCTCGATACCAACAAGGGAAACGGGCGGACGGACAACAGTATAGCGGGAGTTCCGGCGCCACGCAAGCCATTTATTAGTGACTTTATCCATAATTACTTACTGAGTGATCTGATGGAGGTTTCGTAATGCAAGCATTGCTCTCACTCGGTGCTTCTGGTAGAATAGAAGCTAAATGAAAAGTATGGTCGCGAAGACTTTTTTTGTAATTCCGGTCATCTATATTGGGGTCATTTTCTCGCTCGTGTTCCTGCAGTTCTATGCCGGGCAGTCGTTTCAGGAAAGCCACGGCCGGTTGAGCCTCTCCGGTCGCTACGACATGAGTTCCGAGGAAGACGCCGGAGGCATCTCAGAGGCCACCGTACGCTACATGGGGCTTGAGTTCAGCTTCAGCCGGGAGCAGCATCCCACGCTTGTCGGTGAGCAAGAAACGCTCGCGCTGCGTCCGGTGGGGTATACCACGCTGGATTCAGGGTTCGAGTTACACCTTGAACGTAACGTATCGTTACGTTTCCGGGCCGATGCCGACGGCAACGAGACTGAAGAACTCATGGTCCAGGCGTTCTTACCGGAGTCGGTTCGCCCCATGAACGAACTCCGTCTTCCGTACCGCGCATCATCGGATGCCTCTGTTGAGTCCGGCGCCGGGACCGGCGAACTCTCGGTTGCGTACCGCGACGAGGTCTACACCCTCACGATACCACCGCGTGCCTCGATCGATCGATCCGCCCAGACCGTTGGGCTACGAGGCGATGTAGATTTTCAAACTATTCGTTATCGTCGAACCGGACGCGTACAAGACCACATTGTAGAGCGCCGTTTCGGCGAAGGCCGCAACGAGGTCTCCGCCGAGGAGCTCGAGGCCGAGCTTTCCGAGTATATCGAGATCGCCTACCAGGCCTGGTCCTCCTCGCGTTTCAACGGTGGCTCCGGCACCTGGGAGATGAGGGCAGGCTCGCCTCGTTTCGAGGAGCGCATTCTCACCGCGTATCTGGCGGAAGCCTGGCAGCGTAACGAGTACACCTCAGCGTTTAACCAAATGCGCCGTGCCGCCGATCAGCACCCCGACGAGGTCGGCCTGCTCTCGGCCCCGTTTCTCGGCAACCTCAACGAAATCCGGTCGAGGTTTCTCGCGGAAGACGAGCAAAAGACCGAGGAACTGCTCGAGTTAATCAGTGACAACGACCCCACGGTCTTCACCGAGCGGGGTCTGTTTCAGTTCGCGCGCGACCGCGGAAGCAGCGAGCTCTACGAGGAGTTGGTTGATTTCACCGAACGAGTCGATATCCACGACCTCTCGATCAACCAAGCTGTCGGCCTGTATCAGCTACACATCGAGGACGAGTACCTCACACCCGATGAGCAACGGCTGCTCGGGCGATTCCACGCGATCGCCGAGGAACGGCTTTATCCGGCGGTTGTAGAGACCGAGGAAGGGTTCTTTCTCGAAACCGCGCCGGGACAGGTCGATGTAGCGCTCTCGGCACTCGCGGGACACCGCCTCGAGCGTGCCGGCGTGTACGCCGACGACGAGGTTATGACGAACCTCGGCCGACAGTTGGTCCGGTCGGTACTGAACCTTGCCGACGATGAAGGGTTTCTCCCACGAGTGGTGCATCCCGGCGAGAATCAGCTCGAGGGCTCCGAAGGCAGCATCGGCCCCGAGGCGATCTATGCCGATCTCAGCGAAAACCCCGCGTACCCACGTCCGGCCTCGTTGCCCGCAACCGGCGTATTTGAGAACGCCTGGGTCTACACCGTGGCCGAGGTGGTCGATACCGCGATCACCGATGAACAGGCCCGCGTCCGAATACGCTACCCGCGCAACCAAACGTTCTACGTTATCATGCAGAACGTGCCGCCGTTTGAGCGCATGGAGTTATTTGGGCAGACGTGGCGCAATGATCGAGCGTTCGAGAACTACATCAAGGGACGCAACTACGTTGGACAGTCCGAGACGCTTCTGATAAAGTATACCGACGACTCGGTAGAGCGCGACATCACGTTGTTCTACTGAAGAACTTCTCGGACAAAAGCGTACAACATCATGAGCAAACCACAGTTTTCGCGTCTCGTGCACGAGACGGAGTTCTATTTCTTGCGCCACGGCAACAGCGAGGCCAATAGCGCCGGAATCTATCAGGGCAGACACAACTCCGCGCTTTCGGCGCTCGGCCGCGAGCAGGCCTCACAGACCGGCGGCTGGTTCGCAGAGCACGAGATCACCAGGGTGTTCTGCTCACCGCTTATCCGCGCCGCCGAGACCGCGCAAATTGTAACCGCCCGCGCCGATCTCCCGCAGCCCGAGTCGCTCGACGAGCTCATCGAGATCGATATCGGCGTGTTCTCTAATATGGCGCCCGATGAGATTCAACAACGCTACCCCGAAGACTGGAAACAGTTTCAGCGCCGGAGCTGGGAAGCGGTTCCAAAGGCCGAGTCGATCGCGTCGCTGCGCGAGCGGGTCGCTGCACTTTGGGAGCGGTTGATCGATGAAGCCAACGCCGGCGAGCACCGGCGCATTCTCTGCGTGAGCCATGGCGGTTTCATGCAATGGATCGTCAAAGCCACCTTCGGCACGCTCGATCACTGGTTACCGCTCGTCAAGATCTCGAACTGCGGCATCTTTCGCTACCGCGCAAAGCCGGTCGACGCTGAGCACGCCTACGGTATCTGGGACATCTTCAATCACCGAGCCCTGAACGGCAGCGCCGAAGCCGACCTATCACGCCTCGGGTGACGGGGTAAGGCACCGGCGGGCCGATCGCGCCGCCGGGTGCGCCTCCGCCGGGTGCGCCTCCGGCACTTGTGTCCGGCACCGGCGTACTCCGGCAGCAGCCGGGCGGGTGAGTAGCCGGCCGCTTACGCAGCCGGCTTGTTTCGCTACATTGCGATAAGCTTAGCGAGGCGCTCGGCGGTGAAGCCGAGATGCTCGGCAACCTCCGAGCCTGGGCCGGACTCGCCGAAGCGGTCTATGCTGAACACCTTGCCTTCGGCACCCACGACCTCGTGCCACCCTTGCGACACACCGGCCTCCACCGCTACAGCCATCGCCTCCGGCGGCACAATAGCGTCGCGTTGCGGTTGGGCTTGCTTCAAAAACAGCTCACGAGACGGCATTGAAACAACCCGCACCGGCCGGTCGACCTGTTCGGCAGCTGCGAGCGCAAGACCGACCTCGGAGCCGGTGGCTACCAGCACCACCTCTGCCGGCCCCTCGCTGTCGCGCACCACGTAGGCGCCGCCGGCCACGGTATCGTGCCAGTTTGCGTCGTGCTTCGCATAGACTGCGAGCTTTTGCCGTGTCAACACCAGGGCACTCGGGCCGTCGGTTCGCCGAAGCGCTAAGCGCCACGCCGCTACGGTCTCCTCGGCGTCTCCGGGGCGTAGCACCACCAGATTCGGAATTGCGCGCAACGCCGCCAGTTGCTCAACCGGCTGATGCGTGGGACCGTCCTCGCCGATGTAGATCGAGTCGTGCGTCCAAACGTAGGTAACCGGAAGCTTCATGAGCGCCGCAAGCCGGACCGAAGGCCGCATGTAGTCGGAAAAGATCAAGAACGTCGCGGCGAACGGCCGCAAGCCGCCGTGCAGCGCAAGCCCGTTGGTGACCGCGCCCATACCGTGTTCGCGAATTCCGTAGTGGATCATGCGTCCGGCCGGATTGGCCGCGCTTTGCTCGCCGCCCTCATCCGCGAAGCCGGTGCTGTTGGAGGCCGCGAGATCGGCGGAACCGCCGACGAACTCCGGCAGACCTTTCGCGATCTCCTTGATGACCTTACCGCCGACCGAACGCGTCGCGGCGCTTTCTCCAAGCTCGAACTCCGGCAGCTTGATCCGCTCGAGCGCGCGTTCGGCGAGCTCGCCGGGGCTTCCGTGCGCTGCGTCCCACGCACGGCGAAGCTCGGGGTTGGCCTCAGACCACGATCTGAAGGTTTGCTGCCAGCCGTCGTACGCCTGCCGCAGCTGTGACTCGTACTCGGCGAAGAACTCGAGCGCCTTAGGAGCAACAGAGAACTCTTGATCCTCCGCCAACCCCAGCGCTCGCTTCGCCGCCGCAAGCTCATCGCTCCCGAGCGGCGCGCCGTGAACCCCGGCGGTGCCGGCCTTGCTCGGCGCACCCTTGCCGATAACCGAGGACACCGCGATCAGGCTCGGGCGATCGCCGGCGGCCTTCGCTTCCTCGACCGCACGGCGCAGAGCGTCGGGATCGTACATATCGGCGCTCGTGGTGTGCCAGCCGTAGGCCCGGTAGCGCGCAGGCACGTCCTCACTAAACGCGATCTCGGTCGAGCCGTCGATACTAATCTTGTTATCGTCGTAGAACACGATGAGTTTGCCGAGCTTGAGGTGCCCGGCGAGCGAGGAAGCCTCAGACGCGACACCTTCCATGATATCGCCGTCGCTCGCGAGCACATACGTGTAGTGATCTACTACGCGATGCTCGGCGGTGTTGAACCGTGCCGCGAGCATACGCTCGGCCAACGCAAACCCCACCGCGTTACCGACGCCCTGGCCGAGCGGGCCGGTTGTGGTCTCCACCCCCGCGGTGTGTCCGTACTCAGGATGGCCCGGCGTCAGCGAACCCACGCGCCGAAAACGCTTCAACTCATCGAGAGGTAGGTCGAACCCCGATAGATGCAGCAGCGCGTAGAGCAACATCGATCCGTGGCCCGCCGAAAGCACAAATCGGTCACGATTAGGCCAGTGCGGGTCCTTGGGGTAGTAACTCATCAGCTCCCCGTAGAGAAGCGCGCCGAGCTCGGCGGTTCCCATCGGAAGACCGGGGTGACCGGACTTGGCGGTCTCAACGCCGTCCATCGCCAATGATCTAATAGACAGGGCTACTTGCTCGAGTGTCTTGTTGTCCATCTGCGTATCTCCTTCGCGTATAGCGTACCTGATAGAGCGCACGCATGCAATGCGAGATCGCCTCACGCGTCGCCGGAGACCGCCGGCGCGGGGCCGGGGCGGACGCGGGGTGGGCCGGGATCGCGAGGACGGGACCGCGAGCAGCTTGATGTCCACGCCGATTCGGTGTACCGTGGGACGCCATGAAAAACAAGGGCGACAGCAACAAGAAGATAGCGGTTCTGGCGGGCGATGGAATCGGGCCTGAGGTAATGCTCGAGGCGCGTCGGGTGCTGGAGGCGGTAGCAACGCGGTTTGAAACACGGTTCACGTTCCAAGACGCCCCGGTCGGCGGTGTCGCTATAGACCTACACGGTCATCCGCTGCCCGCCTCAACGCTTGAGGCTTGCGAGAACGCCGATGCGATCCTGTTCGGCTCGGTCGGCGGACCGAAATGGGAGAATCTGCCTCCCGAGAAGCAACCCGAGCGAGGCGCGCTGCTGCCGCTTCGCAAGCACTTCGGGTTGTTCGCGAATCTGCGCCCTGCAATCATCTTTCCAGCGCTGCGCGATTCTTCCCCGTTGCGCCCCGAGGTGTTCGGAAACGCGCTCGACCTGCTGGTAGTGCGCGAGCTCACCGGCGGTATCTACTTCGGCGAGCCCAAAGGCCGCAACAGCGAGCGCGCTTTCGACACCTTGGTCTATACACGCCCCGAGATCGAGCGGATCGCGCGCGTCGCTTTTGAGGCGGCTGCGTTGCGCGGTAAGAAAGTCACCTCGATAGACAAAGCCAACGTCCTCAGCAGCATGGTGCTCTGGCGCGAGGTGGTGAACTCCGTGGCCAAAGAGTATGCGGAGATTACGCTTGAGCACATGTACGTCGACAACGCGGCGATGCAACTGGTACGTAACCCGGCGCAGTTCGACGTGCTGTTATGCGGCAATATGTTCGGCGACATCCTCTCGGATGAAGCTTCGATGATCACCGGATCGCTCGGGATGTTGCCGAGCGCGTCGCTCGCCGGCTTAGACGCCGGGCGAGGCGCGTTCGGGCTGTACGAGCCGTCCGGCGGCTCGGCTCCCGACATCGCCGGGAAAGGCATCGCGAACCCTATCGCGCAAATTCTCTCGGCGGCGATGATGCTGAAGTACAGCTTCGCGATGGAGGCCGCCTACGACACGGTGTTTGATGCAGTTCGGCAAGTGCTCGAGGAAGGGCTACGCACCGGCGACATAGCCGGGCCCGGCCAAGAGGTCGTCGGGACGCAAGCAATAGGCACTCGAATCGCCGAGATCATCTCGCGGTAGCGCGCTACTCGCGCGTACGGAGCGCCTCGAGCGCTGCCGACAACCCCACCCCGCTGGCCTCGAGCAGCACCGTTAGGTGGTACAGCAGATCGGCCGCCTCGGCGGCGATCTCCTCCGGTCGTTCAGCAAGAATGAGTTCGATCGCCTCTTCACCGGTTTTCTTGCGTATCTTCTCAAGCCCCTGAGTGAAGAGATAGGTAGTGTACGAGCCTTCCGGAAGCGAATTCTTGCGCTCAGCGATTGTGGCAGCCACGCGTTGCAACACCCCCAGTTCCTCGAGCGGCAGCGGTATCGCGATCCTCGTCGAGTTTCCGCTCTCGGACTCACCACTGGTCTTACTCTCGAGTTTATGAGTTCCGACCTCGGCGCCGGAAGGATCGATCGTGAACCGGTACCAGCCCTCATGCTCCGCTATCTCGCCGAGCTCGCTCCCGCCCGGATACGGCAACACGCGACCGGTTTCGCGGTGCAGAACCCAGAGACGCCGGTGCTCGCGCGATTTCATGACGGCCTTCTCGGTTACCAGAACGGCGTCGTACGGCCGACCTTCGCGGTCGCACAACACCCCCGGATAGATCGCTTCGTTCACCATAGCGACTCCGGTGTGAACGCTTGCTGGGGAAAACGCTCGAACAGCTCCGCGAGCGAGACACGCCCCTCGTACAGCGCCTTACCGACGATCACGCCGCGCAGATTAGGATGCGCCGCCTCGGCGACCGCCTCGATATCCGAAAGCGCGCCGATACCGCCCGATAGCACCACCGGCAACCCACTCGCCTCGGCGATTTGGTTGGTGCCGTCGATATCGGGACCTTCCAGCGTACCGTCTTGTTCGATCGCGGTATACACGATGCCGCAGGCGCCGTGATCACGTGCCGCCCGCGCGAGGTCTACCGCCGGAACCTTGCTGTCTTCGCGCCACCCGGCGGTCTGGGCGATGCCGCCTCGCGCGTCGATCCCGGCGAGGAAGATACGCCCAAACTTCGCGGCCCAGCCCTCGACGATCTCCGGCTGCGCCGCGAACGCGGTGCCGATTATAAAGCGGTCTATCCCGAGCTCTACCAGCTCCTCGACGTCCTGCTCGCTACGCACCCCACCGCCGAGTTCGATCATCGCATCTACCGAGCGTCTCAGTTTGCGCAAATGCCGCCGGTTATTGCGGCCGTCTCCGCGCGCGGCATCAAGATCGACGACGTGAATCCGCGTTGCCCCGGCAAGCTCGAACTCACGCGCTACCGCTGCGGGGTCTTTGTCGTACTCGGTTGCTTCATCATAGGCGCCACGCAGGAGTCTCACGCACTTGCCCTCGAGAATATCGATCGCGGGGATGATGCTCAGCACTGTAGTTCTCCTTTCCAGGTGGGTAACGGTCCAGCCAACAATTTACACCCGCTCGGCCAGCCATCTCAAGCGCTCGCCGCTGCGCAACGGCACAACATCGTGATACTGCTCGGGAACGCGCCAGTCCTCCTGGCGCAGAATGATCCGCTCGCTCTGCGCGCTCAGGCGATAGAACCGCGCTCCGTTCTCACAGATGAAGCCGCGCAGCCGCTCTACCCATAACGGGAGCCCGGCCTGCGACGCCGGCGCTACTTCGCGCGCGAGGTTCTTCTCAAACGCCTCGGCCAAAACCCCGATCGCAACCGGCGAACTGTAAACCCCGGCACAACCGCACGCACACTCCTTGTCCGAGCGCAGATGCGGCGCACTATCGGACCCAAAGAAGAAGCGCTCCTCGCCGCCGACGGCGGCCTCGAGTAGCGCTTCACGGTCCTGCGGCGTCTTCACAACCGGCTTGCAGAAGTGATGCGGATTTAGCAAGCCACCAATGAGATCATCAAGCGTAAGGAGCAAGTGATGCGCGGTTATCGTGCCGGCTACCGTCTCGGGAAGCGCGCGAACGGTTCGCAAGCCGGCGGCGCTCGAGATATGTTCGAGCACTATTCGCAGCCTCGGAAACCTCGCGGCCAGCTCCTCGAGCCGCGGCAGAAACGCGCGTTCACGATCGAGACAAAACGCTTCGGGCGCCTCGCCGTGAAGGCACAACACAATATCACGCTCCTCGAGCGCCTCGAGCGCCGGATACAGCGCGTGAAGATCGGCGATACCGTCTTCGCTATTGGTGGTGGCGCCACGCGGATAGTACTTCGCCGCCACCGCGCCTGCTTCCGCACACGCCTCTACCTCGGCCGGGCCGTATTCCTCCGCAAGCTTGAAGCTCATCAACGGCTCAAAGCGGTGCTCGGTGACGGCCGCGGTGATCGAGTCGCGGTACTCGGTCAACGCTGCCGGCGTGACGATCGGGGGCACCGTATTCGGCATAACGAGAGCGCGGCCGAACTGCGCCGCGGCGTCGCGCACGTAGCCTGCGAGCTGAGGACCTTGGCGGAGATGCAGGTGAAAATCGTCCGGAACCGGCAGTTCGTACATACCGCGCCAGCATACGGCGCCGGAAGGATTCTGTAAAGGATATGTACTGACACGAGTTTTGTGGGTAGCGGAGGCGGCCTGAAAACTTCGATTTTTTCCCGTTTAAGCGAAGCAAAATGCATCCCACGGCAGTTGTTCCCTAGTAGGAGGAACAACCCATGGATACAATCGGTGCGCTAAATCCCGACCGAGACAAGAGTTCCGCAGCCGAGTTCTGCCCCAACCCCGACTGCCCCCACCACAACCGCGAGCATGCCGCCGCACACCCGCACTGGGCGGTCGGCCACGGGCGCTACTACACCAAGGCGCGAGGGTTCATTAAGCGCTTCAAATGCTCACTTTGCGGCAAAACTTGCTCCACACAGACCTTCTCGATCCATTATTGGTGCCACCGCACCATCGCACCCGAGCTCGTCGAGGCCGCCGCGGTGACCAACTCAGGCCAACGCCAG
>Ga0207421_10008143_pt1 | contig 10961 bp, 11 predicted proteins | sample SodLakKL_010_SED_4_FD_187542 | JGI IMG/M metagenome (GOLD analysis project Ga0207421, IMG submission 187542) | Alkaline sediment microbial communities from Lake Tanatar, Kulunda Steppe, Russia - 8KL_010_SED (SPAdes) (version 2) | ecosystem: Environmental > Aquatic > Non-marine Saline and...
ACCGCAACCCGGCCGCCGCCGCCGTCGGCCGCCGCCGCCCCGACCGGGGTCGGCCGCCACCGCAACCCGGCCGCGCTACTCGACGGTGACGGTCTTGGCGAGGTTGCGGGGCTGGTCGACGTCCTCGCCGCGCAGCGTGGCCACGTGGTAGCTGAACAGCTGCAGGGGGATCACCGACAGCACCGGGCCGGCCAGTTCGTGCGGCGGTTCCGGCAGGGTCAGCACGTGGTCCGCGTGCTCCTTGAGGTCCGCGGTCGAGCCGTCGGTGCCGATGGCCAGGATCGACGCCCCGCGGGCCTTGACCTCCTGGATGTTGGAGACCATCTTGGCGAACACGTGCCCGGCGGGGGCCAGCGCGACGACCAGCGTGCCGGGCTCGATCAGGGCGATCGGACCGTGCTTCATCTCGCCGGCGGGGAACGCCTCGGCGTGGAGGTAGCTGATCTCCTTGAGCTTCAGCGCGCCCTCCATCGCGATCGGCAGCCCCGCATGGCGCCCGATGAACATCGTGTAGTCGCTGTCGTGGTAGCGCTGCGCGAGCTCGCGGATCTCGCCGTCGAGGCTGAGCGCCTGGGTGATGGCGTCGGGGATCTGCTGCAGGCGGGTGAGGATGTCGGCGGTCTCGGTCGCGTACATCCGCCCACGGACCTGCGCGAGGTAGAGCCCGAGCAGCAGGGTGCCGACGATCTGGGTCGTGAACGCCTTGGTGGACGCGACCGCGACCTCCGGGCCCGCGTGGGTGTAGATCACCCCGTCGGCCTCGCGAGCCAGGGTGGAGCCCACCACGTTGACGATGCTGATCACCGGCGCGCGCTGATCGCGGGCGTGGCTGGCGGCGGCGATCGTGTCGACGGTCTCGCCCGACTGGCTGAGGGCGATCACCAGCGTGTGCGGGTCCACGATCGGGTCGCGGTAGCGGAACTCGCTGGCCACCTCGACGTCGACGGGGATGCCGGCCCAGTGCTCGATGGCGAGCTTGCCGACCATCCCGGCATGCAGCGAGGTGCCGCACGCCACGATGAAGACCTTGTCGATGCGCGCGAGTTCGCGCTCGTCGATGCGGATCTCGTCGAGGTGCAGGCGCGGCGGCTCGCCCGGGCTCGGCGGGGTGTGGCGGTCGAGCAGCGTGTCGTGGACGGCCTGCGGTTGCTCGTGGATCTCCTTGAGCATGAAGTGCTCGTAGCCCTGTTTCTCGGCCGCGTCGAGGTCCCAGTTCACGGTGTAGCGGTGGGGTTCGGCCTCGTTGCCGTCGACGTCGAAGATCTCCAGGCCGTCGGGCGAGATGCGGGCGATCTGACCGTCGAGCAGCGCCGCGACGTCCCGGGTGTGGTCGATCAGCGCCGCGACGTCGGAGGCGCAGTAGCCGACCCCGTCGGCGTGCGCGACGATCAGCGGGGCCTCGTGCTTGGCGACCACGATGGTGGTGGGGTCGTCGACGGCGACGAAACAGATCGAGTAGGCGCCGCGTAGCTGTGCGACGACGCGCCGGACCGCCAGCAGCAGGTCGGGGGTGTCCTGGGCGTCCAGCTCGCGGGCGACGAGGTGGGCGGTCACCTCGGTGTCGGTGTCGGAGGCGAAGCGCACGTCACCGAGGCCGGCCTTCAACGCCTGGTAGTTCTCGATGATGCCGTTGTGCACCACCGCGACGCGTCCCGAGGGGTCGAGGTGCGGGTGGGAGTTGCGGTCGTTGGGTGCCCCGTGGGTGGCCCAGCGGGTGTGGCCGATGCCCGTCGAGGTGGTCATCGGCTGGCTGTCGAGGGCGCGGGTGAGGTTCTCGAGCTTCCCGGCGCGCTTGGTCACCCGCAGGTTCCGGCCGTCGTTGGTCACCAGGCCCGCGGAGTCGTAGCCGCGGTACTCGAGCCGCTTCAGGCCGGCGAGGATGCCGTGAACGGCGTCGTCCCGACCGGTGATGCCGATGATGCCGCACACGAGCGCGCCTTCTGCCAGGGAGCAACGGTCGACGGAGCCTAGCGCCGGGCCGCTCGCGACCGTCCTTGGTCAACCGGTCACACCGTCACCGTGGCCATCCCCCGGAGGTCCCGGGGCCCGGAGGCGGCGCAGCTCGCGCCTCGGTCACGAGGTCCCGAACGTCTCCAGGATCGCCCACAGGTTCTCGGCCATGCGTTCGGGCCGCACCTTGTACCAAGCGCCGCCGAGCACCAGGTGATCGACGTGGTCCTCGATCGCGCCGATGCGATCGCGCACCTCCTCCGGCGTGCCCGCGATGGCGTAGCGCTCGACCGCCTCGTCGGGCACCGCGGCGACCAGCGCGTCGATGTCCTGGCCCGTGTCCTTCCACACCGCACGGAGCTGATCGGTCAGTTGCCCGTCGCCGTAGGAGTCGAAGACCCCCTGGTAGTTGGGGGTCGTGCCGTAGAACGCGATCTGCTGCTTGGCCTCGCGGATCGCGACCTGGCGGTCCTCGGCGATGCACAGGATGACGCCCTGGCAGATGCGGAACTCGCTGCGGTCGCGACCGGCCTCGGCCAGCGCCGCGTCGACCCGGGGGATCACGTCGTCGGTGAGGTAGCGGTCCGAGGTGAACGGGTGCCCGAGCAGACCGTCGGCGTGGCTCGCCGCGGCCTTGGTCATCAGCGGGCCGACCGCTGCGACGTAGACCCGCGGCAGCTTGCGGTCGTGGGCGCGACCCCTGCCGCCGAGGCCCGGGCGCAGCACGCGGTAGATCTCCCCGTCGAAGGTGACGTCCTCGCCGCGCTCCATCCGCCAGACGGTCTGCATGGCCTGGACGTACTCGGCCATGCGTTTCGCGGGACGGTCGAACTCGGCGGAGAACCGCTCCTCGATGATGCGCTTGACCTGGCTGCCGAGCCCGACCACGAACCGGTCGCCCGTCAGTTCGTTGAGGTCCCAGGCCTGCATCGCGGTGATGGTCGGCGAACGCGGGAACGCCAGCGTGATGTTGGTGCCGACATCGATGCGCTGCGTGGCCTGGGCGATCACCGAGGCCTGGATGATCGACTCCTGGGTGGTCTCGGCCACCCAGGCGGCATCGAAACCCTTCGCCTCGACCTGTTTCGCCAGCTCACCGAGGAAGGCGTACGGCCCCCCGAGCGCGACGCCTCTGCTAGCCACAGCATGCCTCCCAGCACGACGGAGCGGGAAGGTAGCCGGTCCTCCCTCGCGCGGAGGCGCGCCGATCGCCGATCCGCCGCGCGACCGCGGCGGGGCCGGATCAGTCCCAGGCCGGCCCGCCGTCCGGATCGATCAGCCGGCGCCCGCGGTCGAGCCCCCGGATGCGCGCCATCTCCTCGTCGGTCAGCTCGAAGTCGAACACCTCCGCGTTGGAACGGATCCGCTCCGGGGTCCCGGACTTGGGGATGGCGACCGTCGCCGGCTTCTGCAACATCCAGCGCAGCGTGACCTGGGCGGCGGAGACCCCGTGCGCCTCGCCGATCTGGGTCAGCGTGCCGTCGTGCGCGACCTCGCCGCGGGCCAGCGGCGAGTAGGCGGTGAGGAACCCGCCCCGTTCGTGGAGGACGGCCTCGATCGGGTCCACCGCCAGGTACGGGTGGTGCTCGACCTGGTCGGTGACGATCGGGGCGAGATCGAAGGCGCGCGCCAGCATCCCCGAGGGGAAGTTCGAGACCCCGATGGCGCGGGTCTTGCCGGCGTCCATCACCTCGGTCATGGCGGCGAGGGTCTCCTCCAACGGTGCGACGTGCTCCGCCGGCCAGTGCAGCAGCAGCAGATCGACGTGGTCGAGCCCCAGGTCCTTCAGGCTGTGCCCGGTCGTGGTGTGCACGTCGGACGCCGCGGCGTTGGACGGCTTCAGCTTGGTGGTCACGAACACCTCGCCACGGTCGACGTCGCTGTCGGCGAGCGCCTGGCCGACCTGGGCTTCGTTGGCATAGCCCTGGGCCGTGTCGATGTGCCGGTACCCGGCATCGAGCGCGACCCGGACGGCGTCGTAGGCGTCCTGGTCCGCGAGCTGGAAGGTGCCGAAGCCGAGGCGCGGGACCTCGAGGCCGTCGGCGAGCTGGATGGTGGTCGTGGCGATGGTCATGCGCGACTCCGCAGGTGGGTGGCTCCGAACCTAGGAGACGACCGCGCCCACCCCGCACCGCCGCACCGACCGATGGACCGCCCCCGCCGGTGGGCCGGGTCAGACGGTCAGGTGGTCGCGCACGGCGTCGGCGATGTTGTCCACGGCCTGCTGGGCATCGGCGTGTTCGGTCGCCTCGGCCATCACGCGTACCAGCGCCTCCGTACCCGAGGGCCGCAGCAGTACGCGACCGTCGCTGCCGAGCCGTTGTTCCTCCCGGCGGACGGCGTCCCAGACCGGTTCCGCGTCGCCGAGGCCGTCCTTGTTCACCCCGGCGACGTTGACCAGCACCTGCGGGAGCCGGGTCATGATCTGGCTGAGCTCCTTGAGGGTCGCGCCGGTCGTGCGCACCACCGACAGCAGCCGCACCGCCGAGAGCACGCCGTCGCCGGTGGTGGCGCGGTCGAGGTCGATGAGGTGACCGGACTGCTCGCCACCGAGGTTCAGGTCCCGGGCCAGCATCGCCTCGAGCACGTAGCGATCGCCGACCGCGGTCTCGACCACCTCGATGCCGAGGTCGCGCATGGCGAACTTGAACCCGAGGTTGGTCATCACCGTGGTCGCGACGGCGTCCTGCTTCAAGGTCCCGAGGTGGTGCATGCGCCGGGCCAGGACCGCGAGGATCACGTCACCGTCGACCTCGCCACCCTCGTGGGTCGAGGCGATGAGCCGGTCGGCGTCGCCGTCGTGGCTGATGCCGGCGTCCGCGCCGTGGGCGACCACGGCGTCGCAGACCACCTGCGGGTAGGTCGAGCCGCACGCCTCGTTGATGTTGGCGCCGTCCGGCTTGCAGTGGACGGGGATGACCTCCGCACCGAGCTGCCGGTAGACCTGCGGCGCCACGTTCGAAGCGGCGCCGTTCGCCCCGTCGACGACCACGCGCAGACCCGACAGGTCGACGTCGGCGGTCGCGGCGATGTGCTCGATGTAGCGCGCGACCGCCGCCGGGTCGGTCAGGCGGCGACCGATCCTGGTCCCACGCGGTCGACGGCCGGCCTGCTCGTCGACCAGGGCCTCGAGGCGATCCTCCTCGGCGTCCGTGAGCTTGTAACCGTCGGGGCCGAAGAACTTGATCCCGTTGTCCCCGATCGGGTTGTGGGAGGCGGAGATCATGGCGCCCGCGGCGGCCGAGGAGTGGTCGGTGAGATAGGCGACCGCGGGGGTCGGCAGCACCCCCACACCGACGGCGTCCCCACCGGCCGAGGTGATCCCGGCCACCAACGCCGACTCGAGCATCTCGCCGGACCAGCGCGGATCGCGTCCCACCACGATCGAGGGGCGCTTCTCGCCCTCGTCGGCCAGGACCGTCACGAGCGCCCGCCCGAGGGCGACGGTCAGCTCCGGGGTCAACACCTCGTTGGCCACGCCGCGTACGCCGTCGGTGCCGAAGATCCTGCCCACGTGTTTCCTCCTGAACGCCGGGACGCCCTGCCCCTGGACCGCCGGGGCGCGAGGTCGACCCCGGGCCCGCCGAGCAGCCTAGGACGGTGGGATGTCACGTCGAACGGCGCCACGCCCGGACGCGCGACCAGCCACGCTCAGCGTTTATACACGCACGGTGAGCGCATACTGGTTCGCGACGCCGCACCCCACCCCCTGCGCCCACCCCCTTGCGGAACACACGAACGCCGCCCCGAGGGGCGGCGTCCATGAGCGTTTCTGAGCTCCGGGTCGGTGACCGGTGCTAGCGCTTGCTGAACTGCGGCGCACGACGGGCCTTCTTGAGGCCGTACTTCTTGCGCTCGACCTTGCGGGCGTCACGGGTGAGCAGACCGGCCTTCTTCAGCGGGTCGCGCCACGCGGGGTCGTAGTCGGTCAGTGCGCGGGCGATCGACAGACGCAGTGCGCCGGCCTGACCGGTCGTGCCGCCACCGTGCAGGCGAGCCGCGACGTCCCACTGGCCCTCCTGCTCGAGGACACCGAAGGGCTCCATGACGTGGGCCCGCAGCTTCTCGGTCTGGAAGTATTCCTCGAGCGGCCGCCCGTTGAGGGTGAACTGGCCCGAGCCCTTGGTCACGCGTGCACGCGAGACCGCCGACTTGCGCCGTCCGGTGAAGATCTTGTCCGCCATCGAGAGCGCCTTCAGACGTGAGCGGGCAGCGGCTGAGGCTGCTGCGCCGCGTGGGGGTGGTCGGTGCCGGCGTAGACCTTGAGCTTCTTGCCCATGGCGTTGCCGAGCTTGCCCTTCGGGAGCATGCCGTGGACCGCGTTCTCCACGATCGCGACGGGCTTCTTGTCGAGCATCGCGGCGAACGGGACGGACTTGATGCCGCCCGGGAACCCGGAGTGCGAGTGGTAGAGCTTCTGCTCCGACTTCGCGCCCGTGATGACGATCTTCTCCGCATTGATCACGATGACATGGTCGCCCATGTCCATGTGCGGGGTGTAGGTCGGCTTGTGCTTGCCGCGCAGGACGGTGGCGATACGCGTGGCGAGCCGGCCGAGGGTCTGGCCCTCGGCATCGACGACGAACCACTCGCGCGTGATGTCTTTCGCGCTCGGGCTGTAGGTGGGCATGTTGGCTTCCTCGGTGGCCTCGTCGGGATGGCCGCGTGCTCGTGGGGTCCACCGGCGATGCCCCGTCGGAGTGACCACTCACCGGGGACCGGGGGCGGTTCGACGTGGGCGTCGTGCGGCGGGATCGCCGGGTCACGGTCGCCTGAGGCTTCCAGATCCGGCTGTCGGGCCAAGGGGCCATCCAGCGAGGTCCGGCAACGTGAGTACAGCGACGTGAGCGCGCGGCCCACTCGGGGCCGCGTGGGGAGAAGCGTACCCCGCCCCCGACCCGAGGGTCAACCGGGCCCCGGACCGGGCCCTGCGCCGGACCCGGGACCGGGCCCCGCACCGGACCCCGCACCGGACCCCGTGACAGGCCTCAGTCGGCGCCACCCCGGCGCCCGGATGCCGGCGGGGCCGCCGGGTAGCGGCGACCGTAGCCGACCCGTTCCAGGGTCAGACCGTGGGCCGGAGCGACCCGTGCCGCGAGCGCGCGGTCCTGCGCGTGCAGGACCTCACCGACCCAGCCGGGCGACTCCTTGCCGAGACCCACCTCGACCAGGCAGCCCACGATCGCGCGGACCATCTGATGACAGAAGGCCGGGCCGGCGAGCCGAACGTGGATCGTCCCCGGCTGCGGCCGGGTCACCGTCACCTCGTCGAGGCGCCGAACGGTGGTCTTGCGCTGGCGATTGCGGCAGAAGGCGGCGTAGTCGTGCTCGCCGAGCAGCAACTTCGCACCGGCACGCATGGCCGGCACCCCCAGCGGCTCACCGACGTGCCACCGGTCGTGCCGCCGGATCGGGTCGACCACCTCGCCGTCGACCAGCCGGTAGCGGTACCCGCGATGCGTGGCCGAGAAGCGCGCGCTGAAGTCGTCCCCGACCTCGCGGACCTGCCAGATGGTGATGGCGTCGCCGACCATGCGGTCCAACCGGAAGCGCAGGACATCGAGGTCGTGCGTGGCCCTCACCACCCGCGCGTGCGCCCGGTCGAGGTCCACGTGCACCACCTGCGCGATCGCGTGGACACCACGGTCGGTGCGACCGGCGCACACGCTCGCCACCGGCTGGCCCGTGATACGCGTCAGGGCACCCTCGAGGGTGCCCTGCACGGTGAGACGGTCCGGCTGCCGCGCGAACCCCGCCCACGGCCCGCCGTCGTAGGCGAGGTCGATCCGTAGGCGAACGTTCGTCACGCCGGCGGCTCAGGCCTTGTCGTCGGCGTCGTCCGCCGCGTCGTTGGAGACGTCGTCGGCGGTGGCGTCCTCGACCTCGGAGTCGTCGTCCGCGGATGCGGCGGCCGCATCCGCGGTCGTCGAACCGCCGGTCGCCTCGGCCACGGCCTTGGCGACCTGCGCGTCGTCGTCGACGTCGAAGCCCGCTTCCGGCTCCTCGTCCTCGACCTCGGTGTCCTCGAGCAACGCGGTACCGGTGCCGCCGGTCGCGGCTTCACCGGTCTTCTTCGCGCGCCGTCCGAACAGCCCACGCGAGCGGCCGGCCTTCGACTCCTCGATGACTTCCTCGCCCGAGGTGTCGCCACGGTCCACCAGCTCGATGAACACCATGGGGGCGTTGTCGCCCTTGCGGGGTCCGAGCTTCAGGATGCGGGTGTAGCCACCGTCCCGGTCGGCGAACCGCGGGGCGACGTCCTCGATGAGGTAGGCCACGACATCGCGGTCGTGGAGCTCGGCCAGCAGCTGGCGCCGCGCGGGGAGATCACCCTTCTTGGCCTTGGTGATCAACTTCTCCGCGTACGGACGCAGCGCCTTGGCCTTGGCCTCGGTCGTGGTGATCCGGCCGTGGCGGTAGAGCTCACGCGCCAGGTTGGACAGCAGGTGCTTCTGGTGCGAGGCGTTCCCGCCGAGGCGGGGACCACGTTTGGGGGTCGGCATATCGTCGTTCTCCTAACGCGCACTACGGCGCGGGCATCACCGAGATTCGGGGCGCTCGAGGCGATCGCGATCGCCTCGGGCGCGATCGCGCTATTCCTTGAGGGCCACGCCGAGCTCGGCGAGCTTCTCCTTGACCTCGTCGACCGACTTGGAGCCGAAGTTGCGGATCTCCAGCAGCTCCTGCTCGGTCTTGTCCATCAGTTCGCCGACCGTCGCGACACCTTCGCGCTTCAGGCAGTTGTACGAACGCACCGACAGGTCGAGGTCCTCGATCGCCTGCGCCTTGATCGGGTCCTGCCCGATGTTGGCCAGGGCCTCCTCCGGCGAGACCACGATGCCGCCGGGGCCCGACGCCTCGAACTCGGAGAACTGCTCGAACAGGGCCTTGAGGGTCTCGCCCGAGGACGACAGCGCCTGGCCGGGGGTGAGCGAACCGTCGGTCTCGACGTCGAGGATGAGCTCGTCGTAGTTGGTCATCTGCTCGACACGGGTCGGCTCGACCCGGTAGGCGACCCGACGGATCGGGCTGAACACCGAGTCGACCGCGATCACCCCGATGGGGTCGCTGCCGCGCTTGTTGCCGTCGGCGGTGCGGTACCCGCGGCCCCGCTCGACGGTCAGGTACATCTCGAGGTGACCGCTGCCGTTGAGGGTGGCGATGTGCAGGTCCTCGTTGACGACCTCGACCTGCGAGGGCGCGAAGATGTTCTCCGCGGTCAACACACCCGGGCCGTCACCACCGAGGAAGATCTCGACCTGTTCGTCGGATTCCGAGCGGACCACCAGGTCCTTGATGTTGAGGATGATGTCGGTGACATCCTCCTTGACACCCTCGATGGCCGAGAACTCGTGCAGCACCGACCCACCCTCGGGACCGGCGGCCTGGGCGGAGGTGAACCGGATACGGGTCACCGCGGCGCCCGGCACGGAGCTCAGCAGCGTGCGGCGCAGCGAGTTGCCGATGGTGTAGCCGAAGCCGGGCTCGAGCGGCTCGATCCGGAAGCGGGAACGGATCCCCTCCTCGAGCACCTCTTCGGTCAGGCGGGGGCGGTAGGCGATGAACGGCGATCCGCCCTGGGTCTCGCCCAGGTCGATCACGCCGTCTTCGTCGTAGAAACCGAAATCGGACATCGGTGCTCCTCATCATCTTCGGTGGGGACATCCCCCCACCACGCACCGCCCTCGTTCCCGGGGCCATCGGCGGTGCGAGCGTCGACCACGCTCCGAGACCCGGGTCGGTGGCGTGGGCCGCGGACGGTTGCGTCGCGGCGGGTGTGGGTCGTGGCTGGTCTGGTCGTGGCTGGTCTGGTCGTGCGGCCGCCCCGAGGGGACGGCCGGTGCTGCCTACTTCGAGTAGAGCTCGACGATCATCTGTTCCTGGACCGGCGCGTCGATCTGGCTGCGCACGGGCACGTCGACGACCGTGACCTTGAAGTCACTGGCGTCGGTCTGCAGCCAGCCCGGCACGTCGCGCGAACCGAAGACCTCGAGCGAGCCGAGCACGGCCTGCGACTCACGGGCGCGGCTGCGGATCTCGATCACGTCGCCGGGCTTGACCCGGTAGGACGGGATGTTGGTCGCACGGTTGTTGACCATCACGTGCTTGTGGCTGGCGAGCTGGCGGGACTCGGCGCGCGTGCGCCCCCAGCCGGCCCGGTAGAGCACGTTGTCGAGCCGCAGCTCGAGCAGCACGAGCAGGTTCACACCGGTCAGGCCCTCCTTGCGGGTGGCCTCCTCGTAGTACCGGCGGAACTGCTTCTCGAGCACGCCGTAGTAGTAGCGCGCCTTCTGCTTCTCGCGGAGCTGGAGGAGGTACTCCGACTCCTTGATCCGCCCGCGGCCGTGCTGGCCCGGCGGGTAGGGACGCTTCTCGAAGTTCTTGTCGTTGCCCTTGAGGTCGACGCCGAGGCGGCGCGACTTCTTGGTCATGGGGCCGGTATAGCGAGCCATGCAGGTGTCCTCTCTCGGTCACCCCCTGGCAGGGGTGCCACGGGAACGTCGGTTCTTCGACGTTCCTGGCCGCCCCGGGGCCGGGGCGGCCAGCTTCGTGCTGGTGGAACTCAGGTACGACGACGCTTCGGCGGACGGCAGCCGTTGTGCGGCACCGGCGTGATGTCCTTGATGGACAGCACCTCGATACCCGCGGCCGCCAGGGTCCGGATCGCGGTCTCGCGACCGGCACCGGGGCCCTTGCAGAGCACGTCGACCTTGCGCACACCGTTCTCGATGGCGGTCTTCGTGGCCTGCTCGGCAGCGAGCTGCGCGGCGAACGGCGTGGACTTGCGCGAGCCCTTGAAGCCCGCGTTGCCACCCGTCGACCAGGCGATCACGTTGCCCTGGAGGTCGGTGAAGGTGATGGTCGTGTTGTTGAACGTGGCCTTGATGTGGGCCTGCGCGTGCATGACATTCTTGCGCTCGCGCTTGCGGCTCCGTTGCTTCTTCTGCGCCATGAGAGGCTCCTCCTACTTCCGCGCCGGCTTGCGACCGGCTGCGGCCGCTCGCTTGGGA
>Ga0207421_10008144_pt1 | contig 10961 bp, 14 predicted proteins | sample SodLakKL_010_SED_4_FD_187542 | JGI IMG/M metagenome (GOLD analysis project Ga0207421, IMG submission 187542) | Alkaline sediment microbial communities from Lake Tanatar, Kulunda Steppe, Russia - 8KL_010_SED (SPAdes) (version 2) | ecosystem: Environmental > Aquatic > Non-marine Saline and...
GGGGGACATAGGGACAGGTTCATTGTCCCATTCTTTTGTAATAAACAATCGCCGGTCAAAGAGCGGTTTTTTGATGTTTCAGATCCTCTCAAACCGATAAAGCAGTCTTAACGTAGTAAGAAGTGAGCTTGAATAATAAGCAGTGATAAGAAAATCAAGAAAATTACTCGAGGAGGAGTTGAGGGTGAAAAAGGAGATGTCTAAAAAAACAATCACCACTTTATCGTATCTTTCGACGATCATAGGAATCGGCGGATTTGTCAGCTTCGGCCGGGGATCATCATTTCGTTGTTGGGTGTGATGGTTATTGTGGGTTGCTTGATTCTGACTTCCATCGATTTTTACACAAACCGCAACGGCATGGATACCCTGAAGACTGTTTTGGAGCTGATTGAAGAAAATCGAAATTAAGATAAACAGGAGGTTCCCAATGGAAAGAAAAGAAGCTTTTGACCACGCAGCGAAGATCTATGATGAGTCACGACCAAGCTATCCCGATGAAGTGATCGATTGGATCATCCAGCGTACCGGGGTGAAAAAAGAGGACCGGCTTCTGGAAATCGGAGCGGGAACAGGCCAGGCAACCTTTAAATTTGCCGAAAGAGGCTATAAAATTCACTGTGTTGAAATGGGTCGGAATCTTTCGGAGATTCTTATCCGGAAAGGCGCTGCTTACGATCTCAATGTTGATGTCTGTGCTTTCGAAAAATGGCAGCCGAAAAACCCTTTTAAAGCCTCCTTCATTTTTTCAGCAACGGCATTCCACTGGCTTGATCCTGAGATAAAATACAAAAAATGCTATGATCTCTTGGAGGATCAGGGAACTCTGGTTTTGTTATGGCATGTTGCACCGGAAACCCGGTTTGATGAGGTGAGTAAAGCCTATGATTTATTATGGGAGTATTATCCTGACAGGAAGGGAGCCTCAAAACCGGGGGGCGATGTAAAATTGGAAAGAAAGCAGGAAATTGAAGACAGCGGGTACTTTGTTTTGGAGGACTATCTGGATTACCACTGGAAACTCCATGAAAGCAGAGAGCAGCTGACGAACTCTTTTTTCTCCCAATCCTCCTTTATCGCTCTGGACAGTGAAAAGCAAAAAGTCCTCAGATCCAAAGTGATCGACCTCTACCAAAGCCTGGACGATCCCCTTGAAGCAGAGATTCATACTACGGTGTATATTGCCGGGAAAAAATAAAGACAGCAGTGAATGGAAACACCGAAACAGGATACCAGAGGCTCCATCGGGGCCTCTTTTGTACGAAATCAGCAAAAGAATTGCACATTCGAAGATTGTGTTAATTATTAATCAAAAAGTGTCGAAAACGCCTTGAAAAATAGTCATCAAAATGATAAAGTGTTAAAGGAATAACATACTATTTTCATTTGTTTACGAAAATGAAGATCTTTGGATGACCCGGAATTATAACAGATCGGAACGTTTGAACCATCGAAAACTAGCGGAGGTGTAAAAATGGTAGGATTGATTTTGAAGGCAGGACATTTGATTTTAGCTTTTATGACGGTATTATTATTTTCTTTGAGTCTTGTGGTGTCTTTCAGTGAGGGAGTTTTTGTAGTGGCAGGGATTTTCGCATTGGTCATCATTGCTCTCTTGGACGAAAAACGGCGGGAGTTTATTAAGAATCTGGCGAAGGACAAGATTGAAGGAGCCAGCTTTGTGAAGGCGGATTTTCATAATTTCCTGGCTCTGATCGTCGGTGCATTAACCACCTATACCTTAAGTGTGAATTTTGATCTGGGTGCAGTTGTGGCCTCAGGTTTAGTGGGGCTGACTGTGGGCCTCATGGTTCCCAAGCTGGCAGTTTCAGCCTATTGCGGAGCATTCGTTGGAATGTCTTCAGCGCTTCTTCTGCCAAACCAGACCTATGTGCTTTTGGCGGCAGTGATTGCAGGGGGCCTATTTGTTGCATCCAAAGCCGTATTTAACGGTTTTGGCGGAAAGCTTGGAACCATTGCATGGACAGGCGTAGTATGTACGGCACTGATTACAGGACAGGAGTTCCTGACCGGAACCGTTCCTGATGCAAACGTCAGCTCAATGATCATTGCCTATGCCATCATCGGTGCGGTAGTGACCCGGGTGATCAGCATCCGGTTCAAGCACGGTCCTGTGATCGGTTCAGCAATTGTTGTTCTTGCGGCAGGGCTTCTCTTGCCGGTGATACACGGTGACGGAGGAACGCTCCTTGCCGTCATGGTGACCTGTGCCACCTATGCGGGAATGTCCAATGGCGAGCGGGTGCCCAATGAAGGGTACATGGCCATTGCAGGAATCTTTGCAGCACTGATCTTCATCTTCTCCCAGCCCTTTATCCAGGGCGGAGGCGGAAAGCTTGGAACCACTGCCTTCGGATCGGTAATCGCCGTTCAGGGGATGATTATGATGGCAAAGCAGTACAGTGCCAAGCGGGCACGAAAGCAGGCAGGACCTGAAACAGCAAGAGTGACAGACCGGTAGATCACAGTTCAGCCGTTCGGAGCGGAAAAAAAGCTCCGGACGGTTTTTTCGTTTTTGCGGTGCGATATTGTGAAATGAATATCAGAAAATTCAGCAAAAACACACACAAATAATGATAATAAAATAACAATAATTCTATTTTGACTAATATTACGAGGAGCCGGGTTTTTCAGTGGGCGATGAACGAATTGCCATACCTACCACCGTTTCAGCTTGAAGTAACCAAGCATCCCTCCTGCGACAGCGAGACACGCAGCGACAAAAATCCAAAAGGCCGAGGGTTCATGGAGACCGTTACTCATTTCCCTGTATGCCCGAATGGAATCGGCAATCTGATGGAGGTGCTCATAGAGATCTGCATAGTAGGGAGCAAGGGTTTGCCGGTAAAAGGGGCTCTCTTTTTCCATAAACCGCCCCAGAGAATCAGTGAGGGGAGTGAGGGCATTGCTGAAATAGAGAAGCTCCTTGCGCAGGAGGTACATTTCCTCTTTATAAAGAAGAAATCGGATTTGTGCCTCCCGGGATTATGGTCTCCAAAAATTTCGGAGAGGATTTCCAAAACATCATTGCGGAGTATCACCATGAAATATGGAGAGAGGGGGTCATTCCTCTGAAATACCGGTATTTAATCGCATTGGCCACCGCCGTCTTTGATGAAAATGAAACACGGGCAAAGCTGGAAATGGGCAAGGCCATGAAAAACGGCGCAACAAAGAAAGAAATCCTGGAGGTGCTGAAGCAGCAGGTATGGATGAAGGGTGCTCCCGCATTGGTGCAGATCGCACCGTTAATCAAATATATGGAGAGCAAGCTGTAATAGAAAAATGAAAGGGCAGACTGTATGGAATTTCCCGGTCTGCCCTTCTCTTTTGCTTCATCTCTCTTCAGCGGATGTCACGAAGCGCCTTTCCACCATTATCCTTGAAAGTCGGAGGGCCTGCTTCTGGTGCCTGCTGGTTAAAATAGCGGACAAGAATTAGACAAGCCACCCGGGAAAAATCAAGAAAATACTGATTATTTGTTGTGGGGAGTATTTCAGAATGATAGAATTAAGTGAAATGGAATAGGAGCTGGTGGTGATGAAAATCAAAGAGAAGCTGGAAGAACTTATAAGATATGTGCCGGGGTATCGTTCAGGGGTAATGTGGAAAGAGATCACAGCATTTATTTACTATGTATTCTGGCTGACGGTACTGGTATTTGATCCAACGGTTGGAGGAGCCATGCTGCTCGTGCCGATTATTATTTTTGGCATTATCGAAGCACTGAAGGTAAGCGGAAACAAACAGGCAGTAAAGGATGCTGCAACCCCCTATATTATCATGCTTGTGATCATTACGATGTTGAGCGCAATAATGCCCGGGTTATAAAAAACTATCCATGAATCGGGATGAAAGGTGGAATAAGCCATGGAACATTCAAAGGAAGTATTTTTAATGACCGTAGGTGAAGACATGCAGGTGGAGATTATTGAAGAGGAGCTTAAGAATGCAGGAATCCCTCTGCTTAAAAAGCATCGTGGGGGAGGAGCATATTTCAACATCCTTATGGGAAGATCCATGTACGGTGTGGATCTGTATGTGTCCGAGGAAAGCTATAAAAGGGCACGGGAAGTTCTTCATGATCTTGGAATCAAGGATATTGAAGATGAACCGGTTACAGTGGAGGAACAGAGAAGAAGCGGTAAAGTAAATCAACAGAACCAAGCACAAACCCGTATTTTCAAGGCAGGAATCATCCTTGTTTTACTATTGTGGTTATTTTTGTGGTGGAGAAGCGGGTAGAGGCGGATCCCCCCGGGTCGATTTGAAACCCGGATTTCGGGTAATAGATAGAATAGGTCAGTTATGATCAGATCGAGTATCAGTTGCAGAAAGATGGTTAGGAGGAATCAATCATGAAAATTGAGAAGATCGCCGACAAAATGGAGTATTCGGAAGAAACCTTTACAAAGAGGCTTCTGTTCAGTGAGGAGAAGGTGCTTAATTTTGTATTAAACCTTATGCCCGGGCAGAAACTTCCGCCCCATCACCACGAGGAGAGTGATCTCATCCTGCATGTCATCACCGGGGAAGGAATGTTGACTGTGGATGGAAATTCTCAAAAGATCGCAGCGGGAGATGTCATCCATTGTGCAGGAGAAGAGGAATTCAGTCTTAAAAATGATACAAAAAATAACTTGTCATGCTTTGTGATTTTAGCACCAAGACCGGTTCCTAAAATCTACGCCGATGAGATTATGCCCGGAGAGTAAGCACACTGTAAAGCCATCTGAAAAGATGGCTTTTTTCCTTTTGCAGATATTTTGTTGTGTGGAAAAAACAGGAATGATAGAATAAAGGGGAATCGGCAGCCCTGCTGTAAATGACCAAAGGGGAGGAATGCACATGAAAGCAAATAAAGTCATCTTTGTTCCCTATGAGGAGCGTTGGAAAGCGGAATTTGAAAAAATAAAAGCATACATTGAAAAACCCCTTGAAGGTATGATTGTGGGAATCGAGCATGTGGGAAGCACCTCTGTGGAAGGCCTATCCGCAAAGCCGGTGATTGACCTCGATGTGATTATTGAAGACCGGGATCAGTTCGACGCTGTGAAAGACTGCCTGGAGAGCTTGGGATATTCCCATGAAGGGGATCAAGGAATACCGGGGAGAGAGGCCTTTCGGTATAAGGCGATACCGGGACTGATGGCTCATCACCTCTACGTCTGCAGGAAGGATTCCGAAGAGTTAAGGCGTCATATGGTCTTCCGGGATCACCTCCGGGCCAGTGAAGAGGACCGGGAGAGGTACTGTGCCGTAAAGCTGGAGGCTGCGGAAAAGTTTTCTGCGGACAGGGAAAAGTACACAGAGTATAAAACTGCAGTGATTCAAGAGATCTACAGAAAATGCGGGCTGCTATAATCATCTGATCGATCCGGCTGTATAAGAAAGCAGAATAATGAAAGCAAAATAAAGGAAGAATTTCTGAGGGGAATGTGAGCAGATGAGTTTAAGAAAAGCACTGAAATTATTTGGGATCTTGTTTGTGGCAGGCTGCCTGCTGGCGGCTGTATATATTACCAACTATTACAATCTGCTTCCCAGTGAGCATTACTCAGCAGAGGATTTCGGAATTCATACTGTCATCAGTCCGGTGGATTTCAATAATGACGGGGTTGACGATTACAGGGCAATTCTGCTGGGAGCCCGGATGGATGCAGAAAACAAGCCTGTTTACGACGGCTCCTATCACGCCGGGGGATATCCTCCCGAGGACATCGGGGTTTGCACCGACGTCGTATGGCGAGCCTTTAAACATGCGGGATATAATCTGAAGGAGATGGTCGATCAGGACATTCAGCGCAATACAGAGCTCTATCCCAGAGTGGGAGGCAGGCCGGAGCCCAACATCGATTTTCGCCGGGTCCCGAATCTGAAGGTGTTCTTTGAGCGGCACGCTATCTCCTTAACCCTGGATCATACCGATATCGAAGAGTGGCAGCCGGGAGATATCGTCACCTATGGAGACAAGCATATCGGAATCATCTCTGACCGGCGAAACAGGGACGGGGTTCCCTATATCATCCATAACGGCGGTCAGCCCAGGCGGGAAGAGGATGCCTTGACACGGCACCGATGGGAAATCAGCGGCCACTTCCGGTTTGATGCCAGTTTAGTTGACGAGGAACTTTTACTCCCCTTCGAATGATTAAATATCAACCGCTTTTGAAAGATCAAACAGGCAGGGAAGCTGCATACACCGCCCACCGCATTAAGCAGGGCGGTTTTTGCGAGAATATTTCCCGGGGAAGAGGGTATACTCAAAAGAAGAGTTTGTTATGACTTGATCAATAAAGTAAATAAAGAAATCAGTGAAGAAAATGAAAAAAATGGGGAAATGAGGAATGACAATGGCGTCTTTTACGTTAGCAAGAAAAGTGGATCCAAGATATAAAACCAATCTCACGATCCTGATCATGACCATCACCCTACTGATTGCAAGGGGATTGTTCACCGGTGAAATGGGAGGATCCCTGGTGTTTGCCGGAGGATTTTTTCTGACCTGGGCTCTTGCCCGGGAAATCGATCCCCTCCATGATCAATCCGCCTTTGTTGCGGCGGCTGTGTATCTAGCCATGACCATGTGGATTGTGGAGCTGAATCTGGGCCTCGTATTTTGGACGATTCTGCTTCTTCGGAGCATCACAAAAATTGCAGGGAGGAAACCCACGGTCATTGATTTACTGGGACTTATCGGTCTGGGAATCTATGTGATCATCAATATGTCCATCCGGTTGCCGGGAGAGCCGCTGGCAGGGGATGGATTTCGGATTCTCTTACTCATCCTTGGATCCGGTGCAGGAATCTTTTACGGGAGGATGCTGAAAGGGGACCGGGGAATCCGGGATGATCTGGGAAATCCCGTTGAGAGTCAAACCATTGTTTTGAGCTACACTGTTTTTCTGGGAATGTATGTTGTGTTGTTTATCGCCACAGATCTTGGTGAAGGGACCTTGAGTCTTTTTTTTGCAGTAATTATGGGTACGGCGCTGTACCGGGGATGGATGATGATTTCTGGGTCGATCACAAACAGGAGGAGTTCAGGAAGATGAAAATCGCAATCATGTCCGATGTCCACGCAAACTACCCTGCCCTGATCAGAGTGCTGGAGGACATTAAAAAAGAAGGCTGTCACAGGATCTATCATGTGGGAGACTCCATCGGCATCGGTGCTTATCCCAGGGAATGTCTGGATCTGATGCTGGGAGAAAAGATCAGGATGATTATGGGAAATCACGAATACTATTACCTGGCCGGGGATTATAAATTCCCCCCAGGGACGGCAAAAGGCGAGATTGATCATCAGAACTGGGTGAAAAACCTTCTGGGTGAAGGCTACAGAAAGGTTGTGTCCAGGTTTCCCGTCGTCCTGAAGGAGACGCTGGAGGGGATGAAGATCGGCTTTATGCACTATGTCCCGGATCCCGGGTTCAAGAATGAGCTGCACTATAAAGAGGTGAAGAAGGATCTCGACGAAGGGAGTATCGATGCATTTTTTCAAAAGGAGGACTGGGATCTGGTTATTTTCGGACATCAGCATCATCCCATACAGGATGTTGTGGGCAGTAAAACCGGGATCCGTTATATAAATCCCGGCGCCCTGGGCTGTCAGAGGGGGAACCATGCAGCTTACAGTATCCTTGAAATCAATGATCATCAAGTGACCATCCGGCATAAAAAGGTGGTCTATGATAAAAAAACAGCACTGAAAGCCCTGGACCTCAGAGACGTTCCTGCAAAAGAATACATCAAACAGATCTTTTACTGTGAGGAGCAATGATTACTCCTGTTCTTCAAACGCTTGATTTCTTACGCTTCGATACTGTTCGATGATCTCCTGGTACTCATCGCTTTCCCTGTCATAACGATTTCCCTCAGCATCGGTGTAGTGATCATTCTGAATGAGGGGGGCACGGTCATGTATGACCTCCACCAGCTGCATGTGCAGGGGTTTTTCCACTCCTGCATGTTCCAGTACCAGAAGAGGAAGCGCAGTGGCGTTTTGCAGAGGCATTTCCCCTGTTTCCAAGGGGTAGTTTGCCCAGAGAATATAGGGTACGGTGTGGAGACGCAGATCGTCCTGGAGCTCTTCCGGGGTTTCTTCTCCCAGATATCCCATGCTTCTGTAGAGATCAAAGTTGTTTCCGAACATGGGAAGGTGGTCTCCAAAAAACAGCAGCAGTGTCGGCTCATCGGAGTCTCTCAGATAATCCACCAGCCGTTTCAACTCCCGATCGGAAAAATACAGGCCGTCGGCATAGGTCTGAAGCATGGTCTCCTGCCGTTCATTCAGGTCATGCTCAAAGGAAACCACGGGCTCGTTTCTCTGCTCATGGAAGGGAGCATGGTTCTGCATGGTCAATGTATAGTTGAAGAGGGGCTCATCGGATTCCTCAATCTGATCGATCAGGAGATCGGTGAGGTACTCATCGGTGACAAAAGGACCTAACGTCGGAGGATCTTCCATATCCTTCAGGGCGGTAAATCTGTCAAATCCAAGAAGGGGAAACACTTCATCCCTCCGATAATACCAGTGATGATAGGGATGCAGGGCCTCGGTCCTGTAGTCCTCATCTTTAAAAATCGATGCCAGGGAGGGAACTGGCTCGTAGATTTCATTGCGATAGACGATATGCCAGTCCGCAGCATAGGTTTTCAGGCTGATCCCGGTCAATACCTCGAATTCCGTGTTGGCGGTTCCTCCACCGAATACAGGGACGTATACCTGACCGTGGATGCTTTCTTCTCGTAAACTCTCAAAGTGCTGAATGGGATTGGGCGAGAAATCAGTATCCAGCAGGTTGATATCCCAGAAGGCTTCGCTCATAAATACAATCACATTAGGTTTCTGTTCCTGGGGTTCGGGAGGATCAGGGGTTTCCGGGGATTCATCCCCATTCAACAGCTCATCCTCCACATCATCCGGTTCCAGGGAAGGATCCGGTTCCCTCTGCACCACGGCTCTCGGAAAGGAATAGATAAACCCCAGATCAAAGGGGCCATAGGCCTCGGCATAGAGAACCTGTCCCATCAGCAAAACCCCCATGAAAACTGCCAGTGCTGTCAGGGTAAGGAATTTCAGGTTTTCGTAGGGATTGTCCCCAAACCATTTCCGGATCAGCCGGTACAGACCGTAGAGAGCCGGTCCTGCCAGGAGTAACAGTGCAATGGATAAGGGTGTGACCAGACTGGGGGTCAGGGCAAAAAACTCCCGGACCAGGAGCATATCCTTCGGCTGAAAGGGAACACTTCTGAGATTCATCTTATTCCCGTTGACAATCCCAAGGATGCTGCTGCCGGCGAAGATAAACCAGATTCCCCGGCACAGGTCTCTGAAAATAACGCCGAAGACGAGGGCCAGTGCCATCAGCAGGGTGAGATTCACAAGAAAAAGAAGGGGATTCACGACGATCCATCTCAGTACATCGACGATGGTTGTTCGAAACAGATATTCGCTGAATAGAATCGGGATACTCATCAGCACACTTAATTTGACCAGATAACGATTTTTCTCATTCATACGGATCCCCCTTGGTTGTCTCGATTTTTTCCGTGTTCCTATTCATCCGGTTTAAAAAATTTTGAGCCTGTATTATACCAAAAAAATGTTTCATGAATGTAACATGGGACACATTTGGCACAGTAAAGAAAAACCTCCTGTTCCATTACTTTTAACCGGAGACGCTGCAGAGAGCACCATGAGAATGATAAAAGCGGGGAATCGAACAGGATCCGGACAAGGAGACAGCGGACAGGGACCTTGTCTGATCATCAAAGACAAGTTTTTCCATGTTAGATGTTTTAAATCCTGTCCCGGTGGTATCTATGTAATAGGCAATAATCTTTATCATTAACCTTGTTAACCCTTACATTTTAATAGAATAAGTAGATTACTTGTAAAAAGCAAACCTGTAGAAATACAGGGACGCAAAGTTATAGTCTACTGTGTATCGAATGCACTATGACCGTATGACTGCCAAGGTAAACCTTTGGTGGTCTTTTTTATTCTTATTTTGGAGGGAAGTATTTTACTTGGGGGGATAAACTGATTGGGAGGGATGTATTGGAAAAAATCTTAACAACAGCCTATTGTTCGGTTATTAGTCGAAATAGATCGTTTTACGAAAGAGGTGGGAATGGTGAAAACTGTTAGAAGTAAAAAGTTAGCATTTTTTATGGCCGTAGTATTACTTTTATTCATGGGCATTTCTAATGCTTTCGTAGGCGTATTTGCAGAAGACCATGGAGTTGACACACTTTATGTGGAATATGACGATGGAACCGGGACGGAAACCGAAGTTCGGGATCACCCATCAGAAGCTTTGCATTTCGATGTGTATAAAAGCCCGGCAAGCATTGTTACATCCGCAACTCTTATTCTTGCTGACGGTACGGAAGTCGAATGGGAAGGACACGGAGATGATAAGAACATATTAGATGATTCGGAACAGGGCGGATATTGGCATTGGGTTTACACGCCAGCAGGTGTGTTAACCATTAGCGGAAGTGAGTACACAGAACTTGAAGAAGAGCCTGCCGGAAGCATCATCATAGAAAAAGAACTACTTGATGTGGATAATGATGGGATCACCGAAGACGATACTGTATTTACCGTCAATGTTAAAGGCCCTTATGAGTATGACGCAAACCATACCTTTAGCGTCGACGAGCCCGCTGTGATTGAAAATCTTAACTATGGAGATTACACCATCGCGGAAGTTGATATTCCTGATGGTTTTGAAATGATCTCCATTGAAGAGGAAGAAATCACCTTATCGGGAGACATGATGGAAGTTACCGTTGTTGTTACTAATCAGGTGGATGAAGACATTGATGAGATTGTTGGAGACCCCGGAGCTCTCATAATCGAAAAACTTCTTCTCGATCCGGATGAAGAAGAAATCGATGATGATGATACCGTTTTCACCGTAAACATC
>Ga0207421_10008145_pt1 | contig 10960 bp, 13 predicted proteins | sample SodLakKL_010_SED_4_FD_187542 | JGI IMG/M metagenome (GOLD analysis project Ga0207421, IMG submission 187542) | Alkaline sediment microbial communities from Lake Tanatar, Kulunda Steppe, Russia - 8KL_010_SED (SPAdes) (version 2) | ecosystem: Environmental > Aquatic > Non-marine Saline and...
CAGGTCGGCTGGGACGAGAACTTCGAGATCGCCGGCGACGACGTCGCCTCCCAGGCCCGGCAGGCCTTCGAGAACCTCGAGGTCGCCCTCGAGGAAGCCGACAGGAGTCTCGAGGACGTCCGCAAGGTCACGGCGTATCTCGTCGACGCCCCCGAGAACCGCGAGGCCTACCAGGACGTCTACGAGGAGGTCTTCGACACGGAGCCGTACCCCTGCCATACCATCCTCGGGGTCGACGCGCTGGCCTTAGAGGAGTTTCTGCTCGAGATCGAGGTCGAACTGTAGCCCCTGCGGGGAGAGGCCGACTGGCCGGAAGCGGTACAGTTTAGACCCGCCCGCGGTTTGGTACGGTCGTACATGACGTTCCACGAGCGAAGCTTCATGGAGGGCACTTTGGGAACCCAGGCCGTCGACTGGGAAGAGCGGATCAACACCCAACGGTTACGAGAAGAACGCAAGGAGAAGGCACTCGAGCGATTGCAGGAGGCCGACCTCGGCGCGATCCTTCTCCTTTCGGACCCCAACATCCGGTATGTCACCGGGCTGGCGATGACCGGCGGCAGCGGCGCGGACCACTACACCCTGTTGACCGAGGAGGGCGACATCGTCCACTGGGACACTGCAGACCACGCGAGCAACCAGCGTGCGAACTGTCCGTGGCTCCACGATATCCGGTACGCCTGCCCCGGCCTCGGCAACGTCCCCCGGGCGTCCGGCCGGAACTCCGCCCGCGGGTTCTTGCTCGAGACGATGGCCGACGGCGTCGCCCACGCGATGGCAGAGTACGGCGTCGCCGACGAGACACTCGGCGTCGACGTCGGGAACGCGGGGTTACTCGAGGCCCTCGAGGGCCAGGGCCTCGAGACCGACGTCGAGACGGCCAACGCGATCATGGAGGACGCACGGAAGATCAAGACCGACGACGAGATCGAGTGTCTGCGGATGGTCGCGGCGATCTGTGAGGCGGGCTTCCAGCAGATCACAGAGACCGCAAAGCCGGGCATGCGCGAGACCGAAGTCTGGGGTGAGGCCGTCCGCGAACTCTGGCGTCACGGCGCGTTCGTCGGCGGCGGCTACCTCACCTCCGGCCCGAACACGTGGCCGAAACACCAGGCGAACACGACGGATCGGATGCTCCGGCCGAACGATCTCGTCTACGCCGACTTCTACAACATCGCCTACCTCGGCTACCGCTCGTGTTACTATCGCACGTTCTCCATGGGCGAGCCCACCCAGGAACAGAAAGACGCCTACGGGATCGCCCGGGACAACCTCTATGACGTCCTAGAGCGGATCGAACCCGGCGCGACCACCGACGAGATCGCGAAGGGCTTTCCGGACATGGATGGGGAACACGCCGACTTCTACGACGCCGACGAGCCCTGGCAGATGACGACGAACCACTGGGCCCACGGGCTGGGGCTGCAGCTCTACGAGGTGCCCCTGATCTGGCGCGGCCTCTCGCCCGACCACCCGATCGAGATCGAGGAGGGCATGACGATGGCCGTCGAGACCCAGGAACCTGCAGGCCGCCAGGGCGTCCGCGTCGAGGAGATGGTCGTCGTCCGCGAGAACGGCGTCGAAATCCTCAGTGAGTGGCCCGTAGAGGAGATCACCGTCATCGACCACTGATCGACGCCGGATGCAGGCGATCCGAACCGGCAACCCGCGCACTATCACCAACTGTTATGAACGTTCGGCGGCAGATACGAGTGTATGCAACTCGGTACCGGACTGTTTACCGCCCAGCGACGGCCCGACGACGACCGCGAGATGAGCGAACTCTACGACGAGATGCTTACCGTGACCCGCGAGATCGAGGATGCGGGCCTCGACAGCGCCTGGGTCTCCGAACACCACTTCGCCGACGACGGCTACCTCTCGGCGACGATGCCAACTCTCGGCGCGATGGCTGCCGAAACCGACGACCTCGAGATCGGCACCTGCATCGCACTCGGCCCGCTGTACGAACCCATCCGGCTGGCCGAGGACGCCGCCACCGTCGACCTCCTGTCTGACGGGCGGCTCACTCTCGGCCTCGCCATCGGCTCGAACCCCCGGGAGTTCGACGTCTTCGGCGTCCCACGCGAGGAACGCGCCCAGCGCCTTGGCGACCTCGTGCCCTTCCTGCGCGGGGCCTGGAGCGAGGGCAACCTCGAGTACGACTCCGACTATCACGACGTGCCCACGGACGTCTCGATCACGCCAAAGCCGGTAGACGGCGACGTGCCGGTCATGCTCGGCGGCGGGGCCAAGCCCGCGGTGCGGCGTGCGGCCCGCACCGCAGAGGGGTGGTGTGCACCATCCGCGATCAGCCTCGAGGGCGTACGCAAACGCGTCGAGGACATCCGATCGGTTCGCGAACAGGAGGGCCTCGAGGGCGACTTCACGGTCTACGTCCTCCAGCACGGCTGGGTCGGCGACTCCCGTGAGGAAGCTTGGGAGATCATGCGCGATGGCTACTTCTACATCCAGCGTCGCTACGAGGAGATCTTCTCCGGGGAGTCCGTCGACGAACTCGACGAGGAGCGAAAACGGGAACTCAAAGAGCAGGCGATCTTCGGCACGCCCGAGCAGGTGGTCGAGGAACTCGAGGAGTACCGGGAGGCCTTAGGCGACGACATCCACTTCATCTTCCGGACCTACCACCCCGGCGTCGGCACCGAGGAGATGTGTGAGTGTATCCGGCGACTCGGCGAGGACGTGGCTCCCGAACTCCGGTAAACCGTGGGACGGAGAACCACTTCGTCCAGATTGGAGACGAGGTCGTCCGTGCGGAGAACGTGTTACCGCCGGGCAACTCGGGATACCTCTCGCCCGACGGCGAACCGGCCGACCACTACGACGACCAACTCGAGATGTTCATCGACTTCGAGTACAAGGACCTGCTGTTCGAGGACGAGGAAGTCGAGAACGCGACGGTCGATCAGCGGGTCCTCGAGTCCGACGAGACGGACGAGCCGGCCGACGACGTCGACGACGCGCCGGCCGACGATACACCGACCGACGACGCCGACGATGAGGTGCCTGTCGCCGACGACGCCACGCCCGGCTTCGGATTCGGAACCGCACTCGCCGGCGCGGGTGCCGCCGGACTGCTCAAGTGGCTCTCGGATCGGGAAGCCGAGACCTGACTCGCGGGGGAAAACGGGTGGGATTTGGGGGTTTTCGATGTGACCTGGAGAACCGCTATCCGGTCTTGTAGACGCCTCGAGCGTCGGCGACCAGCGTCCCGACGGCTTCGCCGCCTTCACGGGGCTCCGAGGGAGCCTCGCCGTCGTCATCGGCGGCGTACACCTCGACGTCGACCGTCCCGACGTCGCTGCCACACCGGACTACGTCGGCGACGGCGTAGAGGTCGCCCGTCCCGGCACTGAGATAGTCGATACGCATGTCGATCGTCGGCACCGGCTGGTCGACCATCGAGACCAGCGCCGCGCCGCCGACGGTGTCGGCGAGGGTGAAGGTGACCCCGCCGTGGGCCATCAACTGCTCTTCGTTCCACGAGAGGTCCGCGGTCATCTCGAGGCGGCCCTCGGCGTGGCCCTCGGCGCATTCGGTTACCTCGACACCCAGCAGGGATGCGAAGGGCATCCCTTCGAAGAAGGCTTCTACGTCCATGTCCGTCTCACCATCGCGGCCGACGGGTAATAAATGTGAATAGTGGTGACAGCCACCGAGCGGCTGAAACCGGGCAGACGCGCCTCGATACCAACCTATAACACGGAGCCAGCCCTTCGGACGGAGTGCATGAGCTACTCGGGACCCACGAGTCTCTACATCGACGGAACGTGGACGGACGGCGAAACCGACGAGCAGATCGAAACCCTCGATCCGGCCGACGAGACGACCTACGCGACGGTCGCTGCCGCGGGCGAGGACGACGTAGACGCGGCCGTCGAGGCCGCCCACGCGGCCGTCTCCCGGGGCAGCGAGTGGCGTGACCTCGCGCCCTCCGACCGGGCGGCGTACATGCACGCTATGGCGGACAAAATCGAGGAGTGGAAAGACGAGATCTCCCTGGTCGAGGCGCGGGACAACGGGAAGACCCAGTTCGAGGCGAACCTCGAGGTACAGATGGTCGTCGACACCTTCCGGTACTACGCCGGCTGGGCGGACAAGATCGAGGGGAGCCAGATCCCCGTCCCCGGCGATCGACTCGACTTCACCATCCGCGAGCCCGTCGGCGTCACGGGCCACGTCGTCCCCTGGAACTACCCGTTCCAGCTCGCCGGCCGCAGCCTCGCACCCGCACTGGCCTGTGGGAACAGTGGCGTGGTCAAACCCTCGAGCCAGACGCCGCTGTCGGCGCTGTACTACGCCAAGGCCGCAGAAGAAGTCGGCCTCCCCGACGGCGTGCTCAACGTCGTCCCCGGCCGGGGCAGTGTCGCCGGCTCCGCACTGGCCGAGCACCCGGGCGTCGACCACCTCGCATTTACTGGTAGTACGGAGATCGGCAAGCGCGTCATGGGCCAGGCCGCAGAGAACGTCACCGGCGTCACCCTCGAACTCGGCGGGAAGGGACCGAACGTCGTCTTCCCGGACGCCGACCTCGAGGCCGCCGCCCAGGGCGTCCACTACGGGATCTTCATGAACGCCGGCCAGATGTGCTGGGCCGGTTCGCGGCTGGTCGTCCACGAGGACGTCCACGACGAGGTCGTCGAGGGGATCGTCGCCGGTGCCGAGGCGACGCCACTCGGCGACGGCATCGACGACGACGCCCGCATGGGGCCGCTGGTCAGTGAGTCCCACCGCGAGGAGGTCATGGAGTACATCGAACAGGGGATCGAGGAGGGCGCGACGGTCGCCACCGGCGGGCGGATCCCCGAGGACAAATCGGAGGGGTACTTCCTCGAGCCGACGGTCCTCACCGACGTCACAAACGACATGACCGTCGCCCGCGAGGAGATCTTCGGCCCCGTCCTCTCGGTGATCGAGGTCGAAAGCGAGGAAGAAGCCCTCGAGGTCGCAAACGACTCGCCGTACGGCCTGCTCGCCGGCGTCTGGACGAACGACCTCTCGCGGGCCCACCGCTTCGCCCGTGATCTCGAGTACGGCATGGTCAGCGTCAACGAGTATCCCGTAACGTTCCCGCAGACGCCCTTCGGCGGCGTCAAAGAGAGCGGCGAGGGCCGCGAACAGGGCTACGAGGCAGTCCGGGAGTACACCCGCGCGAAGAACGTCAACGTCAACTTCGAGTAACGGCTCGCGATCGAATCAGGGACCGATCTCCGAACACACCTGACCCAATCGCCCCTACCGACGGGCGAAAATCCTGCGGGTTGTCGCCCGTCAGTCCCGGTGGTCGTAAACGCGCCGTACCTTCCCGACTTCCGTCCGTTCGATCGTGCCGTACTCGACGAGTTCGAGTTCGTCCGGGGTAAAAGAGAGGGCGTTCTGTAACCGCGTGAGGATACGGTTCCGGAGCTCCTCGGGATCGACCTCGTCGTCCTCGGCGAGTTCGACCGTGAGCTCGAGGCGATCTAGGTTCCCCTCCCGGTAGAGGTCGATACGGTACTGCGGGGCGACCGCGTCGAACTCGAGGATCACGTCCTCGATCTGGCTGGGGTAGAGGTTGACTCCGCGGACGATAAGCAGGTCGTCGGCCCGGCCGGTGACGCCGTCCATGCGGACGGTGGTGCGACCACACGCACACTCCTCGTAACTCAGGGAGGTCATGTCGCCGGTCCGGTATCGAAGGACGGGCAGGGCCTCTTTCGACAGCGAGGTGAGCACGAGTTCTCCCTCTTCACCGTCGGGTACGGGGTCGCCGGTCTGTGGGTCGATCACCTCGGGATAGAAGTGGTCCTCGTGGATGTGCAGACCGTCCTGGGCTTCGTGACATTCGACGGCGACGCCGGGCCCGATCAGCTCCGAGAGGCCGTAGTTCTCGATGCCCGTCGCGTCCAGACGCTCTTCGATCTCCTCGCGCATCGGTTCCGTACAGGGTTCCGCGCCGTAGAGAACGACCGAGAGTTCGAGGTCCCGTGGATCGATCCCCATCTCCGCTGCGGCCTCGGCGAAATACAGCGCGTAAGAGGGGGTACAGCCCAAGGCGTCACTTCCCAGGTCGGCAGCGAGTTCGACCTGTCGCTGGGTGTTCCCGCTGCTTGCCGGGATCACCGCCGCACCGAGGGCTTCCGCCCCACCGTGGAAACCCAGGCCGCCGGTAAAGAGCCCGTAGCCGTAGGCGTTCTGTACCGTGTCGTCCTCGTCGATCCCCGCCGCCCGCATCGACCGGGCCATCACCGTCTGCCAGACCTCGAGGTCGTTATCGGTGTAGCCGACGATCTTTGGTTTGCCAGTCGTCCCCGAGGAGGCGTGAATCCGCCGGAGTTCCTCGTCGTCGACGGCGAACAGGCCGTCGGGGTACTGTTCGCGGAAGTGTTCTTTCCTCGTAAACGGGAGTCTCCCGATGTCGGCTACTCCCCCGATATCGTCCGGGGAGACGCCCGCCTCGTCCATTCGATCCCGGTAGAACGGGACCGACTCGTAGGCGTGTTCGACGGTCGATCGGAGACGTTCGGACTGGCGGTCTCTGAGCTCACTGCGTGGTAGACGCTCGACGTCACCTGTCATAGCTCCACACGACAACGATTGACGTAAACCGTTATAGTTCTTGGTTTATCACTACCCGGACGACGACCCGCGGAGCCGAGGCGGGTGGTATGCCGGGACGGGAAAGCCTTTGATCGACCGGTTCGATGAGCCGTGTATGCGTATCGCACTGCTCGGTGGGACTGGAGATATCGGCGAAGGACTGGCACTCAGATTGGCTCGAGACACGACCCACGAGGTCGCTATCGGCTCGAGAACGGAACAGAAGGCCCTCGAGGCTGTCGAGGAGTACGTCGACCGCCTCGGCGAAGAGCTTTCCGCGGAGCTTTCCGCGGGAGAGAACGTCGAGGTCACGGTGGACGCGGATGTCGTCGTCGCCTGCGTTCCCCCCTATCACGTCTCCGACACCGTCGAGTCGGTCGCGGACGTCGTAGACGAGGAGACCGTCCTCGTCAGCCCCGCCGTGGGCATCTCGCGGGACGACGACGGTTTTCATTACAACCAACCGCCCCACGGGAGCGTCGCGGAGGTCGTCGCCGACGCCGCTCCGGCGGAGGTCCCCGTGGTCGGTGCCTTCCAGAACCTCGCCGCCGGCGCGCTCTCCGATCTGGAACACGAACTCGGCTTCGACGTGGTCGTTACCGGCGACGACGCCGACGCCAAGGCGACGGTGAACGCGATCGTCGAGGACCTCGAGGGGCTCCGTCCGCTCGACGGGGGGCCACTCGCGAACAGCGCAGAGGTCGAGGCGATGACGCCACTTCTGATCAACATCGCGATGGAAAACGAGGGACTGCACGACCTGGGCGTCTCGTTCCACTGACCGTCAGGCGGTCCGGAAAACGGCGTTCGATTTACTCGAACTTCTCGAAGGGCTGTTCACAGTCGTTGCAGTAGTGCATCGACCGACACAGCGACGGTCCTTTCGGATGCTCCCGGACCGTGTTCGTCGAGTCACAGTAGGGACACTCCGCACCCGACTTCTCCCCGCTCGTGGTGATGGATGGATCGATCTCGCGCATGGGATCAGATGCTCAGTCCGAACTCCCGGAGGTCGGATTTGCCCCGTTCGGTCACCAGTTCGATCGACCAGGCGGGACTCCAGACGAGGGCCAACTCGACGTCGTCGACGCCGTCGACTGCCTCGATGGCCTCCTCGATCTGCCCCTGGAGCATGTCCCGGGCCGGACACCCCGAGTAGGTCAGCGTCATGTCGACGCGTGCGACCCCGTCGTCGACCTCGACGCCGTAGATCAGCCCGAGGTCGACGATGCTCACCGGCATCTCGGGGTCCTCGATATCGTAGAGGGTCTCCCACACGTCGGCCTCGACGCCCGTCGCGTCCTCGCCTGTCGCGGGGAGTTCCTCGACTGCCTCGCCTTCGTTGTAGTCTGTGTACGCACACGGCGTCGCGTCGGTGTCTGGAGTCTCGCTGCTCATAGGTTACTGGGGTTTTTCCATGATCTTGGTCGCTTGCGAGCGACCGAGTTCACGGTAGGTGCTGGTGAACTCCGCGTGGAGATCGTCCCACGCGTCGGTGTGGCTGCCGTCACGACCGCGTTCGTCGGCCACCACGTCGGCTTCGACTTCGTACTCGTACTCGTCGAAGTGAACCCGCTCGACTGCGGGCGTCTCGAGGCCGAGTCCCTCGAGGTACGGACAGACGGTGTCGACCCACTCCTCTCGGAGCTCTTCGAGGGACTCGGTGCGGAAGCCGGCCTCGACGACCGTCTCCTCTACGTCCTCGGCCGCTCGTGGTTCGTCATCGCTCGCTTCTTCCGCGCTAGGGACCGGCGCACACGGCTCGAACAGCGTCATCGCGTGTGGGAACAGGCGGTCGACGGCCTCTTGAAGTCGCTCTAGGCCCTCGCCGTCGGCCAGCCGTTCCATCCAGCTCTCGGCGTGTTCGCGGTGGTAGCGCTCTTCGTCCTGGATCTTCTCGACGCGGCCGGCGATCTTGGCGTAACTCGACCCCTCGAGCGCCTCGAGGCGGATCTCCTCGGCGACGTCGTAGAGGTAGTGACGCAGGATGGCGTCGGCCCAGTCGCCCTCGAGGAACTCCTGTTCGACGAGGGTGCTGTGACGCCAGTTCTCCGGATCGCGCTCGTAGACGAGTTCGTGTTCCTCGTGGCCGAAATCCTCTAGGACGTCGTACCACAGCCGGGCGTGGCCGAGTTCGTCCTGGGCGTTGTTCGAGAGCGCGAGGTCGGACTCGAGGGTCGGCGAACGGACCTGCCACTCTGTGTACCGTTCTGCGAAGACGAACTCGTCGTCGGCGAGGCTAAAGAGGAGCGTCTCCAAGGCCTCCTGCTCGTCGGCGTCGAGTTCGTCGACGCTCTCGATCTCGCCCGCCATCAGGCGTCACCCCGCTGTTTCTCGGCTTCGGCCTGCTGGCCTTCCGAATCGATGACCTCGGACGCGTGGTCGAGGTCGGACTTGTAGGTCGGGGCCCAGCGGTAGCTCTTGTCGGTGACGCCGCCGAACGAGGTTTCCTCGGCGTCGAGTTCGCCGATCTCGTCTTTCGGGACGACCCAGATGCTGTGTGTGGGTTTGCGCCGGGCGTGCTGGATGGCGGCGAACTGTTTTGCCATCTCGCGGTCCGGTGCGTGAACGTTGCCACAGTGGGTGTGATAGTCACCCCGCTGTTCCTGGCGGAATACTTCCCAGATCATCGTCAGTCGGCCGCCTGTGGTTTCGCAGCTCCTTCCGGCGCGTTCTCCCACTCTAAGGTGTCACGGACCCACTGGACGGCCTTTTGGGCTTCCTTGCGGCCGTTGATCTGACCGAGACCGGGTTCGTACTCGTTTTTCGCGATCGTGAAGAACTCGTCCCAGTCCAGATCGCCTTCTTCGACCTCGTAGGTTCCGTCGTCGCGCTGGCGGATGCGTGGTTCGTCCGGGATCTCGAGGCCGTATTTCTCGGCTTTCGGGATGTACTCACGCAAGAACAGGTTCCGGAGGTCGTCGTTGGACTGGGTCTTCAGGCCGACGTCGGCCGAGAAGTCGTGGTGGGTGCTCTTGTCGTCGGTCGGGCCGAAAAACTGGATGATGCGGGGCCACCACATCTCGAAGACCTCTTGGGTCATCTCCTGTTCTTTTTTCGATCCCGTCATCAGTTCGGCGAGGATGCTCTCGCCGTGTTTGACGTGGAACCCTTCCTCGAAACAGACCTTGTCCATCGCGTGGGCGTACGGTTCCCAGCTGGTGCGACGCAGGGTCGCCTGTCGGCGCATCGCGGCACCGTCGACGAAGAAGGCGATCATCGCCGTCTCCGGCCAGCTTTTCATCGGGTAGTGGAAACAGTTGAGGAACTTCCCTTTCCCGTTTGCGAGGTCATCGAGCATCTCCTCGCGGGTTTTCACGCCCAGCGACTCGGCGGCACGGTAGAGCAACTGGCCGTGCCCGATCTCGTCTTGGACTTTCGCCGAGTAGGCGAGTTTGCGGTCGATACTCGGGGCTTCCCGGATGAACGGCCGCTCCAGGTACGCCCCCATGATCTCGCTGTTCGCGTGGAACTCGATCATTCGGGTCGCGGCTTCTCGGTACTCCAGGGGCATCTCGTCCGCAGCGCTGAACTCCCGCGGACCGGCGCGTTCTTTGACTGTGTCGATTTCCATCGTTCGTTATAATACAGGTAGTTTTAATGCATAGGGGTTTGCCACGATATAGGGGGGTTTTAAGTACAGCCGGTGTGAGTGAAATCGTATACCATGATAGATGAATGTCTCGCCGTCGAGTTCAGAGTCGAAGACGACGGCTCCCCACTCGCCGACGCGACCCGGAAAGTAAGCGTCGAAGTCCACGCCCTGCCCCCCCAGCTCCGGGCGGACGGCAACGCGCTCTTGCAGTTCAGTTCGCCACGAAACGACCGACTCGTCGACGTCCTCGAGGCCGACGACCGGATCCGGTATCTCCACGTCTCGGAGACCGACGGCCGGTACCGGTATCGGTGTCTCTCGAAACAGCCCTGTGTTGTCCACGACCTGATAAACGGTGGCCTCATCGTCGAGACGCTGCGCTATCGCAACGGCGCGTCGATGGTCTTCGGGGCCGTCGTCGGCCGCGACGTCCTCAAAAACGTCATGGAAACCGCAGGCGACACCGTCGGCGTCCGGCTCGAACGGGTCTACCCCCTCCAGTCGGATGCCGAGGAGTCCCCGAGCCAGCAGTGGGACATCACCCCACCCCAAGAGGAGTGTATCCGCACCGCCCTCGAGATGGGCTATTTCTCCATCCCGCGGGAGTGTTCCTCAGAAGACGTCGCCGACGCCCTCGGGATCAGCAAGTCGGCGTTCTTAGAACGGTTGCGTCGGGCCGAGGAGTCGCTTTTCCACCAGATGTTCGCGTGAGTACGGCCGGTGAGAACCCCTTCGCCGCTTCCAGTAGATACTTTTTCTCCCGTG
>Ga0207421_10008148_pt1 | contig 10958 bp, 10 predicted proteins | sample SodLakKL_010_SED_4_FD_187542 | JGI IMG/M metagenome (GOLD analysis project Ga0207421, IMG submission 187542) | Alkaline sediment microbial communities from Lake Tanatar, Kulunda Steppe, Russia - 8KL_010_SED (SPAdes) (version 2) | ecosystem: Environmental > Aquatic > Non-marine Saline and...
AGGGGCTAATTATCAGCGAGATTTAATAAAATGGTTTGATAGATGGTTAGATGTTGAACACTATGTATTGCATGTGCAAGGAGGTGGAATGGAAAAAGTAAAAAACTCTAAAAAGATAGATGCTGAATCAAAAAAACGTATACTTAATAAAATGTCAGACCAGTTGCGTTTATCTATGTTAACGATCCTTAATGCAGCGGATTCTAAACGAGTTTCTGTAGAAAATTTAGAAAAAGGTTGGGAAGGACCCTACGCACTTGCGGAAGAATTTGATACCAGCATTTGTTGTGATGTAGGACATCTTATAATTCAAGATGCTGATGTGTCCAAAGTAATAGAAAATTATTTAGATCGTATTAATCATATTCATTATCATGATGTTATTGAGACAGAATCAGAAGGAGAAATAAAACTTGAGGATCATGTTACTTTAGGAACTGGATTATTAAATATTTCAGAAACGCTTAAGGTTTTATTAGATAATAATTATGAAGATGTTCTCTTGCTTGAGGTGAAAGAAAGAAGTTTTGCAGACCAAAGCATTGAAGTTCTTCGTTCACATTTAAAAGAATTAATGTAATGAAATAATATTGTATAAGAGGAAAGGGGGGGTTGGATGTCTACGATTGTATTGAGCTGGCAATTAAATGAGCTGGCTAACTTATATATCTTGAATGAATATCCTCAAGAATTGATAGAAAAGGTTTTTTCTTATGCTAAAATTGCAGAAAATTTAAATGAAAAAAAGTTTCAAGAGAAAAAATTTCATTTGAAAGATGAAGACTTGGTTTTAGACAAGGATTTTATGGCTATAATCGAAGAATGGACAAAAAGTTGTCAAATTCAAGATTTATATAATATTCGTGAAGAGACACCTAGGGGACATCAAGAGATAATGTTTTTACCTAGTTTGAATCCGAAATTAGCTTTATATTTAATAAAGTCTCTATCAGTAAATAATATAAGTGAACTCTGGCAAGCGGGTAAAGATCGAAAGATTCAAAAGCTTCCCGATATGGAGGCAAAAACAGAACGTACAATTAAAAGAGAGATTATATGTATGAGAAACTCAAGAGACATAGTATCGATTGATATAGCGTCAAAAGTTAGCTCAGCTATCAAAGAAGAAATTATGAAAATCAAAGATATCTCAAGAGTAGAATTTGCTGGTGAACTTCGTAGAAATAAAGCAGGTATAAAAGATGTGGATTTAATAGTTGAATCAGAGGACATTGAATCTAGCATAAAGATTATTAAAAAGCATCCTCGGTTAAAAACAATTCATACAATAGATGATTATATGCTTTCTGCAACCTTGCGTTCAGGGTTGAAAATGAATATACATTTTACATCTGCAAGTAATTTTAAGAAAAATTGGTGGGAGAAAACGGGTTCGTCTAAACATATATCTCAGTTGCAATCTATTATCAGAAACAAAGGTGTTGATATAGATGATATGTTTATTAATGAATCCAGGCTATATGAAGAGTTAACCTCTTCTTATATAGAACCTGAACTCAGAGAAGGGAATGGCGAAATTAAAGCGGCTTTAAATGAAGTTTTACCGGAGTTAGTTAACAAGGAGGATATCAGAGGTGATTTGCATATGCATACCACTTATTCTGATGGCCTTAATACACTCAGAGAGATGATCTTAGCTTGTAAGCAAAGAGGGTACGACTTTATGGCTGTATGTGATCATTCTCGTTCGCTTACTATAGCAGATGGTCTTTCAGTAGAGGAATTAGGAGAACAAGGTGAAGAGATCGTTCGATTAAAAAAAGAACTTGATTTTCCCGTTCTAAGAGGAATAGAAGCTGATATACTTTTGGATGGAACACTTGATTATGAAGATGAGGTTTTAGCAGAAATGGATCTTGTTATAGCTTCAATCCATAGCGGTTTTAGTCAAAATGAAGAAGAAATTACGAATCGTTTAATAAAGAGTGCTTATAATCCACATGTGGACATTATAGCACATCCGACTGGTCGAATTTTGGGTTATAGAGACCCTTATCCTGTAGATATGGATGCAGTTATTAAAGCTTGCTCAAAAACTGGAACTATTTTAGAAATAAATTCAGCTCCAGAAAGACTAGATCTTAATGAAATACTAGCAAAGCAAGCTAAAGATTTACAGGTAAAAATTGCAATAAACACAGATGCACATAGTTGTGAGCAACTCTCGCTTATTAAATATGGAGTTAATCAAGCAAAAAGAGCCTGGTTATCGTCTGAGGATATAGTTAATTGTTGGTCTCTAGAAAGATTACTAAGATATGTTGAGTAATAGGCTTTTTAACTTATGAGTTTAATATTAATTTTTGTTTTAAAAATATAACAAACAAAAAATTTATAGGAGGTAGATTAAAATGGCAAACAGTGTATTTCCACCAAAAGAAAACATGCTTGAGAAAATATTTAAAAAAAGGAAACCTATAATAGGTGTTATTCACTCGAAACCGTTACCTGGTGCACCAAAGTATAAGGGTGAACCAATGGATAGTGTTTATGAATTTGCAATTAATGAGGCAAAACGTTTTGAAGAAGGAGGAGTGGACGGCATTATAGTTGAGAATGGATGGGATATTCCATTCGCTAAGCCGGAAGATATTGGATTTGAAACTGTCACATCCATGTCTGTGATGTCCGAATTAGTTGCGCGAGAAACATCGCTACCTATTGGGGTTAATTGTTTAGCAAATGCTGCATTCGCTTCTCTAACGATCGGTAAAGCAAGTAGATCTGATTTCATTAGGGTTAATCAATGGTGTAACGCTTATGTTGCGAATGAGGGAATTATTGAGGGCCGTGCAGCTCAGGTCTTAAGAGACCGTGCTCGTCTTAATGCAGATGATATAGCTGTGTTTGCAGATGTTCATGTCAAACATGGTTCTCACTCTATATGTGCAGACAGATCAATAGGAGAAATGACTAGAGATGCTGAATGGTTTGATGCTGATGTATTGATAGCAACAGGAAACCGAACTGGAGATCCTACTCAAGTCAGTGAAGTTCAAAACATTAAAGAATCCGCTAATTTACCAGTTATCATAGGAAGTGGTTTGAATATAGATAATTGCGCCTCATTAATGGAAGTTGCAGATGGAGCTATTGTAGCTACTTCTCTTAAAAAAGATGGTGTTTGGTGGAACGAGGTTGATGTTGAAAGAGTAAAAAGATTAATGGATATTGTAAGCAACTTACGTTAAAAGGAGATAAATCATGTTAATATCCTTTGATCTGGATGGAGTTATAATGGATAACGAAGCCTTCAGAAGAATGAATTATATTTTAGGAAAGAAGATTCAAGAAAAGAAATGCATATCTACTGAAAAAGCCTTAGAAAGAACCTGGGATTATCTCAATGATGTCTCAGGGGACTTTCTTAAGGAGGACCTATTTGTAGAGGGGTATGATTGGCAAAATATAATAAGAATTACACAAAAAAAATTAGGTATAACAGATATAATTGATTTGAATCAGTTAATATGGAAATCTTGTAGAGAAAAAAAGAATGACACTTTTCCAGGAGCAAGAGAAATATTAAAAAAACTTCACGGAAAATCTTACAATTTAATAGCGATTACTAATGGGCTTTCTAGTTATCAGTATCCCTGTTTAATAGGACTTGATTTAAAAAAGTATTTTCAAAAGGTGGTAACCATAGAACAAACTGGTTATGCTAAACCCAGAAAAGAAGCTTTTTCAATAGGTGAAATTTATAGCCCCCCTCGGTTACATATTGGTGATTCTTTACTTGCAGATGTAGGTGGAAGTAACAAAGCAGGTTGGCTTTCTATTCTTTATTGGCCTCAAATGCCAGAAAGAACAAGAAATAAATCTTACTGGAATAGAACATTGAGTAAAAGCCATATTCAAGATATAAAATCTTTAGAAAATAAAGGTTTACTTAATTTCTACAATTTAAACAAACAGGATCTTTATCCTGATCTTATAATTGGGCACTTAAATGAAGTATCTCAAATTATTTCTGAAGTTAAAGAACAATAAAATAGTTTTTCTCAATGTGTTATCTTTATATAATGCAATGTTCGTTAAATAAGCTGTCTTATTTAAGGAGTTATTCTATAGTTTTAAAAATAATTGAAAAAGGAGAATTTATGGTTATATCTTTTGATTTAGATGGAGTAGTAATGTATAGTGCGATGTCAAGTGGAGCTTTTCGGTTTATGGAGAATGAAATTGCTAAATGGATTAGGAAAGAAGAAGACATATCTCAAGAAGAAGCAATCAACAAAGTATGGGAATATCTTCGTGAAGTCTCAGATAAAATGAGAGCTGAAGAAAAATTCATAGATGGATATAACTGGCAAAAAATAATTCCTATTGTTCAAAAAAAATTAGGGATGAATAAGACTATTGATTTTAATTATTTGATATGGAAAAGTTGCAAAGAAAATAAGGGATACACTTATCCCGGAGTAAGAAGAGTATTAGAAGATTTCCAAGATAGAAATCTTAATTTAATAGCAACTACAAATGGATTATCTAGTTATCAGTATCCTTGTTTGGAAGCCCTTGATCTGAAGAAATATTTTCAAAAAGTTATCACAATAGATTATACAGGATATGCTAAGCCCAGACAAGAAGCCTTTTCAGCAGGCGAAATTTTTTCTGCTCCTCGTTTACATATTGGAGACTCTTTGCTTCAAGATATAGGCGGTGCGAATAATGCTGGTTGGTGTTCGATATTATACTGGCCTGGAATGCCTGAAAGTACTCAAAAAAAATCTTGTTGGCGAAGAAGTTTAGGTGAAAAACATTTTAAAGAGATAGAAGATATGAAAGATAAAGGACTACTGGAATTATATAACTTAAATAAAGAAAATCTTTTCCCTGATGCAATAATTGCTCATATGAATGAAATGCCTCAGCTTATTTCTGAAATTCAAGATAAATAATATTGACTAAATTCAAAGGAGGCGACAATGAAAACAAACCAAATTATAAGTCAAATGATTAATTGGATTAATATAGATCGCACGTACGACTTGCTTCAAAGTATTGCAGATACACCTGGTCCAAGTCAGGTTGCTGCTTGGACGCGAGGAAGTGTTATAGAAGATTTTCTTAAAGAACATGATCTACTAGATAAATCTGATGTCAAATGGGACCGCAATTATAAAAATACTGGTAATGGACTTTTGAGACAGGGGGATCCTAATAAAAAAAATGTTTGGCTTTTTGCTCACTGGGATACAATAAGTTATTTGATTGGAGAAAAATCAAGTAAAGGCTACAATATAATTCCGTATTATCATCATTTAATGGAAGAAGAAGCTAGAGATGGCTTATGTTTAGGCTTTGATTTAGAAAGTAAGCAATATAAAATAATTTGTAGAGGAAAAGTAATCGGAGGAGATAATCCTAAATTTATTCCCGATGGAGATAATAAGTTAGAATCAGGATATAGAGTGGTGTTTGATACTCCTATACATGAAATAGATAAAGACGGTTACTATGCTGGTCAATTTGATGATGCTGCTGGTTGTACTGCAATCTTATTGGCAGCCACTTATTTAAGTACATTTTCTGATATAAATCTTATTACCTGTTTTACTGACGAGGAAGAAGGGCCTGTTTGTAAAGGGAATACTGCTTTTTCCAGAGGCAGTAGTAGAATATTACCAGATTTTTCTGCCCCGGACTTGGCTATTGTTTCGGATATGCATAGTATGTCTTCGAAAGAAATTGCTTCAGATTACTTAGGAAAAGGGGCTCTCTTAACGGAGTATGCCAGTAATACAAAAGGTGCTGTAACCCCACCCTGGTTATTTTCTAGTATTAAGCATATAGTGAAATCATTAAATCCAGAAATTAAAGCTATTATAAGTCCGAGTTATGCTAGCCGTAGTGATTGTGTAAATGTTTATAGGAAGACTCCAAATGTGGTACTAGCAGGTGTAGCTTCTTACAATCGCCATTACAGCAATGGAATACCAGTTTGCTCTATTTATGATGTAATGAATTTAGCAAGAACTATCAGTGTAATTGTATTAAAATATTTTAAAGATGATCAATTATTTGATGCGAACCTTTCATACCAAAACCAATTAAAATAAATGGGAGATTTTAATTTATGCACTATGATGTTGTAAGTTATAGTAATGCAAATATAGATATACTTATTAAGGTTAATAAAATGCCTTCATATGATGATAAACTTAAAGGTGAGTTAATAGGACGTTTCCCAGGCGGTACTATGGCTAATTATGCTTGTGCTGCGAGCAACCTTGGTTTAAAAGCTGCTTGGACAGGTTCCCTAGGAAATGACGACACCGGACAAATAATTATAAATGATTTTTTAGAATATAATGTTGATGTCTCAACTATTATTCGGAATAAACAGGACACTATGTTTGCAGTAATACTAATAGATAATACGGGAGAAAGATCAATAGTTGTGGTGCCTACCTTTTCTGAACCTAAAGAATTGACAATCGAACAAAAAAAACAAATTAGCAAGGCCAAAATATTTTATACTGGCCCCTATAAAGAGATAAATTTTTTATCAACAGCCAAATGGGCGAGAAATAACGGTACGTTAGTAATGATCGATGTAGAATTAACATCAGCTTTGTCTTCCGTTGCTGAAATGCAAGAGGTTTGTTCTGCTTCTGATATAGTTATTTTTAATCAATCAGTTTTAGCAGAGTTATATGATATTGATTTTAAGAATACTATTAATTATAAGTCGATAATCGACTTACTTAGAAGTATCACTGCAAAAAACAACACAATTCTAACAGGCGTTACCATGGGAAGTAAAGGTTCTTTAATCGTAAACAACAAAAATGAATCTAATTATTTTTCTGGATTTAATCTTGAGGTTATTGATACTACAGGGGCAGGAGACTGTTTTAATGCTGCCTTGACTAAAGGGATATTAGAAGATTGGGATATTGAAGACTTGAATATATATGCTAATGCCGCAGGTGCTCTTGCAACTCAAGGACTTGCCTCTAGAGGTTTTATTCCTAATCATGAAAGGATTACGCAATTTATAAAAAAACAAAAAATTGATTATTGATTAAATTTAGGAGGGAGATTTAGTTAAATGAGCATTCTTGTTATAGGGAATATAACAGTAGATCATTCTTATAAAGTTCCAAGATTTCCAGTTCCAGGGGAAACTATTCTAGCACATGACCGATTGACAAGCCCGGGAGGTAAAGGCTTAAACCAAGCAGTGATAGCCGCACGATCTGGTGCAAAAGTTATTTTCTATTCTGCTATTGGTGAAAAAACTGATAATGAAAGAATAATTTCTTTTATGAATCAGGAAGAGAACTTACAAACAAAGCTTGTTAGGTCTGAAGGTTTTACTGATGAGTCTATAATATATTTATCAGACGAGAATGCTCGAAATAGTATTGTAAGTACTGATTTTATGGCTAAGTCTATAACCCCAGAAGATGTAGCTCCGGTCATAAAAGGTCTAGAGGCTGAAGATATTATACTTTTACAAGGAAATCTTTCAGAAGAAACAACTCTATATATTATTGAAATTGCAGAAAGACATGAATTTAGAGTAATCATTAATCTCGCTCCTATTACGTACACTTGTAAAAGCTCTTGGGGGAAAATTAATTATCTTGTGGTGAATAAATTAGAGAGTGAATTTCTATCTGGTATTGATGATCCTAAGCGATCAGCAAAATATCTTAAAAACCATGGAATAGAAAATGTAATTATAACCCTTGGAGCAGAGGGAGCCTTAATATTAGATCAAAATAATAAAATAATAAAAATTGCTTCATTTGATGTACCGGCAGTTGATACTACTGGTGCTGGTGATGTATTTACAGGTGTTTTTAGTGTGGGTATTTCAGAGTCTTTATCATTAAAACAAGCTTGTCTTTGGGCTTCTAGATCAGCAAGCATATGTGTGAGTAGAAGGGGTGTTTTAGATTCATTTCCTACTTCTAGTGAAATAGAAAAAGCAAGAGATTACTTTAATTTTACCTAAGTCTTATTGTTGTCAATTTATTTAAACAACTAGCGTAACATGTAGGGGTACTAGAAAAGTATTGAACAATAATATAATAATATAGCATTTGGAAGGGGAACAAATATGTCAAAATTATTTGGTGAGTTCGATAAACTTGAATCTGATTTTAATGATCTAACTGAAATGGTTAGAATTTGTATGACAAAATCTCTAGAAGCTCTATTTCTTTATTTAGAGGAAGGGGAAAGTGAAAGAGTTAAAGAACTGACCGATATTGTTCACGAGCATGAGAGCAAGGCAGATGGAAAAAGGCGTGATATAATAACCAGCATTCTAAACGGTAGTTTAATGCCACATACCAGAAGTGACATGTTAAATCTAATTGAATCTATTGATGATATTGCAGACTTTTCAGAAGATATTATAGATGAGATTATCTTTCTGGGGCTGGAGTTTGAATATCTTGAAATTGAAAAAACAAAAGAGATGAAAGAATTGCTTTTAGAACAATATAATAAATTAACTAAAGGCTTAAAGCTTCTTTTTAAAGATATGGATCAGGCGTTAGTATATGCCCATCAGTTAGAAGAGATTGAATCTAAGCTTGATGATATTGAAGAAGAATTAATTAGAAAAGTTGGGCAGAATGAAGATTTAGATACAGCTAGCAAACTTTCCCACCGAAATTTAATTAAAAATGTTTCTGATCTGGCAGATGTTATAGAAAAAGTTGGAGATGTAATAGAAATAGTAATCTCAGTAAGACGAGGATAGAGTAGTTTAAGGAAGGGGAAATTCTATGTGGTATCTATTATCTGGAATATATCTCGGCGGAACACTTGGAGCAAATGATGCAGCCAATATATTTGGAACTGCTGTTGTTACCAAGGCAATTAAATTTAAAACAGCTGCTTTATTATGTATAATCTTTGTTATTATCGGCTCTGGTCTCGAAGGTGCTGGAGGTATGGAAACTCTTGGCGGCCTGGCAGAGCAGACACTTTTGACAGCCTTCTTAAGTTCTCTGGCTGCTGCACTAACAGTAACTCTAATGACAGTATTGGAATTACCTGTCTCTACTTCACAGGCAGTTGTAGGTGCAATAATTGGCGGCAACCTTTTAACTGGAACTGTTGATTTCACACCACTAATACCTATTGTCTTAGCCTGGATATTAACCCCCATCGGAGGCCTTTTGATTTCTTTTATACTATATAAGTTGTATTCATCATTTATTCAACAAAAAATTAATAGCCTTAAATATTTTGAGACATTTGTTAAGGTTGGACTCGTTGTTGCGGGAATATATGGAGCCTATTCATTAGGAGCCAATAATGTTGCCAATGTTATCGGTGTCTTTGTTGAAGCCGGAATGTTTGAACCCCAATTAGGTGGTATAATCGGCGGTATGGCTATTGGGCTTGGCATTTTTTTCAGTAGAGGGGTAATGGAGACTCTTGGTAGAAGAATAACTGCCTTAACACCATTAACCGCTCTAATTACAGTTATAGCTCACTCCATCACCCTTTATGTCTTTGCAAGAATTGGTATTCCAGTCTCTTCATCTCAGGCTATAGTTGGAGCAGTGTTGGGGATTGGCCTGGTTAAAGGAAGTAATATGATGGACTTTGATATGGCTAAAAAAATCCTCTTTGGCTGGATAGGAACTCCTTCTGTAGCATTTATAATAGGCATGGTCCTGAATCTGATCTTTTTATAAAAAGGATAAAGTTTTATAATAAGTAAATTGAATAATATATTAAGTTGTCATTATGATAAGGGAGGTAGTTCAAGGTGGATAAAGGGAAAATAGCCAAGATGATAGACCATACTGTCTTAGGAGCTACAATAACAGAAAAAGAAATAAAGATGAAATGTGAAGAGGCAAAAAGATATAATTTTGCTTCGGTATGTGCAGGTCCTAACCATGTCGAATTATTAAGTAAAGAATTAAAAGAAAGTTCGGTAAAAATATGCACTGTTATAGGCTTTCCATTGGGAGCAAACTTAACTAAAATTAAAATTAACGAAGCGAAAATGGCTATAGAACAAGGTGCCGACGAATTAGATATGGTAATCAACATCGGGGCCCTAAAGGAAGAGAAAATAGATCTAGTAATCACAGATATTGCTGGTGTTGTCCAGGCCGCAGGAGATAGCCTTGTAAAGGTAATAATAGAGACTTGTTATTTAGAAGATAGAGAAATAATCCAAGCCTGTAAAGCGGCTGAGGAGGCTAAAGCAGATTTTGTTAAAACTTCTACCGGCTTCGGTAATGCTGGTGCCAAGACTAAAGATGTTAGATTAATCAAAGAGACAGTAGGAGATAAACTTGGAGTAAAAGCGTCTGGGGGTATTAGAAGCATGGATGATGCTATAAAAATGATAGAGGCTGGGGCGACTAGACTTGGAGCTAGTTCAGGAGTAGATATAATAGAAGGGGAAAAAATAAAGAATGACTATTAACTACGAAAAAGGTTCTGATAATTGTGGTTCCGATTTTAGCATTAATATTAGGAAAGGTTTTGGGTTATATTACTTTACCTGAAAATACTAGTCCAAATAGTTTAATTGGTTATTTGTTCATAGTAAGGGCAATTGCTTTAACTGAAATATATTTCTAAATATTTATGACAAAATTTTTGTTTTAAAAAACAAATAAACTTGAAGACATTTATTCTTTTTAATACCTTTCAATACTCTTTATATAGTTGGCTTTATTTTAATCTTATAATCAATCTTTCGTAAAAGTGCCGAAAATTGTGAAGGTTATTAAGGGTATTCGGAATATTAGTGGAGAGCATCTTGGAGTATTTTGGAGCATTTGGAAGAAAAAATTATTGATATAATTCATATTTTAAAAATATCTAATTAAACTTCTCTCACTAAATCACCATAAATAAACCGCCAATAAAAGCTATTGTAACTGTTGAACTAAAATTATCAGATATAAGTAAAATAAATTTCAACTGTAATTCTTCTT
>Ga0207421_10008149_pt1 | contig 10957 bp, 4 predicted proteins | sample SodLakKL_010_SED_4_FD_187542 | JGI IMG/M metagenome (GOLD analysis project Ga0207421, IMG submission 187542) | Alkaline sediment microbial communities from Lake Tanatar, Kulunda Steppe, Russia - 8KL_010_SED (SPAdes) (version 2) | ecosystem: Environmental > Aquatic > Non-marine Saline and...
GCCTGGCCGCCCAGAAAAAGGTAAGCGAGCTGCTGAAACTGGAAAATCTGCTGGAGCGGGCCTTCAGCAAGCTGCATGATATGGGGTAGGGGACTGCCGAAGAATCACCATTGGATTATACATGAGAGTCCGACAAGTCACATTGGTCTGATAAGTCCGAATTAACCACATAGAGTAGACTGTACCCGATCTGAAGCCATGCTGACTAACTTGACCTTTTTCCCCCCAAAAAGTAAGCTGACAGTAATGCCTGTTCCCAATGGGGACCGGCTGTCAAATTTAATAAGTTTCATGGTATTATAAAATTATATGAATTAAATTGCAGGGCGTAGAGTGCATGTTGACTATCTATATGCACCCGCAACAAGTCGGGACATGGATAGTTCAGCAATCAATTATTTACACAAAAATTTTTTTAGACTTATGTAACTAAAAAAATGATTGCATGCAGTCATATCTATTCAGGCTGTTTGCACTAGAAAATCATCTTGAAAAAAGTGTAAAAATGTCCTTTATTTATGCCTCCAATCTTTTTGATATTAATAGCGTATCCTGGACGTTGCAGGTAACCTGTAATTTACGCTTCGCCATGTTATTTTGATCAGTATAGACGTTTAGTGTTTAGCAATTATGATGCTTCCAAGCACCTGCCTGGCTGATTATCACTGTATATTGCGTATGCATGTGAACAGCGTTATTTATGGATAGATTGAGTGTGTTAAAATTATGAACGTATAGACAGCAATCGTAGATAAAAAAAATGCCCAGATTGTTACTACATGCCGGATTTCATAAGACTGGCACCACGGCGATTCAGTTTTTTGCCTGGAAAAATCGCAAATCACTATTGAAAGAAAGGACTATCTATCCCGACCTGGGATCTTTTTCCAGGGATACTCATGCTCATCATGATTTGGCTCACGCCATTGCCGGAAGAGGCAGGCATTTACAATGCAGTCATATACCGCACCTTGTTCGTGACTGGCACGCCAGGGCTGAAGCAGTCTCCAGTATGCTTTTTATTAGTTCTGAAGCCTTCTGTCGCCATGTAGACCCGGTATACCCAGATTCATGGCTGGCAAGCAGAAGAGCATACCTGAAAAAGGTTGCAGATTTTCTGTCTGGATTTAATACCAGTGTTGTCATTGTCCTTAGGCGGCAGGACAATTTTGTTAAATCCATTTTTCAGGAAAAAGTAATGAAAAATAATGCCTCCGGTAAAAATCAGTTTGCATCTTTCCGTGAAAGATTCCTGCGAGAATACGAACAGAATAGTTTTCTAAAGGCAATAAAGCTTTTTGAAGAGTTTTTTCAAGACGTTAAAGTACTAGTATTTGAAGATTTGATAGAGCCTCCGGGACTTTGCATGAATTTTTTCCAGTCACTCGGAGTGGATACTAGAAGAATGGTTCCAGTGGGGGCAATGCGCAAGAGCATGGACCCTAGACAGACAATTATAAAAATCTTTCTTAACAGGGCCATAACTTCAACCAGGCAAAACAAACAGGTCCTGAAATGGCTGGATACTGCTCCCGTAAGAGAGCTTCTTCAAAGTCATTACGGTCAGAAAAAATATGATCTCTGGGAAAGTTTTGAACGAAGGCAGCATTTCCTTGATTTTTTCGAAGAAGAAAATGAAATGATCAGGTCCAGGTACTTTCCCGAAAAAAAACAGCTGTTCCCACCCCTGCAGGATTACATGGCCCCGCCTGTCCCAAGATTGTCCGAAAGAATAAAAGCAGATGTGGCATTACTTGACAGGTGTTTTGAAAATTCAACTGAATTCTCGTCATTTGCGTCAGCCAGACCAGCCATTTCCCGGCTGAAATCACGCATAGTCAACTTTTTAAAGAAAACAGAATGACACATTGTAAAATTTTCAGAAACCATTTTCACAGAACAGTTGAATGGGCGTCTGGACTAAGAAATTCCAGGGCCTGGCCTGTTTTGCGGCCTTTTTTTCTACTTCTTGGTCGTTTTATTGATGTCGAAAAAATGGTTCAAGGCCCTGGGTCAAAAGTTTTGTACGCATACAGGCTGCGTTTGCAGAACCTGGGTTTTGAGGAAAAAGCCATTGCCGACCTGAAGGCTCTCATAAGCGATAAAATATTAACACAATCTGCATCCTGGGAACTGGCCCTGTGGTATTCCAACCAGTACACACGTACCAGCGCCCTTGAATGCTTGAAGTTTCTGGAAGAGGCCTTGTCAGGGACCAGGGACAGGGAAAGGTTGCGTCAGGGAGCCATTCTTGAAGCCGAGTGCCATAACCTGCTTGAAGATCCTGAAAAAGGAAAGCAGGTGATACAGAATGCCTTGAAAGACGGCCCTGATGCAGATCTTTTTCTGGCAGCATCCAGTCTTGAGCAAGAACTTGCCGGCAAGGTACACTGGATCAACAAGGCTTTTGAATTTTCAGGCTTGGCGCCTGTAACTTTCAAGCATTGCCCTTTAACGTCTTTCTTTGATTCCCTGAAATCCGGTTTCTGCTTGCCAGAACAAGATGAACCATGCACCATAAGTGTCATTGTCCCTGCTTACAATGCGCAGAAAACTATTGGAACCGCGCTTGAGTCAATCTTGTCCCAGACTTGGAAAAATCTGGAAGTTCTCGTTGTTGACGATAACAGTACTGATAATACATCAGATGTTGTAGATCAATATATTAAAAGGGACCCAAGGATTCAACTGATAAGGGCAGAGTACAACCAGGGACCATATATAGCCAGAAATATGGCTCTGAAACAGGCAAAGGGCGAGCTGGTTACCTGCCATGATTCCGACGACTGGTCTCATCCCCAGAAACTGGCAATCCAGGCAGACCATCTATTGGATAATCCCTCCATAATTGCCAACACATCTCAGCTTTCCAGAGTTTATAATGATTTGAGTTTTTTTCGCAGAGGCAACCCTGGGCGATATATCCAGGTCAACATGTCTTCCCTGATGTTTCGGCGATTGCCAGCTCTTGAAAAAGCAGGCTATTGGGACAGTGTTCGCTTTGGAGCTGATGGGGAATATGTCCGTCGGCTGAAAAAGATATTCGGTGATGAATCAGTCTGTCACCTCAAGACAGGGCCCCTGGCTTTTTTAAGACAATCTCCAGGGTCGTTGACCAGCGGCAGATGCTTCGGCTATCCTGGATTTTTCATGGGTGCAAGAAAAGAGTATCTGGAGAGTTTTGAATATTTCCATGAGAATTCATCCGAAAAATTTGTAAGTTACCCGCTTCATTCAAGGCCATTTCCAGTCCCTAAACCTTTATTGCCTGATAACACCTCAAAGACAGTCAGAAGTCACTTTGACGTTATTATTGTTTCTGATTTTCGTCTGCCTGGGGGGACAACAGTTTCCAATGCTGAAGAGATCAGGGCTCAGACCAGCATGGGCATGCGCACCGGTCTAGTCCAGATGAACCGGTATGATCTCGACCCCTCCAGAAAAATTGATTTCAGGATCAGGGAGCAGGTGGATGGCAAAACAGTCAGTTTTATCGTCTATGGTGAGAAGGTCAGTTGCGATGTTTTGATAGTCAGGCATCCCCCTGTTCTGCAGTATGCACAAAATTATGTTCCTGATATAAAGGCCAGAGATTCCAGAGTAATAATCAATCAGACTCCTTTAAAGCACTACGGAGCAAATCCGAAATTTTACTATAGTTTTCAGGACTGTTTGAAGAACCTTGATCGATATTTTGGATGTTCAGGAACATGGCATCCTATTGGACCTTTGATTCGCAATGCACTCCTCGAACATCATTCACCGGAGTTGGAACTTATCAACCTTGGCCATTATGACTGGCACAATATTATTGATGTCTCCAGCTGGAAAAGATCCTCCAGGCCTGCACCAAGAGACAAAATAGTTATTGGGAGGCATTCCAGGGATGATATCTACAAATGGCCAGACAATCCGGAAGATTTGCTGTCAGCATACCCTGAGTCGGATGATTATGAGGTTTATGTTCTTGGAGGGGCCCAGGCTCCCAAACAAATACTTGGCAGGATCCCTTCAAACTGGCATGTTGCTGAGTTCGGGGCTGTTCCTCCGGGGAATTTTCTTTCCCATCTGGATTTTTTTGTTTACTTTACTCATCCAGATCTTGTTGAGTCTTTTGGAAGGGTTATATTTGAAGCAATGGCCGCTGGTGTGCCGGTGATTATCCCGCCTGAGTATAAAGTATTGTTTCATGATGCTGCCATATATGCCGTACCTTCGGAAGTAAGGGATGTTATAGACTGTTATATAAATGATGAACAGCTTTACCTGGAACAGGAAGCAAGAGCCCTGCAATATGTTGAACAAAATTTTGGATACTCAATACACAGGACCAGGCTCAATGGTCATTTTTAATTCTTTCAGTCTTTCGTAAAGAATGTCTTTTTGGGCCAAACAGATACTTATCAGGTTAAAAATGTCAGCAAATCAAGAAGACATGATGCAGGTTGAGCCTGTAAAACACCCGTATTCTGAACCTTCAGTCATCCGGGCGACTATTTCTATCCCTGAAAAGAGTGCCGGCAACCCTCCAGATGATAAGTTGATTCCCCATGAATTTTCATTGATACCCAATGAATGGCAGAAGTTGAGTGTACAGCTTAGCGACCCGGACCTCCTGGTTGATCGCTTGATTGAAATTCATCCGTTAAACCAGAGCGGTCTGGTATCAATTTCCAATATCAGGCTTGTGGATGTGGAAAATAATGTTTCAGTTTGGTCAGCTCATGATGATTTTTCCAAATGCACAGTCAATGGTGAGGCACAGGCGGTTTACCATGAAGCAGGTTTGCAGATTGTCTGTTATGGAGAAAAGAGCAAGCTTCAGCTTCCATCATTTTCTGACCTGCCCGACACTGTTTTGAATCTGGAAGTCTGGATCAGGCCTGATCAGGACTATACTGGACTGGCCAGAAACTGGAATTTACTGATTTCAAGGTTGAATAAGCTTAGGGATCAGAACAAATATCTTGAAAACAAGGTTCAGAGTCTGGAACTGGAGTGCAAAAATCAAAGAGATTCAATTCAAGAACTAAGGGATAATTTCCTCAAAGAAATAAATCAGCTCAAATATGATCTTCATGCCCAGAAAACAATGACCAGTCGGTATTTCAACGAATTGGCCTCGGCGGAAAAGCTTCTCAATGATCAGAGCTCGTTACAGGCCAGAAACAAGGTTATTTCAAAACAAAATAAGAATCTGTTGAAACACAACAAAGATTTTTATCTGGCAATAGTCAGGTTAGAAAAAGAATTGAATAATTTAGTATCATCAGCAAGATGGCGTACAGGTAACGCCTTTATCAGACTGGTCGAGAGAGTGCTTTTAAGGGAACAACAGCCCTTGAGTGTTGATGGCATGAGCAAAGAGATATTTGAGCTTAAACAAAAATACAAAAAAAATTACTTACCCGGAGGCAAGAAAAAGGATGCAGAATTTTCCAGAAAATCTGATGAACTGTTGAACCTGGTCCTTTTGCTGCAGAAAGACATTAAGCTGATTAAATGTTCAGCTAGATGGAGGGTAGGCAACTTACTGATCAAGCTGTTTGAAATCCTTACCTTTAAGCCTGGCAAGAGATCAGAGTTCGACAGACTGCAGGGTATACTTGAAAAAATTGCAACTCAGGTGCAGGAGGGTAAATCCGCAGATCCCGAAATTCTTGAAAGAAAGCTTGAAAAAATTTATCATGAATTCAAAAAAATCAAATCGTCCACCCGGTGGAGGGTTGGTGACAGCCTTTTTTCCTTTGTTGACAAGCTCTTACTCAGGAGCGGCAAACCAACTGCCATGGATCATGCATTGAAGTTGCTGGCAAGGTATGAAAATGAAAGTCAATGATTTTCAGGCAGGTTCTTATGATTTTGACCGTAAGCCTTCAGGTTTTAAGGATAAAAATGTCTGCCTTCAGGGCAGGATTGTCATTTTATATTGTAACGGAGAGCATGAAGAAAAAGTATTATCCATTATCCATGATCGCTGGCAGGATATTTCCTTTGAGATCGACAGACCTTTAGCTCTCAAGGATAATGCCTTGCTCTTTTCACCCCTTGATACTGCAGGGTGTGTTTCCATTTCTTCAGTCACTGTAAATAACCGTGCAACCGGGGAACAGCTTGTTCAAGTCAACGGCTTTCACCTGATAGACCTCATGGACTTCAATGAAGAGCTGCTAAGAGTTCCATCCCGGGATACTCTTGATTTGTTTGTGGCAGGATCAAGTGCCCTGGTAAGCCTGAAGTTTTTTAATCATGTTCCTGACTGTCCTCTTCAGGTGACTATCAGGATGAAGGCTGCAACCGGTTTAAATCTGCACCGTAATGTTTTAAAAGCCCATCTGGAGCTGGATGACTGGGAAACAATCATTGATACCTGGGGGTATCAGACCGACTTTGAATACAGAATGCTTGTTGCTTTTGCTGAGATGGCCATGAGACGTCTCGACTGGTCTGAAGCTGTCCGGCGCTGGCAGGACATTGTCTCGTTAAAGGGGGCGGACACACCCTACTATGTTTATGAGCGTTTGAAAAAAGCTTATCTCGAGCAGGGTTCCTTTATCGGGGCAAGCCCTCAGGAAGAAGCTGTTGCTGGAGGAATCGACAAGCATGATTTTCTTTCTTTTGTGCATCGGTGTCTGCAGCCTGAAAAGTATTTGGAGATTGGAGTTCAGCATGGTAAGAGTCTGGCTCTGGCCGATTGTGAAGCCGTCGGGGTGGATCCCATGCCCATGCTTGATTCTGAGTTGCCGGAATGGATCAGGGTTTTACCCATGACCAGCGATGACTATTTTCTCCGCTTTGCTGGTGAAGACTTGATCCCGGCACCGGATCTGGTTTTTATAGACGGCATGCATTTTTTTGAGTATGCCTTGAGAGATTTTATCAATGCAGAGCGTTTTGCCGCCCCCTGGACCCTGGTGGTGGTTGACGATATTTTCCCTGCACATCCCGCCCAGGCCCAGCGCACAAGGAAAACCAGGACCTGGGCCGGTGATATCTGGAAATTGTATGAAATCCTTAAAAAATACCGAAAAGATCTTTTTATGCTGCCTGTTGATTCTGCGCCCACCGGCATTCTTCTGCTCATGGCTCTGAAACCGCAAAATACTGTCCTGCTGGACAACTATCATGCTATTGTCAAGGAATATTCATCAGGTATGAACCCTCCTGATTACATACTGAACCGCAATGATGCGCTGGTATTTCAGAGAGAATACATCCAGGCGATACTGGATGTTCTAAAGTCAGCACGCATAAACAGACTGAGCACCCAGGACATTCTCAATGAGCTGCGAGAATCAGCATAACCTCAAATCCATCTCCGAAAAAAGTAAAATCAGAATCATCGAACCCCGGGAATTTTCTGGTTTCTCTTACCAGGATCCTGCAGGCGTTGCTGTAATCATGCCCTGTACTGATACCACGGCCGGACTTGAAGTTTCAAGCCATCTTCAACGCCGTGCGGGAATGGACTGTTTTATACTGGTGGCTCACGACACTTTGCGTCAGGGTTTTATCAAGACTCTCAATCAGGCCTTTTCGTGCATGGCCGTCAAATATATTGTCTATCTTGCTCAGGATGCCTGGCCCGGCCGGGACTGGCTGAAATGCGCCTTTGACGCCCTTGAAAAGTCTGGAAAGTCCCTTCTGGCATTTAACGATGGGAAGTGGCATGGAAGAATTGCATCTTTTGGGATGGTACGTTCTGAATGGGTAAAAAAGCTTTATAAAGGAAGTTTTTTCTATCCAGGTTATCATTCACATGCCGCTGACAACGAACTTACCGTCATTGCCAGGGCTCAGAATGAGCACATATATAATCCGCAGTGTACTGTTATGGAATATGACCCGGAAAAAGATGTCAAGCGGCCCAATCCGGCAGATACAGCCCTGTTTAAAAAACGTTTCATGAGTGGTTTTGACGGCCTGGTCTCCTGGGACAGACTGCGTCCTTTGGCTTCAGAATATAAAGTCAGCAGAAAACCGGGACTGTCTGTCGTAGTACCCATCATTGATGATGCCACTGACCCGGAACATATAATTTCCAGTTTCCTTGCATTGAGCCCTGGATACTCCCTTGAAATAATTCTGATCAGTACCAGGGGGGCATCATGGATAAAAAAGTTAGCAGCCAGGTTTGCTCCCCTGATTTTTATCCGCTGCATAATCCGGGAACAAGACCTTTCATTTGCGCAGGCCTGCCGGTATGGGGCAGCCAGGTCCAGCCATTCATTTCTGCTCTTTTTGAATCCTCAAGCCTCGTGCATTTCTGAAAAAATAAGACCAAGCCTGAGGGATTTAACAGGGAATCTGGAAGTCCCTGTCAGGATAAGGCTTAACGAAAAACACTCTGAGCTGCCTGATGGTAGTAATTCAGGCATTCTTCTTCCGTCTCATTTCCTGTTCAGTGAATCAACAAAGACTGCTGGATGCAGATCCATTACTGAATTTTTTCAAGCTCTGGAAGACAGTCTTTTAAAGGTGCAGGGAGTCAACGGGCATTGTGGCCTTGAACTTTGTGGCAATACCTGTTGGCAACATTTTAATCGTCCCGCCCGGATTCTTTTTGTTGTTCATGACGGAGCCGGTGGAATGGTGAAAATAAATGCCGACCTGGCACAGGAGCTGAGTTCATGCGCTTCAGTGTTTGTATTGCAGGCCGGAGCTTACTCCTGGACTATTATGCAATACAGTGATGGCAAAGTTGAACAGGTTGGGCGTTATGATTTTATTAACGAGTGGGCTCTTGTTAATGATATTGATGATGAAAGAAACGATGCTCTGCACAACATATATCTTTATCTTCGTCCTGAAATAGTGCATATAAGGGTTCTTCTCGGCACTGGTCCTGCACTGATAGATTTTTTTAAAAGAAAAAATATCCCGGTTGTTTTGTCTTTTCATGAATTCTCCGCGATTTGTCCGAATCTCCACCTGCTCAATAATGGCCGGTTCTGCGGCGGGGACTGTGATTATCTTGATAATGAAAGCGATGATTGCCGGTTTTCACGTAGATGGTTTGCCGGTGTGGAAAGGCTTAGACCCGAATTCAGAGCAAAATGGTCCACTTCGGTGTCGGGTTCAATTTCTCTTTGTGACTCTTACGTGGTTACCTCCAACAGTACCAGAGACATAATAACCAAAAATTATAATCAGGCATCGTCGGATAAATTCACGATTATAGAGCATGGCCGCACTTTTCCCCAAAGATACGCTTATTGTCGTGAATATTCTGAAGATAAGTGCTGCGATATATTTTATTACGGTGCACTGAGCGAATCCAAGGGATGTGCACTTGTCTATGAAATTGTAAAAATAAATAATATTCGTTCCGGCCCCTTCAGGTTTCACGTCCTGGGCAATTTTTTCAGTAAATTTTATGAATTGAAGTTCCAGTCATTGGATTGCACGCTATTGTATGGAAGCTACGATCGTGAAGAACTTGAGCGTCATTTCAGGGCCATCAGGCCGACCCTGACCATCCTGCCCTCCATCTGGCCGGAAACTTATTCCCACGCCCTCACAGAGTCATGGGCATATGGAGTGCCCGTGCTGGGCTCGGATCTTGGGGCAATCGGGGAGCGAATCACCAGGCACAAAGGGGGATGGACCCTCACCCCGGAAGATCCTGAGGCATGGTATGAAGCGATGTTGTCCATCATAAAAAATAAAAAGGAATTCAGAAAAATAGTTCAACGGGTCCAAACCATAGAAATTAAAACCAGAGCAGAGATGACCAGAGATTACCTGGGCCTGTACAGGGAATTGCTGTGCAGTAAATCACATGCTCACACTGCCGGCCCATTTCGTGTTTCCAATACCAGTGATCTATGGCCGTCTTCTTCTGCTGGGCCTGATAAACATAACCAGGGGCGGATTCAGACTCTCAGGCACAAGCTCAACAATCTGGGATTTGTTCAAAGAGCTTATCAGGAACTTGGGGAACTTGCTGCCGACAGCTCCAACCCACATCTGGCCGGGCTTGCAGCCTGGGAACTGGCTCTGTGGCATGCTGACCGCTACACTGAATCTGATGCCCGTTCCTGCCTCAAATATCTGCAGATATTCATGTCCGGGACAGAAGATCCCCAGGATTTAAAAAAGGTGGCTGTGCTGCAGGCGGAGAGCTTTGGTATCCTGAAAGACCGGGATAGTGGAACCAGAGCTGTTAAAAGTGCTCTGGACATCTCCCCTGACCAGGACCTGTTTTTTGCCGCGACACACCTTGAGCACACTGCTGAAAACCGCCTGGACTGGATTAATAAAGCCCTTGATCTGGCAGGACTGGAAAAAATAAGCTGCGACTTCAGCGCCAGGACTTTTCTTGACGGTCTATGCCTGGACACAAAGCCTGTATCTTCTCCAGATCAGCCCGGCAGGGCTGATCATCCCCTGATCACGGTTATAGTGCCTGTACATAATTCAGAATCAACACTGCCCACAGCTCTTGAGTCGATCCTGACCCAGACTTGTCAACCCCTGGAAATAATTATAGTTGACGACTGCAGCACAGATTCAACTGTTGAAATCGTCCACAGATACCAGGCCGAAGATCAGAGAATTAAGCTTATTCAGTCCTCCACCAACCAGGGTCCTTACAATGCCCGCAACCTGGGTCTCCAGTCCGCCACAGGTGAACTTGTTACCTGTCACGACGCTGATGACTGGTCTCATCCCCGGAAGCTGGAGATGCAGGCTGAAGCTTTTCGCAATCACCCCGAGTCAGTCGCCTCCATTTCCATGTGGGCCAGAATGTATGAAGACCTGAGGTTTTACCGCAGGGGCAATCCAGGTTACTATTCACAGATAAACCTGTCATCTCTGATGTTTCGCCGTCAAATTGTCATGGAAAGGCTGGGCTTCTGGGACAACGTCAGGTTTGGAGCGGATACGGAGTTTCTTAAGAGAATCAAGATCTGTTTCGGGGAAAATGCCATTATAGAGCTGTCTGACAAGCTTC
>Ga0207421_10008150_pt1 | contig 10957 bp, 10 predicted proteins | sample SodLakKL_010_SED_4_FD_187542 | JGI IMG/M metagenome (GOLD analysis project Ga0207421, IMG submission 187542) | Alkaline sediment microbial communities from Lake Tanatar, Kulunda Steppe, Russia - 8KL_010_SED (SPAdes) (version 2) | ecosystem: Environmental > Aquatic > Non-marine Saline and...
CGGACTTATTGAATATACCAGAAAAAAACTGGTATCAGGGTAGGAGAAAAATGGCGAGTTTTAAAATTGCAGTTTTACCCGGCGATGGAATAGGGCCGGAAGTTGTTAACGAAGCTATTAAATTGCTGGAAATTGTCAGCCATAAATACGGGCATGAATTTGCATTGAAATACGGTTTAATAGGGGGCTCTGCTATTGAGGAAGAAGGTGCAGCTCTCTCTGATTTTACGTTAAAAATGTGTCGCAGCTGTGATGCGGTGTTACTTGGTGCCGTAGGTGATCCGCGCTATGATGATCCACAGGGAGATGTCAGGCCTGAAGACGGTTTGCTGGCATTACGCAAGGGCCTGGGGCTGTTTGCCAACTTGCGTCCCATAATAGTATATGAGGAATTGGTAAATAATACGCGGTTTAAACCCGAAGCTATACGCTCAACCGATTGTATTTTTGTTAGAGAGCTAACCGGGGGTGTTTATTTTGGCAGGCCAAAGCGCCGGTGGGAAACCTCCAGGGGAAGAAGAGCGGTTGATTCCATGGCCTATACTGAGCAGGAGATCAGTCGCATAGTGAAAGTCGGGTTTGAAATAGCCCGGAAACGAAAGAAGCACCTCGTTTCTGTTGATAAAGCCAACGTATTAATGTCTTCAAGGCTGTGGCGGCAGGTTGCTGAAGAAATAGCCATGGAATACCCTGATGTAAAACTGGAGCATCAGCTTGTGGACGCCTGCGCAATGAAAATTATACAGGAACCGCGGTATTTTGACGTTGTGGTTACAGAGAATATGTTTGGTGACATATTAACTGATGAGGCTTCTGTACTGGCCGGATCACTGGGCATGCTGCCTTCCGCCAGCCTTTCAGGTGTGCCCGAAGAAGGCGTTGTTACCTTTGGTTTATATGAACCTGTTCATGGAAGCGCACCAACTATTGCAGGGAAAAATATTGCCAATCCGATCGCCACGATTTTAACGCTGGCAATGATGCTTCGTTATTCATTATGTCTTCACCGGGAAGCTGCTGCTGTTGAGGCTTCGGTCCAGGAGGCTCTTTCACAGGGTTATAGAACCTCTGATATAATGGATGACGGCCTTTCTCTTGTGGGTACTATCGAGATGAGCCGGGCAGTAAGGGAGAAACTTGAGAAAAATGACACGCGTTGATCTGTATGACACCACCCTGAGAGACGGTTCCCAGCGAGAAGGTATATCCTTTACCGTTAAGGATAAACTAAGCATCGCATCAAAAATTGATCAACTCGGGATACATTATATTGAAGGTGGCTGGCCAGGCTCAAACCCCAAGGATGCTGAATTTTTCAAGCGGGCTAGAGAAATAAAGCTCAAAAATGCCAGACTGGTGGCTTTCGGTTCTACTTGTCGGCCTGGTTTAAAGCCGGAAGATGACTCCAATTTAAAGATGCTGATAGATTCTGGTGTTGGAGTTGTTAATATCGTTGCCAAAGGGTCCGACATGCATGTCAGCCAGGTGCTTGAAACATCCCTCGAAGAAAACTTGCGCATGATAAAGGATTCGGTTTCTTATTTGAAATCTCAGGGGCTTGAGGTTTTTGTAGATATCGAACATGCCTTTGATGGATATAAAAATAACCCCTCCTATACTTTGGAGGTTTTGAGAGCAGCTGGTGATGCAGGGTCGGATTGCATTGTTCTTTGTGATACCAATGGCGGAGCTTTGCCAGACGAAATTTCGATTATGGTAAAAAAGGCTTTGGAAAATTTAGACGTAGATATTGGCATTCATGCCCATAACGATAGTGAGCTAGCGGTAGCCAACAGTTTGGCTGCGGTCAGAGCGGGGGCCAGGCATGTTGAAGGTACAATTAATGGTTATGGTGAGCGTTGCGGTAATGCAAACTTGTGCTCCATAATTCCTGCTCTAAAAATTAAAATGGGAATTGATTGTGTGTCTAATGAAGAACTGGCCCTTCTTAGTGAAGTATCCCATTTTGTTAGTGAAGTTGCCAATCTCACTCCGGAAGCTCATATGCCCTATGTAGGTTCGAGTGCTTTTTCTCACAAGGCTGGCTTGCATGTATCGGGCATGGCAAAGTGGGTTTTGAGTTATCAGCATGTTGATCCCGCCCTGGTAGGCAACAAAACAAGAACTTTAGTGAGTGAGCTTGCAGGAAGGTCAAATATAATATACCGAGCCAAAGAGATAGGGGTACCGATTCCGCCAAAAGGTAAAGAAGCCCAGAAGCTTTTGGAACAGGTAAAAGACCTTGAAAGCAGAGGCTTTCAGTATGAAAATGCTGAAGCTTCATTTGATTTACTGGTGCACCGTGCTTTTCCCGACTACCAGTCTCCGTTTGAACTGGTAGATTTTATGGTACTTGTGGAAAAGAGGCGTCGCTCGCCATCCAAGAGATCAGAAGGAGACATTCTTTCTGAGGGCATGGTCAAGGTGAAAGTTAACGGGCAGATAATGCACACAGTAGCCGAAGGCGATGGTCCAGTTAATGCTCTTGATAATGCGTTGCGCAAAGCCCTGTTGCAACAGTACCCCAGCCTTTCGGTTGTCAAGCTTATAGATTACAAGGTGAGAATACTTGAAGAGAGCACCGGTACAGAGTCCAGGGTGCGAGTGCTGCTGGAATCAACCGATGGTGCTGATCAGTGGAGGACTGTTGGAAGTTCTACCAACATTATCGAAGCCAGCTGGATGGCACTGGCTGATAGTCTGGAGTACTGGCTGGTAAGGCAAAAAAATCAATTTTCAGAAGTGTCCCAGTGACCAAGACTCAAGTACTTCCAGCCACCGTCAGGCAATATGGTTACCAGTGTACCTTTTACCATTTCGCTGGCTGACTTCACCGCCTGGCAGGCAGCAGCTCCTGAAGAAATGCCAGCAAAAATACCCTCAACTTCAAGTAGCTTGCGAGTATATGTTTTTGCTTCAGCGCTGGTACAGATGCAGCGCCTGTCTACAAGGCTGAGGTCCATTACAGCTGGCATATTGGTATCGTCAATGCAGCGCAGTCCCTGTATAGGGTCATTCGCCGGGGGTTCTACTCCAATAACTTTTAAGCCTGAAAAGTTTTGTTTGAAGCGCTGGCTTAAACCTACGATTGTTCCACCGGTGCCAATAGAGCAAACCAGGGTGTCTATTCTGTTAACAGGCAAGTCTTCCAAAATCTCATTGGCAGTGCCGTTATAATGTGCCAGCGGGTTGGAGGGATTGGAAAACTGGTCTAGCATGAAGTACTCTTCGCTGCTTGTGGCCATTTCCCTGGCTTTAGCTATAGCCCCGTTCATTCCCAGATCGCCAGGTGTCAGAATCAGGTTGGCTCCCATTATGCGGATAAGCCTGCGCCGTTCAATACTCATACAATCCGGCATTATGATTGTTACGCGGTAACCTTTAAGGCGCCCTAGCCAGGCAAGGCAAATGCCCGTATTACCGCTGGTGGCTTCAATCAGGGTTTTACCGGGTGTCAAATGTCCGGATTTTTCGGCCTCTTCAATCATATATTTAACGATTCGATCTTTAACACTGCCGCTGCCACCGGGGCTCTGGCCTTCAAGCTTGGCAAACATTCGAACATCTGGATTTGGGTTAAGCCGAGAAAGCTCGACCAATGGCGTATGGCCTATACTTTCAATAAGGTTTTTAAAATACACTTTATTTCATCCTTCTGATTATTAGTAGTGTTTATTTGACTTTGATTTAGCCGCGGTGACAAAATAGAACAGTTATTGGATAAACAAAATTATAACATTATCAGCCTTATCGGTGCAGAAACATGGCGGGAGTGGTTTATACTTACAGGTATATCTAGTATAATACTGATATTAGAGTTAGCGATTAAGAGGTAATAAGAAATGTCAAAAGAGATAAAGAGTGCAAAAGAAATTGCCCTGGCCAGGGCCGAAGCTGCTGTAGGGCAAATAACTCAAGAGGATCGCCTTAGATGGCAGTTCGTTCCGGAGGGAGAAAAACTGGCCGCCAGGGTGATTAAAGGTGATGTCAGTATAACAGAGGAGCTTGAAAAAGCAGATCAGCAGGGGCTGGCCTATATAAAACAGGGTGCATTTAAAACTCTTATGTCCAACATCGTATTGCCATCCGGCGAGATTGAAAAAAACAATACACTGAAAGCCATTGATGCAATCACGGAACTTGTCGAAGATCGCCATGCAGTTGAAGCTGTTGTTAAAAATATAAAAAACCTGCTTGATCATTATGAAACACATGGCCAGAAACAGAAGCAGCAGGCTCTGGAACAACTCAAACATGAATACAGTCGTAAAGTCCAGCAGGCATTGGAGCAACAGCTTGGATCGTCTGCGTCTGGCATGAATGCAGATGTTGAAAACCTGCCGCAATTCAAGGAAGAAAAAAGAAACCTGGAAGCACAGTTTGACGGGCAGTATCAGAGCTTGCTTGATGAATACAAGCAGGAGTTAAAAGACATCGGCTAGGAAAGGGGGAATATGGATTTTAAGGATGAAAGAATAGCCGAGGCAGTAAAGGAAACCATGATATTGAGGCCTCCAAAGCAATTGCTGGACACGTTTGGTATAACCAGTATTGGTTACTATATGGTAACCTCGCCAACTTATGCTGAAATTGATAAGCACTCGGAAGAAACTGTGGTCAGGAAAGGCAGGGTTATTGCCAATCGGCCTCGTGTTGTTACCCCTTATTATCTTTCCAGGCTGGAAGGTTTCAGCGATGATGCAAGGCATTATTTTGAAACGCTGATGAGCCAGCATGGGCCAAATGTCCCGGGCATATATTATACTTATCGTAATGAGCCCGGTGAATTGAGCATAGTTTCTGAAAGTATGCAGATGGTAGTTGAAAACCTGAATTCAGAAATAGAAAAAAATAACGATCCGTTAATGGCAATAATTAAAGGGCGTGATGATTTGTGGGATGTTTCCTTGCTTAAATTTATTCACCAGATAACATCTCATTCGATGAAGGGAAATCTTGCCCAGATGCAATCACGCGGGTTGCTGGATGTAGATTCTTCCGGGGTGCCTTTGGAAGCAAGGGTCAGCATAGAAGAAATGTTTAACAGAGTTCAAGAGGGAGAGCTAGAGCCCCGGGACTTAAAGGATGAGCTTGACCATTGGGGTTTATTTGAGGACTACCAGGACAGGTTTTTTTCCTTATTTCAGCCTGCAAAGATAAGGCGTCGGTAGCTTTAAAAATGTGCAGATAGGGAATAAAGCTAATGAAAACGATAACTATAGAATCACGAGATATATCAGAAGCATGGTTTTTATGCCTGCGTAAAGTTATTGAGCATGGTTATGAGTATTTAATCGAGCGAGGCAGTTATTCAGGCCAGAAACGTAAGGAGCTGGATTTTGTCCAGATAAAGATAACCAATCCAGCAAACAGGCCAATCACCCCTGATGTGCCGGCCGGTGTTCCACCGCCCACTACGATGGAATATATTGAGAGTTATTTACCTTATTTGATGACTGCCAAGCGCGCAGAGGGTGAACAGTATACCTATGGTCAATTTCTTGAACACCAGATAGGGGAAGTTATCCGAATGTATAAGCAAGAAGGCTTTAACACCAATCAAGCATACATGTCGGTAGGGGATGATCATTCAATCTACCTGGAAGACCCTCCATGCCTTAGAGGCATCGATACCCGTGTCAGGTATGGTAAGTTGCATTTCATTTGCTATTTTCGATCCTGGGACCTTTGGGCCGGCTTTCCTTCTAACCTCGCGGCCCTTCAATTATTGAAAGAATATATTGGCTCTGAATTAGGTGTGGAGGATGGCGAGATGATAGCTGTCAGCAAGGGGCTGCATCTATATGACTATTGCTGGGAACTTGCGGCAGTAGCCTGCGGTATAGGTGATGCATCAAATGCAGGTTGCTCTTAAAAAAATTATCACAGCCAAATGTAATAAGCCTGCAGCAGTAATAATTCTAATTCCGTTATTATGTCTTAATCTTACCTCATGTTTTCATCAGTCGAGATACGACCATGAAATAAGCAGAATAATTGACCCTTATGTATTTTCAATTACTTCATGGCAGATAACTGCTATTTCCCAGGAATTCGATGACTGGTTGTTTGGTGAGGATATAGATGCCGTTGAAGGCACTCTCATTGTAAGGGAGTACTTTAACAATGTAGAGCAAAAAAATAATCTGCTAAGGACCATAATTATGGTTCGAGATGGATTGATAGATGCAGATTTAAACCTTTTGGAAAAGCAACTGGAAGCTGTTAATAATCGAAATATAGAGATTCTCCCCGTAGTTGAGGAAACTCTTTCACTGCAGATACAATCTGTACTTAAAGAAGAAGGGATAATTAACCCTTCAAAAACTCTTTCAAGCTTTGATTTTATTTTCCCTCCGGTCAGTTTTATTATACAGCAACCACCACATTTACTGGTCGTGTCTCCTCGTGATGAGATAAATCGATTGAGGGACATAACTCTAATTCAGGGCCTAAGCGATAAGGAAAAAGAAGCTATCGAGGAAGAGATAAGACAGCTTGGGCTCTCAGCGCTGGTCGTCAGGCTGGGTGGAATCGCAACATTTCCGGCTTTTGTTGCTGAACGTGCATCAATTAAAGGCACGCTGGAAATTGCCATAGAAGAATGGTTTCACCAGTATCTATTTTTTAAGCCGCTGGGCTTTCTTTACGGTTTACATGTGACCGGACTGATACAGGATTATGAAATCGCTACAATAAATGAAGCGTTTGCAGGTATAGTTAGCCATGAAATTGCTGGAAAAGTTTACCAGAAATACTATCAGCAAAGTGCCCCTTCTGAGAATCACGCTTCACCATCTCCAGGCAAAGAGGAGCAGCAATCCTTTGACTTTCATTCCCAGATGCGACAAATCCGCCTTAAAGTGGATGAATACCTGGCTGAGGGAAAGGTGGATGAAGCAGAGGAATACATGGAAGAAAAGCGTTTATATATGGCCTCTCACGGCTATGTAATCCGGAAACTCAATCAGGCTTTTTTTGCATTCCATGGTACATATGCCGCCTCTCCTATTTCGGTCAGCCCTATTGGGCCCGGCCTGAGAGAGTTGAGGGGAGAAAGCGCTATGCTTAAAGACTTTGTAGAAAAAGTTTCTCAAATGACAGATAGCGAGGAAATAATAAAAGCTGCTCCCGAAGTTAATTAAATACCACCACAACCGACAATACTTTTTACAGAGCCTTTAACTGGGAGGGATAATTATAAAATTCATTCAGGGCAATATGTTAGTGTTGCCACAATGAGGGCATTTAACCCGGTTGCCTTTGAAGTCCGGAGGGGTTTTGAGGCGGGCGCCGCATTTACAATTGATGGTTTTATAGTTGTTTAGTTTCCAGAGGGCATCCGATGTTTCGCGGGCACGCTTGATTTCGCTGGAGGTATCTTCTACCCGGGGCGGCTTCTTTGGTTTTGATTGAGCCGTCCGAGTTCCACCTTCAGGAACAGCACCCATGGCTGAAGGTGGAATGACAGAACCGCCACCACGGTGAACTTTAGAATAGGCAGCGTTATAATCTGCAAAGGTTGCTCCACCCATAGAACGTAGTATGCGGACTCTTTCGGAAACCGGTGGATGAGTGCTGGTAAGATTGGAGGCTGGCTTACTCTTTTTTCGGAAAGGGTTCATGATATACATAGGGGCCGTAGCCTGGTTGGCGGATTTGAGCGGCTCGGTAGACCCCGAGATCTTCTCTAGGGCCGAAGCCAGACCTTCTGGATACCGGGTATAAGCGGCGCCACTGGCATCAGCCAGGTACTCACGCTTTCGTGATACGGCAAAATAAATTAACTGTGCAAAAATTGGGGCCAGGATAACCAGTAGTAACGCAATTATTAAAATAATGGCCTGAGCTCCAACACCCCCACCAGAACCCCGGCGGCCACCAGCACCACCAAAAATCATCATCCTTGATGCGTACCAGGAGAGTATAACAATAGTGCCAAGCATAACAGAGCAAACTGTCATCAGCAGAACGTCCCGGTTTTTGATGTGAGCCATTTCATGGGCGATGACGCCCTGAAGCTCATCGCGATTAAGCTTTGCCAGCAAGCCTGCAGTAACAGCAACAGCTGCTTTGTCCTTATTCCGGCCGATGGCAAAGGCGTTCATGGCCTGGTCGTCTATGATATACACACCAGGCATCTTTTCAAGCCCGGAGGCGATTTTCATTTCCTCTACAACGTTGTAGAGACGGGGGTGGTCATCGGGGCCAATTTTGCGTGCCTTGTGAAGAGCCAGCAGAATGTTGTCCCCCTGAAAAAAGGTAACCAGGTTCATTATCAACCATACTGCCAGGGCGACAGCTATTCCACCTATGCCGGTATCAAAAAAATAAAAACCCAGTGCATAGCCAAGACCCAGTAATACAAGGCCCATGGCGATGACAAGCACCACCGAACGCATCTGGTTGGAGCGTATCTGTTCCCACATTATTTCAAGCAACTCTCCAGTTTAAGAAATATTCAAGAAAAACTAACTTTAGGAGCTTCTCTTTCAGTAGCTACTTTAACCTCAAAGTACTCTCCGTATTTAAAGCCAAACATTGAAGCAATAATATTTGAAGGGAATACCTGCGTCTTATTGTTGTAACGCAGTACGGAATCATTATAAAACTGGCGTGAGAAGCTAATCTTGTTTTCAGTGCTGGTTAGTTCTTCCTGCAGAGCCAGAAAGTTCTGGTTGGCTTTCAGGTCCGGGTAAGCTTCAGAGACAGCCAGTAAACGGGTCAGGGCCGAACTTAGCTCGCCCTCAGCTTTGGCGCGGCTTTCTGCGCCGGCATTGGTCATGCTTTGAGCTGCAGCACGGGCCTTGGTTACTGCTTCAAGGGTTTCACGCTCGTGCTTCATATAACCCTTAACGGTTTCTATCAGGTTGGGGATCAGGTCGTAGCGCCGCTTTAACTGAACGTCTATTTGAGCCCAGGCATTTTTAACTTCATTTCGAAGCCTTACCAGCCGGTTGTACATCGAAACAACTAAAAAGATAAGGACCACCAGAACAGCCAGGAGAATCCATAGCCACAGTAAATCCATTAAACACCTCCAAAAATATTAAGTATTGCCCTCAGCTTCAAAAAATTCACCCAGGAAGGAAATAAGCTCCTGCTCGCTGCAGTATTCTGATCTTACATCATGCTTTTGACTGGTTACAAGGCTCAAGATATCCTCTCTGTCAAACCAGATTCCATGATCATTGGGACAAAGGTCGACCAGTATTTCCGGGGAGTAGCCGAGGTTATGCTTTTGCATACGGCGATGACATTCCGGGCATTTCCGTTTATTTTCCCCGGTTTCAGCCTGGGGTTGATGTAATAAGCGTTCCAGAAGATCAATTGAATTTTCAAGCTCCATGGAACGCAGCAACAGGTCAAGTTCCCCTCTGTCAAACCAGGAACCATGACAAAACTGACAATAATCAAGTTCTATGTCGTGGTACTCAACCACGATCATGCTTTCTCGGCATGCAGGGCATTTCAATTCGTGTCAGCACCATCTTTCTGATTGATTGTAATAACTAAGTTTACCCATACACTTGTATTTGTGTCAACATTGGATGGAGGCAGGTCATTCGCTTCGGTTAAATGACCATACTGCCAGTGACATTAGTAAAAGGCCAAAGGCGCCAACTACCAGCAGGTTGTCAATTATTCTCATGGTATGACCCAGGACAGTAACCCCGATAATTGAAGTATCTCCGAAACCGAGAAATACCTGTCGTATGGCATCTACTCCGTACGTAAGTGGATTAACTTTGGCGATTATTCCCATTATTCGGGGAACTTCGTCTACCGGATAAAATACACCTGCGAGAAAAATCAGTGGCATGATCAATAACTGTATTATTACCTGAAAACCTTGCTGAGAATGCATTCTGGATGCTACCAGGAGACCAAGGCTGGCTATAGAAATTGAAACAATAAAGAGTATCGGTATTAAAGCCAGTATGGTTACCAGGCTAACAGGAACACCAATTAAAGGTGCCAGAACCAGCATAATGGTCCCCTGAAGAATGGCAACCACAGCACTACCGGTAGCTTTACCCAGCAATATGCCACGGCGGTCGAGAGGGGAAACCATTATTTCTTTAAGAAAACCAAATTCTCTGTCCCAGACAATGGAAAGGCCTGACATAAGTGAATTCATGAGAACGGTCATGGCTATGATTCCTGGATAAATAAATTGAACATATTCGATTCCGGGTTCGAGCGTGCCGATCATTCGGCTGAAGCCGGCACCAAATACCACTAAAAATACCAGAGGCATTGCAAAGGATGAAAATAGGCGCGACCTTTCCTGAATAAAGCGGAGCAATTCCCTGTAAGAGACAACCCATATTCCTCTAATGAAGCTGTCCATTTTATTTTCCGTGCCCCCTGCGTTTGGCAAATTGCTTGAGGTGGTCTTTAAAACCGGCTTCCTCTTCACGGATGGTGTGGCCGGTAAGTTTTAAAAAAACATCATCCAGGGTAGGACGGCGAATGTTAATGGAAATCAGCCGGCTCTCAAAATCATTGAGTAATCCAGCAGCAAACCTTTCTCCCTGGGGGATGCTGAAAGATATACTGCCGTTATCAAGTTTGGGCTCAATATTGTATTTTTGTTTTAGCTCAAGACAGGCGGCATTATTGTTGTCAGCTTCCAGGGTGATCAGGTCTCCGCCTACCCTCCCCTTCAGGTTTTTAGGTGTATCCAGGGCAATAATTTCGCCATGATCAATTATTGAAATTCGGTGGCAATTCTCAGCCTCATCCATGTAATGTGTAGTTAAAAAAATGGTGAGATTGTGATTATGCTGAAGTTCTAAAATGTGTTTCCAGATGTGGCGGCGCGTTTGAGGGTCCAGGCCGAGAGTTGGTTCATCAAGGAACAGAACTTGAGGTTTATGAAGTAAGCCCCGGGCAATTTCAAGCCTTCTTTTCATGCCGCCCGAAAAAGTGCTAACTTTACTTTTACGCCTGT
>Ga0207421_10008151_pt1 | contig 10957 bp, 6 predicted proteins | sample SodLakKL_010_SED_4_FD_187542 | JGI IMG/M metagenome (GOLD analysis project Ga0207421, IMG submission 187542) | Alkaline sediment microbial communities from Lake Tanatar, Kulunda Steppe, Russia - 8KL_010_SED (SPAdes) (version 2) | ecosystem: Environmental > Aquatic > Non-marine Saline and...
GAGCAAGTTCGTTCATCGGCCCATTTGTTCAGCCGCTGCAATCAGCGTGACGAATTAAACCCCAGAAGTAGTGATAGGTACCATTGGACAATAGCCTTAATAGATACAATAGGTGGCTGTTTATGAGCCTGTCCGAAAAACATCGCCAGATGGCGTGGTTGAGAGCTAGCTAGATTATCAGTCATATCGTAAATTCTAACTAGCTTAAAGTAGTCTATGTAGTCAAGATACGTCGATGAATCATAACTTTATTGAATATAACCAAGACCAGCAACACCTCCTCCCGAAGGACATCTCTGACTGGGTTGAGGAAGACAGCTTGGAACAATTCATTTCTGACACGATCGATTATCTTGACACCGAAGGCCGACTCGATCCATTCTATCCAGAACCACGGGAGGACGGCCGCGGGCGGCCGTCCTTCCATCCCGTCCTGATGCTGAAAGTCCTCGTTTTCGGCTACGCTATCGGTGTCCGCAGCTCCCGCAAACTCGATCGCTTGCTTGAACGAGACATCGCCTTCCGCTACCTTGCTGCCAATCAACAACCAGACTTCCGTACAATCAGCGACTTCCGCAAAAACCACCGTGAGGACTTCCAACACCTGTTTGAGGAGGTCCTGTGCCTTTGTCGAGAAGCCGGACTTGCTGACCTTGGAGAAGTCGCCCTGGACGGCCGACGCGTCCAGGGCGACGCCGCGCTCACCGCGAATCGAACGCGCGAACAGCTCCAAGACGAGATCGAAGAAATCCTCAACGAAGCAGATGAAATCGATGTTGAAGAAAACGACGAGTACGGGCCGGAAAACCGCGGTGACGAGCTCCCGGAGGAGCTCCGGGAGCACGAAGACCGTCTTGAACGGCTGCGAGAAGCTAAGCAGCAACTTGACGCAGAAGAACAACAGCTCAAAGACGAGCAAGCCGAGAAGATTCAGGAGCGAGAACGGGAAGAACGAGAGATGGGGCAGAAAAAACGGGGACGGAAGCCTAAACCTCCGGAGGAGGTTGAGCTTCCGGACGACAAGAAGGCAAACACGACCGATCCGGAGAGTCAGACACTCAAGACGAGTTCTGGCTGGGTACAAGGCTACAACGGGCAAGCGATGGTGGACTGTGAGAATCAGATCATCGTCGCGCAGGACATCACCACTGACGCGAACGATGTCCAGCAGCTTGAGCCGATGCTGGAGGAGTGTGAACAGGTCAACGGCAAGCGCCCGGAGAAGGCGCTTGCCGACGCCGGGTACTGGAGCCAGGCAAACGCACAACTCGAAGACGAGCAGATGGAGTTGTTCATCGCCACGACCAAAGACTGGAAACGCCGGAAAGAACTCCGGGAGAAGGATCCGCCCCGGGGGCGGATCCCTGACTCGTATGGCCTGAAAGAGCTTATGGAACGGAAACTCCGGACGAAACGAGGGAAGCAGATCTACAGCAAGCGTGGTCAGACTGTCGAAGCCGTGTTCGGACAGCACGTCACGCGTGGGTGCGATCAGTTCCTACTGCGTGGTGAGACAGGGGCGCAAGCAGAGTGGTCGTTGTTCTCAGCGACACACAACCTCCTGAAGCTGTGGCGGTCCGGCCGGGGGCCGGACAGCCACGAAGTCGCAGACGCGATAGCGAGATAACTACGTACGGTCGTTGATTTTTGCCGATCTGAGGGACACGCTGCGAACTGTCTTGCCAGTGCCTGAACTGCCCAACCTAATTCTCGGACAGGCTCCGATTGATACGCCGATATGGAGCGATTCTCGGATAGAAAGCTGGCTTCCAAGATCATTCAGGCAGATTCATAGAAAGACTGGCTGTAACGGCCTACAACCGATCGAATCGACGTTTCAGCTCCAACAACGCGCTCTCGATCGTGTTAGAATGCCGAGTTGGAGCCGCTTGGTCGCCTCTCCGAAAAGCGGCAGCTGTCCTTTGAACAAACACACATTTGAAATGGTATATCGGGCAAAACGAACAGGGTCCACCGGCGAGTACGGAACCGGTAGTTTAGCTGTTCGGGTTCCGACGACCAGGAGAGTCGTCTCCTGTGGTGACTCACTGGTCAACTGGAACTGGTCGACAATGGAGTCGTGCCGTCGTCAGTCCCACAGCGGCCCCGAAAATCCAGAACAGGCGGCTTTTTCTTATTCCCGCACGATTGCCAAGACACCAATGTCCGAATTCAAGACGCTCGACGATCTACCAGACGCACAGCGTGTCCTCGTCCGTCTCGATCTGAACTCTCCGGTCGAGGACGGACAGGTCCAGGATAATCGGCGTTTCGAGCGCCACGCAACGACGATCAGGGAACTCGCCGAAGACGGCCATCGTGTCGTCTGTATGGCCCACCAGGGCCGTCCCGGCAACGACACGTTCGTCTCGCTCGACCAGCACGCCGACATCCTCGCCGACCACGTCGGCCACGACGTCTCGTTCGTCGCCGACACCTTCGGCGAGGAGGCGATCGACGCGATCGGGGCGCTCGACGCTGGCGAGATCCTCCTCCTCGAAAACACCCGAATGTGCGACGAGGAACTCCCCGAGGAGGAGCCGGAGGTCAAAGCCGAAACCGAGTTCGTCCAGGGACTCGCTCCCGAGTTCGACGCGTACATCAACGACGCCTACTCGGCGGCCCACCGATCGCACGCCTCGCTGGTCGGCTTCCCCCTCGTCCTGCCGGCCTATGCCGGCCGTGTCATGGAGACCGAGTACGAGGCAAACACCGCGATCGCCACCCGGGAGTTCGACGGGCAGGTGACGATGGTCATCGGCGGCACCAAAGCCACCGACGTCATCGGCGTCATGAACACACTCGGCGACAAAATCGACACGTTCTGTATGGGCGGGATCGCAGGCCACCTCTTCTTGCGGGCGGCGGGGTACGACGTCGGCTACGATCGCCACGAGGACCTCGATCTCTACGACAGCCAGTGGGAGGCAAACGAGGACGTCATCCGCGACCTGCTCGAGGAACGTCGCGACCAGATCGAACTTCCCGAGGGGTTAGCCTACGAAGACGACGGCGAGCGTGCCGAACACACAAACGAGGATCTCGACGGCAGCGCGTACGACTACATGGACATCTCCGAGGCGACCGTCGGGAAGTACGACCCGATTATTCGCAACTCCGACGGCGTCTTCCTGAAGGGCGCCCTGGGCGTCTTCGAAGACGAGACGTTCGCCAACGGCACCGTCGGCGCAATCGAAGCGATCGCCGAAACCGACTGCTTCTCGGTCGTCGGTGGCGGCGACACCTCCCGATCGATCGAGATGTACGGGCTGAGCGAGGACGACTTCGACCACGTCTCGATCGCCGGCGGGGCCTACATCCGCGCGCTCACCGGTGCCGACCTGGTCGGCATCGAGGTACTCCAGCAGGAAGCGTAACCGGCGTCTGGCAACGGACGGGCTGGAAGTCGACTCCCTTGTTTTATGTCTCGAACGCCGCTGCGAGTCGATCGGCCATGAGCCCACGCCGGCGGCGTCGGGCCTCGTCTTCCCCGAGATAGTTCTCGACGACGACCCGTTCGTTGTCACTCCCCTGTTCGTCGGCGATCGTCGCGATCTGTTCTGAGAGGGCTGTAACGGCGTCGGCGTACGTCCGGAACCAGAATCGGCGACCGTACTGTGGCGTCGGCGTCTCCTCGCGGACGGTGACGTCGGCCCGGTCGGCCAGCCGAACGAACCGGTTTGTGATCGTATCGGGGGTGACGTGGCCACTCGCTGCGTGGCTGCTCGGGAACAGATACCCATCCTCGGCCCACCCCTCGCGCGCTCCCAACTGTGCCACCCGATCGGCCAGTGTGGCCACGCCGTACAACACCGACACCCGACCGGGACCGTTCTTTCGTGTCTCGAAGACGATGTGTGGGTCTTCGGAGTCGACGTCGACCCCCTCGCTGTCGTCCGTCGAGGCAAACTGATCGATCGAGAGCGCCGCGACTTCGCCTCGCCGGAGTCCCCAGGCACAGACGGCGACGACCAGCAGGTGGTCGGTTACCGAGTCACAGGCGTCGACGAGCGATCGGACGTGATGGGCAGCGAGTGCGGGTGGATCTCGATCGTCAACAGCGGGCGTTGCCGTCCGCCAGTTGTGCTCCTGTGGTGCGCCACTGGCCGGATTGTAGCTGGCATCGCGGTCCTGTTCGAGCCACTCGAAGAACAGCCGGACGTCGACGACGTGTTTGTACTTCGATTCCGTACTGGTGAGGTCGTCGTCGAACTGGTCGAAGACGGCCCGTACGCGCTGTTTCTCGTCCCGGCGTGGAGTCTCGTCCTCACGAACGCGGCTGACGATGTCGCAACTCCCGTAGCGATCGGCGTACGTGCGGACGAACCGGGCGAGTCTGGCGCGTTTCGACTCGATCGTACTCTTTGCGTGGCCTTTCCGGTCGAGCGTAGTCCAGAGGTAGAGCTCGAGTTCGTGCATGGTCGGGTCGTCGGTGATCCCCCAGGCGTAGTCGTCGCTATGAGGTGTGTCGTAGCCGACCGTCGCGAGAAACTGCGCGAGGGTGAGATCGTGGTGTTCCCGGAGCGTGTAGACGATTCCCGAGTAGCCGGCGTCGGTGAGCGCCTCGTAAGTCGGTCGATCGTCGAGAGCGACCCCGTCCTGAGCAAGGTCCGGTTCGATGCGGGTGTTCCAGTAGCGCTGGAGTTCCGCAAGTGATTTTCGAGACCAGTTGATCTGCTCGGTGTTGCTCACTGTGGCCACCTCAGCGTCGTGTAAGCGGGCTGTTGGTGTCGGTTCGTGTCGCTATCGTCGGCCAGGGTGCCGATCGGACGGTCGGTTCCTCCAGCCTGGGTCCGGGCTGAGCGTGCCATCGATGCGTGTTTCGCTACTCGTGACAGTCACGTAAAAATACTGCATATCGGGTTGTCTCGTGCAGACAACCGAAATAAGTAATTTGGGCCCGGTTGAAGGATCATATCTCATAAACTGCATACTGCAATATCTTTTTGTGTCGCACCAGTCTGGCCACTGTCCGCACACGCAGTCGGTCGAAACGCCGTACAGTGCTGTTCTGGAGAGCCCAGCAGCCATCCCAGAACGGTGTGGCCTCACGTCCGAATCCCGGCCGATCGAGAACCGGTTGTGTCACGCCCAGGCCACTCCGTCGACCGCTATCGTGAGGTCCAGTGTCGAAACCGATCATGACGTCCAGTGTCGAAACCGTGGCGGTTGTCCGGAACCGACAGTCTCAGTACTGTTCGATCCAATACCAAGTCGATGACCGAAACGCGGTACGATGGGCTCCTCCTCGATCACGACGGCGTGATCGTCACGCTCTGTTCACACGAGGTGTTAGGACGTGCCGCGACCGACGCGTTCGTCGATGCGGGGGTCTCGGATCCGAGACCCGCCGACGTCGAGACGATCACGATCCGGGTCAGCGAGGACGAGCTGTGTGCCGTCGCAGATCGATACGGGATCGACCCCGATCGACTTTGGCAGTGTCGTGAACAGCGAATCGAGCAGACGCTGCGGACGGAAGTGAGCGCCGGGAGAAAAGCGCCCTACGAGGACGTGCCGTGTCTCGATCGCGTCCCGGTTCCGATCGGGATCGTCAGCAACAACCAGACCCGGATCGTCGAGTTCGTCCTCCAGGAGTACGGACTTCGTGAAATCGTCGAGACGATCCATGCCAGGGAGCCGACACGGGACAGCCTCCGGAAAAAGAAACCCGAACCGACGTATCTCGAGGCCGCCGCGGCCGAATTGGACTGCTCGAACCCACTCTACGTCGGCGACAGCGAAAGTGACGTCGTCGCCGGCCAGCGGGCGGGCTTCGATACTGCCTTTCTGCGCCGAGATCACAACGCCACACGCCAACTCGACGCCACGCCCACCGTCGACGTCGAGAGCCTGCGGGACGTCCTCGAACTTGTAGAGCGAACGGAGCCGATCTGAGATCGTCACAGCGACACCGTGGTGGCACCGGCTGCTAGGCAGGGGCGCGGGGGCGCGGCGATCGCCGTCGGATTGCCTCCGCGATATGCGAGCACAAATCCGCCAGCGACGATCGCACTCAGCATCGCCAGTTCGACGCCGACAAGCGCCAGCCCATCCGCGAACGCGTAGCCCCGTTCGGGAATCGTCAGCAGGTGACATTCTCCTCGCTGTAAACGGCGAAGCTTCCCACGCAGTACGAATACCGAGTCTCCCTAATCCCTGCAAGTCTCGGCAGGGTGGCTTCGAACGATCGTCTGGGTCACAGTCGGGCCGTGCACAAACCCAACGAGAGAACAAAAGGCTCAGTTACCGCCGGATCAGAAGCAGTGCAGCCGATAAAAGTGCCATGAGTGAAACGGCGCCTCCAAAGCCAGGAGTTCCATCATCTTCTTCCGGACCAGCATCGTCGTGATCATCGTCGTCGTCAACGGCAACGTCGTCATCAGCATCGTCGTCAACGGCAACGTCGTCATCAGCATCGTCATCATCGGCAACATCGTCATCAGCATCGTCGTCATCGGCAACATCGTCATCAGCATCGTCGTCATCGGCAACATCGTCATCGTCGGCAGGTTGCGCTGGTGTACCAGTCCCCGAAGTATCAACATCGAAGGAAACCGGATCTCCGATGCCGATCGGATCGATATCATTGCCTTCCGTATCAACTGCCTCTTCGATGGCAGTGACTTCTAACTTGACATCTGATGTGCTACCCTCACCAGAGATATCGATTTCAGCGAGCGTGACATCGCCTGAATCCTCGGTTTCACCGGTGTATCCGACGATCGTCCGTTCACCATCGCCATTGCTCTCATCCTCGACGACGAACCGATCTGTTCCGCTAGCCGTTAGCGATAGATAGTCGGAATCATACTCGACTTCAACATGGTAGGCACCAATGTCGTCGACACCAGTGGCGACGAGATGAGCGCTTGCAGAGTCTCCTTCCTCGATGTCACCCGGATCTTCGAACGTGATTTCTGGTGAGGACTGAGCACTCACAGAGACGCCACCAACGGTGATTGCAGCACCAACCATCGCCAACGCCACTACTACTGCGAACATCCGAGTCGTGAAAGTTTCTTGTTCCATGATTATTCTCCCCCTTTGAGGTCGTATTCTTCATCGCGGTCCCCATCAGCGTACTGCTGGATAACCATCGCATCTGCCATCGATATCTCATCGTCGCCCGTCACGTCCGTGTACAGCGTCTCAAGCTCGTCTGTTTCGTCGCTGGCAACGCTTGAGGCTATCTCTGCTGCGTCATCGCCGCTAACGTCACCGTCTAGGGTGACGTCACCTAGCTTGTATCCTTCGTAGACGATTTCGATCTCATCGTCATCATCAGTGTCTATAGCGACGAGTGTCGCGTTTTCGGGATCAGGTGAGTCGATCACCTCTACAGCACTATCGTCGCCATCGGTATCAATTTCCTCGAATGGGTCGAGGTCGTCGGGGTGTTCAACACCGGCAACCATGTCACCGCCACCCGTCACAATATCAAACTCGAACACACGCTCAAATGGTTCCTCAGCGTTTCCGTCACGGAGGAGGGAATTCAGACCAACGATATCAGCCTGTGATGGAGTTTGTGCCACCACCTCAGGCTCTTCAGCATCCTCAGTGTCCGAGAACTCGACAGACAGGGTTCCGTCAGCGGGAACCGTCACATCCTCGAGTTCGACGACCTCGTCATCTGCAAGCGGTAGTTCCGCACCGACGTCGTATTCATCAGCAGCCAGTTCGACTTCGCTATCGTCGAGTTGATCGGACTCACCGTCAACCAGGACGTTCTCGTCGTCGACACCGTCGACTTCCAGGGTCCCAACTGGAAGTGCCTCTCGTTCGTCACTGGCTGTTTCCCAGTTCGGGTCGGCTGATTCGAACGGTGCATTGAACAACGGATACACCGGGGTTTCGACCTCGATGTCGCCATCAGTTTCAATCTCGAGATCGATCTTGAACGTGACTTCTTCTCTTGGCTCAATTTCAGCCATCTGCCCTTCGATGATCACCGCATCTTCACCCGAAGCGCTGTTCTCGGCGTCGATGGTGTCTGTCGTTCGATTCTCTGGTTCACCGTCTCCGTCGTCAACAACTGCACTTTCTTCGTCGACAGAGAGAGGCCCGGTCTCAGGTATTTCGACGATCGGCTGGTCGAAGGGATTATTTTCGTCGGTATTTTCCACCGTCACTTCGAGTGTCTGTTCGTCGGTCGCTAACAGTTCCTCTGGCAGTTCGGTCGTGACGTCGAACGAGTCTGAGCCCTCTTCAGCCCCGACCAGTCCCATAGTCGGAACGAGCGACAGTGCGAGCATGACACTGATTGCAACTACCAAATATCGCGTGTGTGGTCCATCCATGATCACTCACCTCCAACTTCGACAACCTGGTCGTTCTCCACTGCAACAACTGCGAACTCAGCGTCACCGCCGTTTTCGTCATCGCCGTTTTGTCCTTCTATCTCCACATCAACGACTCCGTCTTCGGCCGCTTCACGGAGGCCATTGAGGTCCTCATCGTCATCAATGACTACCGACCTCTCCGGATTGTCTTCCTCAATCGTCAGCTCTTCTTCTATCTCACCGTCCGCGAACGTGACAGTGATTGTCCACTCAGTGTCGAACTCGCCGGTGACTTCCTGTAGGGCACCAACTGCGAACGTCGATGCGCGGGTGTATCCCCACGAGCCCCGTTCTTCGTAGACTTCGGTCAAGAAGTCAGCTGCGTCGAGGTATGCGTCTTCAGTCTCGTTGTGATCGACAGTATCCTCGGTCTCCGACAGTGCGTATATCGCGAACGCGGCTTCCTCACTGACGTCTCCCTGTGGGTTCCAGAACGGCGAATCCTGGTAATTGTCCCATGCACCGGTCTCGTCGTCTTGCTCGTCAATCAGCCACTCGTGTCCGTCTTCGATCGCGTCTTCAACATCCGAGTCGGTAACGTTGCTCTCACTGAAGTCCGCGTCTTGGAGTGCAATCTCAAGTCCCCAGATTGCGAGGGCTGTCGAGGTCGCACTCGCTTCGTCCGAGCCGAATCTGCCTTCATCGTTCCAGGCATCGCTATCTTCATCCTGTGCATCGACGAGGTACTCAGCCGCCTCGACATAGACCTCTTCTTCGATGGTTTCGCTGGTATTCGAGTCGAGTTCCGACGTATCCAGAGTTTCGTTCAGCGAGACCAGCGTGAAGCCGGTCATCGCGTTGGGATCGCGGAAGTAACTCTGGGCTTCGAACGCACCCTCATCGGGATCGGGATCGAACGCACCGGGGTCACCTTCGCCTTGTAACTGTTCGAGTCTTTCTACTGCCGTGTCGTAGTCAATCTCACCGAGTTCGGCGTCGAACTCGCCACCGTTGCCACCGTAAACAGGATCGTTATCAACGCTGCTCAGACCCAACAGAGCGTAGACTGTGGGGAACGTCTCGCTGGCTTGCTCCTGGTCGCCCCAGAAGTTCCAGCCACCATCATCGAGCTGGCCACGGTCATCGAGGGGATTGTCCGGTTCGTCCTCACCGCTCAATCGCTCGATTCCTGATCCGATACTTTCGTTAATATCTTCGAATCGGTCGTCATCGATCTCATCGTCACCGTAGCCGTAGTACTGAGCGGTGTTGAGCGCCCCGAGGAACGACGACGTCGTCTGTTCGACACAGCCGTATGGATATCGGACCAGGTATTCGAGACCGGTTAGTGTTCGGCCCTCAGCGTCACCCTGTGCCGTGATGGTCACGTTCTGCTCTTGGGTAGCGAGGTTCTCAACTTCGAGTTCGATGCTGGACTCATTGTCATCTTGATTGAGGACTGCTGAGGTCGTGTTTCCAACTCGGTCGGTCTCGATTGGAACGGTCGTATTAACCGTGACGTTGTCGTCTTCATCGACACCTAACGTGTCTTCGAGTTCGACGTCGAGTTCAACGTCGTCCGCACTCGACTGGTTTGCGTGCAGGTCAAATCGAGCCGTGTTGTCGCCCGCGTCAGCCTCGACGATTTCCGTCGCCGAGTCGGCTTCGGGATCGTCTCTAAGACCGATCTCATCGGGCAAGTCAATGGATGCACTCACGTTCTCATCCGCGTTCGTTTCGAAGTAGAACGCGGTGGAGAAGTTACCGCCAACTCTCACTTCACTGGGCACGCGCATCTCACCTTCGTCGGCAAGATCGAGTTCGTATTCTTCGACTTCGAAATTACTGGTATCAGTGACGTTGTCGGTGAAAATGTCGTCGTCTTTATTATCAACTTCGAGTTCCACCGTGTAGTTACCGGCCTCAGAGAACGATTTCTGCGTTCGGTCAGCGTCGCGCTCACCGCCGTCAAGCTCATCGTTTTCGAACTCGTATTCGGCTTCGTCACCACTTTCAATGGTTACCGTCGCGTTTCGCTCATCGCTCGTCGCCGTTCCCTCGTTAGTCACAAACGAACGCAGCGTGATGTTCTGCCCTTCTACAACGCTATCTGCAGTTACCGTCTCTGCGCTGTATTTGACGTACGTCACATCGATCGTCACGTCGTCAGTTGCCGCATCGACGTCATCTTCACCGGCGGCTTCTGCAGTTAGCTCGAGGTCGTCGACGACCTTATTCTCCTGAGCCCACTCGGTCAATTCATCGGAGAGATCGACTGTTTCGTTTTCACCAGCATCAAGTTCGCCGATCTCTGCTTCGAAGGATTCAGTTTCTTCATCCTCCGCACCAAGCGGCGTTCCTGCTGCATCGACGCTCAGGGAAACGTTCTCGTCGGTTTCTGCGCCACCGATGTTCTCAACTGTGACTTCCGTTTCGAGTCCGTCTTCTAGCTGCTGTTCGTCTTCAGCCTCGATTTCGGTCTGCAGGAGCGCCTCTTGTGCTTCCTCGACGACGAGATCTGCGCTCGCAGTGTCAGTCTCTCCCTCTGGGTTTACGATCGCCACCTCGGGAGTGACATTACCTGCGTCGACATACTCAGTAGTAATCGTCGGCTCTTCGGTCACCGCATCGATTTCGCCGTCACCGGTGAAGTCCCACTGATACTCATCGAT
>Ga0207421_10008152_pt1 | contig 10955 bp, 12 predicted proteins | sample SodLakKL_010_SED_4_FD_187542 | JGI IMG/M metagenome (GOLD analysis project Ga0207421, IMG submission 187542) | Alkaline sediment microbial communities from Lake Tanatar, Kulunda Steppe, Russia - 8KL_010_SED (SPAdes) (version 2) | ecosystem: Environmental > Aquatic > Non-marine Saline and...
CTAGGCTCGGCAGTCAGGTATGGCGGGAGGCGCACGTCCCGTCGGTCACCGTCGCGCCCGTCGTGGACCGCGCGGCGACGAGGGTCGCCGCGCTCACTACCCTGTGGGTATGAGTGACGCCCTGCGCTGGCTGACCGACGACCTGCCCGAGCTCCGCGACCCGGTGCTCCTCATCGCCCTCGACGGCTTCGTCGACGCCGGGGAGGTCGGGGAGAGCGCCGCGCTCTTCCTGCGCCACCGCTGGCTCGCCGAGCGCGTCGCCGAGCTCGACGGCGACACCTACCTCGACTACCGCGCACGACGCCCCACCGCCGTCGTCGACGCCGGCGTCGTCAACCGGGTCGAGTGGCCGCGCATCGAGCTCTCCGCCGCGCGGCTCGACGGCCCGCGCGACGCGGTGCTGCTCATCGGGCCCGAGCCGGACATGCGCTGGCGACAGCTCGTCGACGACGTCGCCGAGGCCTGCCGCCGCCTCGGCGTGCGCCGGGCGGTGACCCTCGGCGCCTACCCGGCCGCCGCGCCGCACACCCGGCCGGTGACGATCTCCTACGCCGGCAACGCCGCCGACGACGGGGCGGGCGCGTTCGAGGCCACCGCGGTCGGGGGCTACAGCGGGCCGGTGGGTGCGGCCACGGCGCTGCAGGCCGAGCTCGCCGTCCACGGGGTGGCCGTGCTGGGGCTGTTCGCCGAGGTGCCGCACTACATCGCCGCCTCGCCCTACCCGCCCGGGTCGCTGGCGATGGTGCGGGCCGTGGCCGACCTCCTCGAGGTCGACCTCGACACCGACGAGCTCGAGACCGCCGCGCGCCTGCACGCCGAGCGGGTCGACGAGGCGATCAGCGAGCACGACGAGGCCGCGGAGATGGTCGCCGGGCTCGAGCAGCTCCGCGACGAGGGCGGGGCCGAGCCCGACCTGCCCTCAGGCGACGACCTCGCCGACGAGATCGAGCGCTTCCTCGGCGCCGAGGAGTGAGCCCGCTCAGCCCTCGCGGCCCGGCGTGGCCTCGAGGTTGGCGAGCTTGACCTTGCCGTGGGCCACGAGCGCGCCCTGCCCGTCGGTGATGCGCACCTCCCACAGCTGCAGGCGTCGTCCGCGCTGCAGGGGCGTGGCCTCCGCCGAGAGGTGCCCGTCGACGACGGCGCGCAGGAAGTCGGTGTGGTTCGACACCCCGACCGCGACGCCGGAGCCGTCGAGCCAGACGTTCGCGCCGACGCTCGCGGTGAGCTCGGCGAGGGTGGCGAAGACCCCGCCGTGGACGGTGCCGCCGGGTTGGTGGTGCTGCGGGGTCACGCTGAGCTCGGCGATGACGCGGTCGGCCTCGGCGAGGACGGTGCGGGTGCCCATCGACTCGTCGAAGGGGCTCCTCCAGGTGGGCATGGCGCGGCGCTCCTCGATCGGGTTGCCGGCGCAGCCTACGCGGGGAAGGCTCGGGGGCGGCCCTGGCGTTGCATGGGAGGGGCCCGCGGGTCCCGCACCGCACCTGCGTGAAGGACCGATTGCCCGACCGAGGAGAGCCCACGGACCGCGTGGGCCCGGACGCAGCGAGGATGACACCCCGAGATGAGCGCCATCGACACCGCCACGACCGCCTCCTTCGAGACCGCCGTGCTCGAGCGCAGCCGGCGCCAGCCCGTCGTCGTCGACTTCTGGGCCCCGTGGTGCGGCCCCTGCCACCAGCTCTCCCCGCTGCTCGAGCGCGTCGCCGGGCGCCACGCCGGCAAGGTCTCCGTCGTCAAGGTCAACGTCGACGAGGAGCCCGAGCTCGCCACGCGCTACCGGGTGCAGGGCATCCCCGCGGTCAAGGGCTTCGTCGACGGCGAGGTCGCCCAGGAGTTCACCGGCGTCAAGCCCGAGCCGGCGATCGAGGACTTCTTCGCCGCGCTGCTGCCCAGCGAGGCCGACCGCCTCGTCGACGAGGCCGCCGTCTCGGGTGACCCCGAGCCCCTGCTGCGCAAGGCCCTCGAGGTCGAGCCGGCCCACGGCCGGGCGCTCGCCGTGCTCGCCGAGCGGCTCAGCGACCGTGGCGAGCACGAGGAGGCCGCGAGGCTCCTCGAGCGCGCTCCCGGCGACCCGCAGGTCGCCCAGGTGCGCTCACGGCTCGCGCTCGCGGGCGCGCGCACCGACGCCGACGGGCTCGCCGAGCTCGCCGCCGCGGCGCAGGCCGGCGATGCCGGCGCGCGCCTGAGGCTCGGGCGTGCCCTCGCCGCGGAGGGCTCCCACGAGCGCGCGATCGACGAGCTGCTCGCCGCCGTGGCCGACGCCGAGGTGCGCGACGACGCCCGCAAGGCGCTCCTCGAGGTCTTCGACGTCCTCGGCGGTGACCACGAGCTCGTGCGCCGCGCCCGGCCGCGTCTGGCCTCGGCGCTCTACGCGTAGGCCTGCGTGGGTAGCCTCACCCTCCCCGACGTCATGAGGAGTCGTGAGCCGATGACCGATCCGACGAGCGCAGGGCAGCCTGACGAGGCGCAGGGCGAGGAGGCCGCCTCAGGCGGGGCGGTCGAGATCGTCAGCGACGGCGGGTCGACCGAGGGCCGCACGGCGGTGACCGACCCGACCAAGCTCATGCGCATCGCGATCATGCTGCGGGAGATGCAGGAGGAGGTCCGCCGCGCCGACCCCGACGAGAGCGGGCGCCAGCGCCTCAAGGACGTCCAGCAGCGGGCCTTCAGCGAGATGCGCAGCGTGCTGTCGGAGGACCTCCAGGGCGAGCTCGACAACCTCGTCATCGGCTTCGACGACGCGGTGCCGACCGAGTCGGAGGTGCGCATCGCCCAGGCTCAGCTCATCGGCTGGCTCGAGGGGCTCTTCCAGGGCATCCAGGCCGCGGTCTTCAACCAGCAGCTGCAGGCGCGTCAGCAGCTCGAGCAGATGCGTGGACGCGGCCTGCCGCCGGGGGCGCAGCAGCCCCAGGGCGAGGGGCAGCGCCGCGGCACCGGCCAGTACCTCTGAGCCGGGCCGGGCTCAGGACAGCAGCGCGCGGGCCTGCGACTGCACCTCGGCCAGGCGCGCGCGGGCCTCGTCGCTCAAGCCGAGCCGCTCGCCGGGGATGACGACGAAGAGCGCATCGGCGTCGGCGAGCACGGTCCCGTCGCCGTCGCGCAGCGTCGCCGAGGTCGCGATCTTGCGCCCCTGCTCGCTGTCGATCCCCGCCTCGACGCCGAGCGGGGTCTCGAGGGGCACCGCGGCGTGGTAGCGGACCCCGAGCTCGACGGTCAGCGCCGGCAGCCGCCGCATCGCGAGCAGGTAGCCCATGACGTCGTCGAAGACCGCGGCGACGATCCCGCCGTGGGTGCGCCCCGGGGGGCCCTCGAAGCCGCGCTCGAGGGTGAGCGTCGCCGCCGCGCCGTCGCCGTCGCGGCGCACGTCGAGCGCGACGCCGTGGGGGTTGGCCGGGCCCGAGACGACGCAGTCGGGGTTGTGCGAGAGCCGCGCGCCGTCCTCGGGTGGGGTGGCGAGGGCCTCGGCGAGGAGGTCGCGCTCCCGCGCCCCACCGGTCTCGAGCCGCGCGCGGAGCTGCCCGGCGAGCTCGGCGATCTCGTCGAGCAGGGCCGGGTCGGCGTCGTGGCGCACGAGCGCGTGGCCGAGATCGCGCAGCGCGCCCGCGGCGCGCTCCCGCCGCCCAGCGGTCACCGGCCCACCCCCGGCAGCACCCCGCGCGCGGCCGAGGTGGCCTTGCCGAGGGCCGAGCCCGGGCGCCGCCAGCGGAGGTAGAGCAGCCAGCCGGTCACGGCCACGGCGCCGAGCGCCCCGGCGCCGGCGAGGACCTCGCCGGATGGCCGTGGGACCGTCGCCAGCCGTGAGCGCAGCGCCACCGGGCGGGTGAAGTCGCGCACCTCCCAGCCGCGCTCGAGCGCGACGGCGCGCAGCTCCCGGTCGGGGTTGACCGCCACGGGGTGGCCGACGGCCTCGAGCATCGGCACGTCGGTGACCGAGTCGGAGTAGGCGTAGCTCGCCGCGAGGTCGATGCCGACGGCAGCCGCCTCGGCGGTGATCGCCTCGGCCTTGCCCTCGGCGTAGGCGTAGAACTCGAGCTCGCCGGCGTAGCGGCCCTCGTCGTCGACGGCCATGCGCGTGGCGATGACGTGCGGCACGCCGAGGTACTCCGCGAGCGGCCGGACGACCTCCTCACCGGCACTGGAGACGAGGTAGAGGCGCCGTCCCGCCCGGCGGTGCTCGGCGAAGAGGTCGAGCGCCTCCTCGTAGATGAGCGGGTCGATGACCTCCTGCATCGTCTCGCGCACGAGGCGCTTGACGCGCTCGGCGTCCCAGCCTCGCGTGAGCTCGAGCAGCGACTCCCGGGAGCGCTCCATCTTCTCCTCGTTGGCCCCGAGGAGCTGGTAGGAGAGCTGGGCGTAGGCGGTCTTGAGCACGACCGAGGGGGTGATGAAGCCCTCGCGGTAGAGCTCACGGCTGAACGCCAGCGTCGAGGACTTCGCCACGACGGTCTTGTCGAGGTCGAAGAACGCGGCGCCGCGGGCGGTCGTCTGCGCAGCCATCTCGCCGGCAAGCCTAGCCGACACCCCCGACGCGCAACCCCATGCCGGAGGCGGCGCTGCGGCGGTCCACAACCCCGGCGCGCGATCCGGCGCTGCGGCTTTCCACAACCCCGGGGCGCGATCCGGCGATCGGCTCCGGTGCCCGCCCTACCGTGCGCGGTGAGCGGAGAGAGGAGCGCGAGGTGGGGCCAGCGGTGGGCGGCAGCGGGGTGGCCGTCGCGCTGCGCCTGGCCGAGCCGACCGCCTCCGAGCTCGCCGGCTACGTCGAGTCCGAGCTCGGCTGGCAGGTCGTCCATCCCGACGGCCCGCCGTCGCCGCTCCTCGTCCTCACCGAGGAGGCCGCGCCGGGCGCCGTCGTCGTGCGCACCGACCCGCCCGACGCCGAGGAGGTCCGGGCGCTGCTCACCGCCGGCGCGCTCGACGTGCTCACCTGGCCGGGCGAGCGCGAGCGCCTCACGGGGCTCGCCGCCCGTGCCGGTGCCAGTGGCGCCGGCAGCGACGACCCGCCGGTGCTGCGCGTGGCCGCGGTCGCCGGCGGGGTCGGGGCCTCGACGACGGCGCTGGCCGCGGCGGGGCTGCTGGCCTGGGCCGGCCTCGACGTCGTGGCCGTCGGCGACGCCGGGCTCACCCGCCTCGCGGGCGTGGCCTGGCGGGGGCCGGGGGCACCCGAGCTCGCGGCGCTCGCTGCGCACGAGGCCGCCGCCGAGCTCGCCGCGCTGGCCCGCCCGGCGCGCGGCCTGCCCGGGTTGCGACTGCTCGGCGGTGGTCCCGTCGTCGACGCGCCCGGCTGGGACGCCGACGCCGTCGTCGTCGATCTCGGGGTGCTCGGCGAGGGGGTCGGCGCGGTCGCCGACGTCCTGCTCGCCCGACCCGACGCCCATCTCGCCGCCGCGGCCGGCCGGTCCGAGCCGGTCCTCCTCGTCGGCGACGGTCCGCTCGACGGCGCCGGCGTCCGCCGCGCGCTCGGCCGCCGGCCCCTGGCCCACCTGCCGTCGTCGGCGCGGGTGGCGCGCGCGGGGCTCGACGGCCGCGTGCCGACGGGGCTGCCCGGCTCCTGGCTGCGCGGGCTCGAGCGGGCGCTGCGCGACGTGGAGGTGGCGCGGCCGTGAGCGCGGGCGAGGCGGTCCCCACCCGTGAGGTGCTGCGCCGCCGCGTCGCCGACGACCCGTCGATCGCCACCGCCGCGCCCGGGCAGCGCCTCGCCGCGGTGCGCGCGGCGGTGGCCCGCGTCGTCCGCGAGGAGGGGCTCCTGCTCCCGGCCGCAGAGCTCGCCGGGGTCGTGCGCGACCTCACCGACGACCTCGCCGGCCTCGGCCCGCTCGAGGCGCTGCTGCGCACGCCGGGGGTCACCGACGTCATGGCCAACGGGCCCCGGGAGGTGTGGGTGGAGCGCCACGGCCGGCTCGAGCGCGTCGACGGCGGCTTCGCCGACGCCGAGGCGCTGCGCAGTGCGGTCGTGAGGGTCATCGGCCCGCTCGGTCTGCGCCTCGACCGCTCCCGACCGCACGTCGACGCCCGCCTGGAGGACGGTTCCCGCCTCCACGCCCTCCTGCCCCCGGTCGCCCCAGACGGGCCGGTCGTGACGATCCGGCGCTTCGCGCCGGTGGCCAAGCGCTGGGACGACCTCGCGGCCGAGGGCGCGGTGCCCGCCGAGGTCGCCGCGCTGCTGCGCGAGGCCGTCGCCGAACGGCGTGCCGTCGTCTGCGCCGGGCGCACCGGGACGGGCAAGACCACGCTCATGGGGCTGCTCCTCGACGAGGTCGGCGCCGAGGAGCGCGTCGTCGTCGCCGAGGAGTCCGCCGAGCTGCGGCCGCGCTGCCCCCACGCGGTGCGCCTCGAGACCCGCCCCGCCAACGCCGAGGGCGCCGGGGAGGTGACCCTGCGCGACCTCGTGCGCCAGGCCCTGCGGATGCGGCCCGACCGCATCGTCGTCGGCGAGGTCCGCGGGGTCGAGATCGTCGACGTCCTCCAGGCGATGGCCACCGGCCACGAGGGCTGCATGACGACGGTCCACGCACGCGCCGCGCAGGAAGCCCTCGTGCGCGTGGAGGGCATGGCGCTGCTCGCCGGCCTGCCGCTGGAGGCCGCCCGCGCCCAGATCGAGGTCTGCCTCGACCTCCTCGTCGTCCTCGGCCGCGACCGCGCGACCGGCCAGCGCGGCGTCGTCGAGGTCGCCGAGGTCGTGCCGCGCGGCGGGGAGGGGCCCCTGCGCTGCGAGACCCGCTGGCGGCGCGAGCGCTGGAGCGGACGGTGAGCGCGCCAGCCGGCGGGCAGGGGCTGCGCGCCGCGGACCTCGTCGGCGTGCGGGCCGCCCTCGCGGCGGGGGCGGGGCCCGCCGCCGCGCTCGCCGAGGGCGGTGAGGGCCCGCTCGCCGAGCCGGCGCGGCGCGCGCGGCTGTCGGGCTCGGTCGCCGAGGTGGCCGAGGCGGTGGCCACGGGCGATCGCGGCGCCGACCTCCTCGTGCGCGCGCTCGCCGTCGCCGAGCGCGCCGGGGTCGGCGGGCGGGCCGCGGTCGCGCAGTCGCTGCGCGCGGTGCGCGACGCCGGCGCCCTCGACCGGCTCCTCGCGGTGCGCACCGCCCAGGCGCGCGTCACCGCGACGGTGCTGTCGGTCATCCCCGTCGTGGCCTGGGTACTCCTCGTCGGCCTCGACGGCGCAGCGCTGCGCTTCTACGCCACCCCGCTCGGCGGGGTGCTCGGCGGGCTCGCGGTGACCCTCGCGCTCGCCGGGCGGCTGTGGTCGCTGCGGCTCGTGCGCCGCGCGGCCGGCGCCGCCGCCCGTGCCGACCCCCTCCATCCGCCCGCGCCCCGGCCCGAGCTCGGACGCGCGCTCGCTGCAGCAGGCCCACTCGTCGTCACCCTGCTCGCGCTCGGCCAGCCGGGGCTCGCGCTGCCGGTGGGCCTCGCCGCCGCGGCCCTCGCCGCCCGCCCTCGACCCGCCGCCGGGCCCGACACCGCTGCGGGGGGCGCCGCCGAGGCCGTCGAGCTCGTCGCCGTCGCCGTGGGCGCGGGCATGGCCTCGGCCGAGGCCGTCGGCACCGTCGCCGCGCTCGCGCCCCCGGCGGCGCGGTCACCCCTCGAGCGCGCCCACGCGCGGCTCGCGGCGGGCTGGTCGGCCGACGACGCCTTCGCCGACGGCGGCCTCGCCGAGCTCGGCCGTGTCCTCGCCGTCGCCGACCGCTGGGGAGCGCCGTCGGTCGAGGCGCTACACGGCCTCGCCGAGGACCTCCGCGCCGAGCGCCGTGCCGCCGCCGAGGAGGCCGCCGAGCGCGTGCAGGTCGCGCTCGTCTTCCCGACGACGCTGCTGACCCTGCCGGCGTTCGTCACCGCGATCGTCCCGCCGCTGCTGTGGACGGCCTTCGCGACGTGAGGTGCCGTGCCGGACGGGGCCACAGGTATGGCGCATCGGTCTACACTGCTGGCTCCCAAGGAGGCGCGCCATGCCGCGGACCTATGACGACCTGAGCGTGATCCGCCACGACGACGCGGAGGCCCTCGGGCGCGCGACCGCGACGCGCTTCGCCGAGGAGGTGCGAGCGAGGCTCGCCACCCAGTCCTCGGTCGGGGTGATCGTGCAGACCGGCGGTTCCCAGCGCCCGTTCTACGACGCGCTCGAGGGCATCGAGCTCGACTGGTCGCGCATCGACGTCTTCCACCTCGACGAGTACGTCGGCATCCCCTCGGACCATCCGGCGTGCTTCGGGCGCTGGATCCGCGAGCGGGTGGTCGAGCGCTTCGGGGCGCGGACCTTCCATGCCTTCGACAGCGAGGCGGGCGACGCTGCGGTCGAGGCGGTGCGCTACGGCGAGGTCCTGCGGTCCCATGCGCCGCAGATCTGCGTGATGAGCGTGGGCGAGCAGGGGCAGGTGGCCTTCGTCGAGCCTCCCGCGGAGTTCGCGACGCTCGAGCCGGTCACGATCGTCGAGCTCGCCGAGAGCTCGCGGCAGCAGCAGGTGCGCCAGGGGTTCTTCCCGTGCTACGAGGACACGCCCGCCGCCGCCTGGACGATGACCGTCCCGGCCCTGCTGAGTTGCGAGCGCGTCCTCGTCACCGTGCCGGAGCGCCGCAAGGCCGAGGCGGTGCGAGCGACGCTCGAGGGGTCCGTCAGTCGGGCCGTCCCGGCGTCGATGCTGCGACTCTGCCCCCGTGCGGAGCTGCACCTCGACGCCGACGCGGCCTCGTTGCTCGCAGGCTGACCGTCCCGCCCGGCCCTACGCTGCGAGGAGGTCGAGCACGTAGGCGACCTGCCCGCGCACCGAAGGGTCGTCGGTCGGCAGCTGCGCATCGAAGACCGCCCCACCGATCGTGAACCCCCACACGCCGAGCCGCTCCATCGCGCGGATCTGCTCGGGTGTCTGGATGCTGCCGGCGGTGATGAGCGGCACGTCGACGGCACCGGCAACGGCCTCGACGAGCGCCTCGACGTCGCCGTCGTGGCGGTAGGCGAGCAGGTCGAGGCCGCCGACCCCGGGGATCGCCGCAAGGTCCCGGGCGCTGGCGACGATCTCCTCGATGCTGCCCCGTAGCTTGCTGGGATGCCCGACGACCGTGCCAGGGAACGGGCAGTAGACGATGCCCGACCCCGCGAGCAGCGGGGCGACCTGCGTGGCGCGCGTGCCGCCGAGCAGCCAGTCGGCGCCGATCTCGAGGGCAGCCCGGGCGGAGCGCAACTCGTCCTCCGGGCGCTCGCTCACGACCTCGAGCATCACGGTCTTGCCGTCGGCGTGCATCTGCTTGGCGAGCGTCGTGAGCTCCTCGACCGGCAGTCCGATGTCCTTGAAGCCGACATAGCTGAGATCGAGGGAGCGGACCTCCTCGTAGGCCTCGCGCGCGTGGGCGACGGTGGCGTCGTCCTTGGTGAGCATGAAGATGAACTCCACGACGTGGCTCCTTATGGGGGCAGGGGCGCTACTTCCAGAAGCGCGCCTCGAGGGTCGAGTAGAGGTCCTGGTAGGTGCCGTAGCTCTCGTCGTATGCGGCCTTGTTGTTGGGGTCGGGCTCGAACTCGTCGCCGAGCTCGACGACGCGCTCGGCGGCGTCGTCGAGGGAGGCGAAGGTTCCCTCGGCCACGCCGGCGAGCATCGCCGCCCCCAGGGCGGTGGCCTCAGGGTTCGCGAGGGTCTTGAGCAGACGGCCGGTGGCGTCGGCCTTCATCTGGAGCCACAGCCGGCTCTTCGCCCCGCCACCGACGACGCGGACCTCTTCGCCGCCGATGCCCATCGCGTCGAAGCGCTCGATGATGTCGCGGAAGCCGAACGTGCAGCCCTCGAAGAGCGCGCGGGTGAAGTGGTGCTGGTCGTGCTTCATCGAGATGCCGAAGAACACCCCTCTGGCGTTGCCATTCCAGGAAGGGGTCATCGCGCCGCTGAGGGCCGGGAGGAAGACGAGCCCCTCCGAGCCCGGCGGGATCGCCTCGGCCCCAGGGGTCATGTCCTCGTAGCCGAGCTTGGCGATGTTGTCGGAGAACCAGCGCACGCTGCCGCCGGAGACGAACCCGGGGTTCTCGATGAGCCAGAGCCGCTCGTCGGCGTGCGCGTGGGTCTCGACGAGCTTGGTGTCGTCGAAGACCGGGGCGTCGGCGGCGACGGCGACGGGCTCGGCGGTGCCGGTGATGTCGCAGACGAGATGCGGACGCACGAGGCCGGCGCCGAGACAGGCGCCGTGCTCGTCGCCGCAGCCGACGACGACCTTCGTCCTGGTGGTGAGCCCGAGCTCCGCGGCAGCCTCGCTCGTGAGCGTGCCGGCGACCTCCCGTGCGGCGGCCACCCGGCCCAACCGCTCACGGTCGAGGTCGGCGAGCTCGAGCATGCGCGGTGACCAGTCCTGTTCGCGCACGTCGTAGAGCATGCTCGAGGAGGCGTTGGAGAAGTCGACGACGGCCTCGCCGGTGAGCCGGTGGACGACGTAGCTGCCTGGCAGCAGCAGCGCTTGCGCCTGCGCGTAGACCTCCGGCTCACGCTCGCGCAGCCACAGGATCTTCGGCGCGACGTGGGAGGAGTCGAGATTGAGCCCGGTCAGCGCGAAGAGCTCTGCCTCGCCGATGCGCTCACCGAGCGCGGCGGTCTGCTTCTCGGCCCGGCGGTCGAGCCAGAGGATCGCCGGGCGCAACGGCCGACCGTCCGAGCCGACGGCGACGACCCCGTCGACCTGACTGGCGAAGCCGATCGTGCCGATCTCGTCGCGGGTCACCCCCGAGCGCGCGAGGAGTTCGGCGAGGACGTCCTTGAGCGCTCCGATCCAAGCCTCGGCGTCCTGATCGGCCCAGCCGGGCTCGGGATAGGCGACGTCGTAGCTGCGCGCCGTCTCGGCGACGCTGACGCCGTCAGGGTCGACGAGCACGCCCTTGAGACTCTGTGTCCCGACGTCGAACCCGATGACGTGTGCCATGGCGTGCTCCGTTCTCTGCGGCGGTGGTGCCCGTGGGCGGGGTGGTCAGTCCGCGGCGATGCCTTCGGCGGG
>Ga0207421_10008153_pt1 | contig 10955 bp, 8 predicted proteins | sample SodLakKL_010_SED_4_FD_187542 | JGI IMG/M metagenome (GOLD analysis project Ga0207421, IMG submission 187542) | Alkaline sediment microbial communities from Lake Tanatar, Kulunda Steppe, Russia - 8KL_010_SED (SPAdes) (version 2) | ecosystem: Environmental > Aquatic > Non-marine Saline and...
CCTCCCACGCCCCACCACGCGGATAGCGCAGCTTCACCGCCGAGGGCTGGCTGCGCGCCCGCTCCCACAACGTGCTGGTCAGATGCTCGTGATCGCCCAGCTCGACAGCGGGCAGACCAGTGATGTGGGAGGTGATGGTGGTCATGCTGCGCTCCTTGGAGTCGGTGGATGCCCGTCACGGGCACCGCCGCCGATGAGACCCCTCGCGGGGCTATTGTCGTGCCGAGCCCGTTTGGTTGTCAAACTTTCGGACGTCAGCAGATCGGTGCTGGCGGCCATCATGCCGGGCGCTGCGGGCGCCGTGCCCTGGCCGGTCGACGCGGCCGTGATCCACGTGGCCGAGGACGGCCGCACAAGGTCGCCTTGGCGGCGATTGTCTCGGCACAGGTGGAGCATACTGCCCCTGCGGTGTGCCGTGTTGCAGTCGCATCGGCTCCGCCTGCGCCGCGGGAGATGCCTGCTTGCTACGGTTCGCTCCGACACGCACGAGAGGGGCGCCCGTGGTCGATGCCGTGCTGGTGCCGTTGACGGCCTCGGCGCACTCGCAGCGCGCGCTGCCGGTGGCGCGCGGGCTGGCCGATCAGCTGGGCTGCCCGCTGCATCTGGTCACCAGCGAGCACCCGAGCGCCTTGGCTGACGGCGATCCGATGGATCGCGGCTGGGTGGAGCCGCTCGCCGATGAGCACCGCATCAGCGCCGGCGCGATGCACCACCACGTCGTCGACGACCCTCGCACCGCCATCGAGGCTGTCGCCGAGGAGCTGGGCGAGGCGGCGGTGTGCCTGACCACCCGTGCGCGCCAGGGGGTCGCCGGGGCGCTGCTGGGCTCCACCGCCGACGCGGTCGTGCGCACCAGCACGCGGCCGACCGTGCTGGTCGGCCCGACGTGCGCCGACGCGCCGCCCACGCGGATCGCGCGCCTGCTCGCACCGGTGGACGACTCCCCGGCCGCCCAGGCCATCATCGACCCGGCCGCGGCGTGGTCGCGCCAGCTCGGCGTGCCGCTGACCCTGCTGCACGTGGCCGAGCCCCCGCGCCCCCGCGACGCTGACGCGCCGGTGCCCGCCGACACCCAGGCGCTGATGGATCGCCTGCACGAGCGGGCGCTGGCCCTGCAGCAGCAGGGCACCGATGCCGACTGGGACGTGCTGACCGGCTACGACCCCGCGGCGCGGCTCGTCGAGCACACCGCACAGGATCCGACGAGCCTGCTGGCCATGGCCACCCACGGCCGCACCGGGCTGGCCCGGATGCTGCTGGGCAGCGTCACCAGCGCCACGGTGCGTCGCGCCCCGGTGCCGGTGCTGACGCTGCGACCGCACGCCGCCTTGACGTGAGCGCGAGGCGGGGGCTGACCCCGCCCCGCGCGCTCGGCGGCACTCGGGTGGACCGTTGGTCCCGCTGTCCGAGCCCGTCCGCACTGCTTCCGGGACTGGCAGGGATCGTGCTCCCGCGGCGCTGGATAGGCTCGTCGTGGTTCCGCCAGCACCGCCGACACGCCGCTGGTGAGCCGCCGACCCGACCCGCTCGCCGGCGGGCAGCGCGAGCGGATCTTGCCGCCGATCCTCTGGGAGGAGCACGCTCATGACACGCGCGCACGGATCGCTGACCGCCGCGGTCGCGAGCCTCGAGGACACCGAGGCGCTAGGCGCCGACCTCGAGCGCGACCTGCACGCCGCCAGCAGCCCCGACACCGGGCCGATCATCGTCCTGCCCACGGTGGCCCTGGATCGTCACAGCGGGCTGGTGCTGGCCGTCATCGGCCATCGCCGTGCCGTCCCCGAGCGAGAGCTCGACACGGCCGTGGCCACGATCAGCCAGCACGACACCCTCGGCATCGCCCAGGTGGCCTGGGATGACGGGCACAACCAGGACATGCCGGCGGCCTTCCCCGCCCTGGTGCGCGAGCAGGTGCGCGAGACGTGCCCTGCGTTCCAGGTGTACGGGGTCACCTCGGACGGGTGCGGCCAGGGCGCGCGGCTGCGCGACGCGGTCAGCGACGCCGCCATCCTGTTCGACGCCGCGGTCCACGGTCTGCGGGACGGGGCCCACGACGTGGCGCTGCTGGTCGACACGGGTGACACGCCCAAGGCGGACCTGGAGGCCGCCGAGCGTCTGGTCCGAGCCGACCACCCCTGCGCGCGCACCGGGTTCCACCTGAAGGTGGCCACCGCCACCCCGGGGACCTGGTACACCAAGGTCGGCAGCGCGTTCACCGAGGAGGCCCGCGAGCACACGATCCACGACCCGGTGGGGACGCTGTCGTTCCACCCCACCGGCGAGCGCCACTACGGCGCCCACCTGGTGCACTACAGCGACCTGGCGCGGTCCTAGCTGGCTGGGCCCCGGTCGTGTGCGGCGCCCGGGGCTAGCCCTCGCCCTCGGCGGGCGGCGCGCCGTCGGCGGGCGCGCGGTCGGCGGGCGCATCAGGGCCGCGGCGAGGGCCGGCCAGCACCAGCAGCCCGATCACGATGAGCGCGACGGGCACCAGGTAGGCGCCGAGCTCCCAGCGGGCGGCCATCACCGACCCGCCGACGGCGGTGAGCACCCCGCCGGGGATCAGCGGCCACCACCAGCCCGAGCCAACGCTCGTGCCGCCGATGCGGTCGACCACCGCGATCGCCAGGAAGCCTGCGCCAAGACCGAGCACCACCGCACCCTGGGGCCCGCCCTGCGACTCGACGAGGATGCCCGCCCCGAGTCCCGTGAGGATCCCGCCGGGCACCAGCAGCCCGTAGGTGCGGGTGACCGCGTGGGCGATCAGGAACGCCACGCCCAGCAGGCCCACGAGCAGCTCGGCGCCCAGGGGCGTGGTGAACATGAGCAGCAGCGCTGCCCCAGCGGCGATGAGCATGAGCCCGACGATGCGCTGCGCTGCCATGGCGGTGCTCCGATCAGCGGACGGCGTCGCGGGCCCAGCCGGGGGTGGCGTCCTCACCGGGCGTGCGGGTGACGTCGGCGGCGAACCGCTCGGGGTCGAAGGGCTCGAAGGCGCCGAGGAACCGTGGCTCGGCGTGCAGGGCGACCCCGAGCTGCTCGGCGGCGGTGTGCTGGATGTGGGCGGCGACGTCGGCCACCCGCTGCGCGGTCGCGCCGCCGTGGTTGACCAGCGCCAGCACGTGGCGCGGCGACAGGCCCACCGGACCCCACCGGTCGCCGTTGGCGAAGCCGGCGGCCAGCAGCACCAGGGCGGCGGGCACCTTGACCTGCTCGGCCTCGGCGCCGGCGTACCAGGCGAACAGCCGCTCCCCCGCCCCTGCGCCGCGCACCGCGTCGACCAGGTCGATGGCCTCGTCGCGCGGCAGGAACGGGCTGACGAAGAACGACCCGCAGCTGCGCGACAGCGGATCGGCGGGATCCCACACCATCGACTTGCCGCGGCGCACCGCCAGCACGGCCGCACGGCGGTCGTGCAGGTCCTCGGGGTCGCCGCCGTGCTCGGCGAAGCGGACCTCGAGGTCGCGGTAGCGCAGCGGCGAGCGCGCACCGTGGGTGAGGTCGAGGGTGACCGCGGTGATCACGAACCGGTCGGCGAGGTCACGCTTGAAGCGGCTGTCGCGGTAGCCGAACGCGCAGTCGGCTGCCGTGAAGGTGACGACCTCGCCGGTGCGCCGATCGACGGCCTCCAGGCTCACGAACGTGTCGGCCAGGGCCTGGCCGTAGGCGGCGATGTTCTGCACCGGTGCGGCTCCCACCGTGCCCGGGATGCCCGACAGCAGCTCGAGGCCGCCAAGGCCGCGCGCCACCGACCACGCCACGAGCGCGTCCCAGCTCATGCCGCCGTCGACGCGCACCCGGGTGGTCTCGCGGCCCTCCTGCGCGTCGCTGACCTCACCGCCGCGCAGCACCAGGACCGCCGGCAGCCCGGCGTCGGAGACGACCACGTTGCTGCCCTCGCCGAGCAGCGTCAGCGGCTCGGTGGTGCGCGCCCGCACCGCCTCCAGGCCCTCGACGACGGCCGCGGTCGATCCGGCCACCTCGGCCAGCACCTGCGCGCGCCCGCCCACGACCAGCGTGGTGTGCTCGGCAAGTGGCGCGCCCTCGGTGATGTGCAACGGTGCGTCCTCTCGTGCAGCTGCCTCTGCGGTCCGACCGGGACCGCACCTTACCGTCGCCACGCCGCCGACCCCGGACGATCTGACACGTACCAGATCGGGACGTCTGGGGTACGCTGCGCCTAGGAGCGCCGCGCCTGGTCGAGACGCTTCCGTGGCCGCCTGGCACACCGAGGCCGCGCTGCTGCGTCGCGAACGAACCTCCCCCCGGTGCAAAAGGACCTGTCGATGGGCTGTGAGGGCGCATGAGCCTACGCGCCCCCCAACGCCCACAGGCCTCCCCGGCTGGCCGAGGCCGCCTGCTGGGGCTGGACCTCGCCCGCGGACTGGCTGTCCTCGGCATGTTGGCGGTCCACATCGGTCCGACCTCGGGCGGTGACGCGCTGTCGCGCGTCTACGCCCTGCCGCACGGCCGCGCATCGGTGCTGTTCGTGCTGCTAGCAGGCGTGTCGGTGACGCTGCTGGCGCGCTCGCGGTCCGCGCCACGACCTCGGGCGCAGCTGCTGTGGCGCGCGCTCCTGCTGCTGCCAGCCGGTCTCGCCCTGCAGTCGCTGGACCACGGCGCCTCGGTCATCCTGGCCCAGTACGCCGTGCTGTTCGCGGTCGCGACCTTGCTGGTCGGTGCCCGCGATCGCCTGCTGCTGGGTGTCGTCGCGGTCTCGGCGACCCTCGGGCCGGTGGCGCACTGGCTGGGACAGGCCACCGCGCCGGCGGTCTTCGCCCGCACCCCCATGGAGGTCAGCGACGGGCCGGTCGCGGTCGGTGTCGGGCTGCTGGCCACCGGCGGCTTCCCGATCATGGTGTGGGCCGCACCGTTCGCGCTCGGGCTGTGGCTGGGTCGACGGCCGCTGGGTGAGCCTGGCGTGCAGCGGCTGCTGGTCGTGGGCGGGCTCGGCGCCACCGCGCTGGCCTGGGCCGTCTCGGCGGGTGTGCTGGCGCTGACCGGCCCGCCGACGAGCGCCGCGGACCCCCTGATGCTGCTGTCACGCGGCGCGCACAGCCAGATGCCGGCCTGGCTGCTCATGGCCACCGGCACCGCGGTGCTGCTGGTCGGTGCCGCGCTGATGGTCGCGCGCCGCGTGCCGCGCAGCAGCTGGCCGGTGGCGGCGGTGGGCCAGCTCGCGCTGACGCTGTACGTGGCGCACCTGATCGCGCTGCACCTCGCGCCCGAGCTGCTCATCAGCGACGAGGTCGGCCGGGCGCTTCAGGTGCTGGCCGTCCTGGCGCTGCTCGCCGTGGCCGCCGCGACCCTGTGGCGCAGCCGGTGGCGCTACGGTCCCCTCGAGGCGGTGCTGCGGTGGCCGGCGAGCCGAGCTCGCCAGAAGGCGGCCACGCGAGCCCAGTCCGAGGTGCGAGCCGAGCTCGAGGTGCTGCAGGCCGTCACGGTCGGGTCGAGCGCCAATCCGCCTCGCGACGCTCGTCACGAGCACCGCTGACCTCGTCGCCGTCGATCTCCAGCGCCTGCACCGACCCGAAGGCCAGGCTGCCGCGCTGGTCGATCCCGGCGTAGCCCAGGCCGAGGAGCCCCTCGGCCACGCCCGGATCCAGCGCCTGCTCGACCTGCAACCGGTCGTCCTCCAGATGGATGCGCGGCGCGGCGACGGCCTCCTCGAGCGGCTCGTCGTGCAGGGCCCAGCGCACCAGCACGCCGGTGAGCACGTTGGGGATGCGCTCGCCGCCGGGCGTGCCGATGCCCAGCACCGGGTCGCCCTCGGCGTCCAGCACCAGCACCGGCAGGCTCCAGCTGACCGAGCGGCGCCCGGGCGCAGGATCGTTGGCGTCGCTGCGACCGATCGCGAACCGGTCGAGCTGGTTGTTGAGGAAGAACCCGCCCGCGTGCTGGCCCGAGCCCCAGAAGTTGGTCAGCGTGTTGGTCATCGACACGACACGGCCGTCGGTGTCCACCGTGGTCACGTGGGTGGTGTTGGGGTCGAGGCCTCCGCGACGCGCCTGCGGGTCGGTCGCCAGCAGCGCGTCGTCGGGGATCTGCTCGGCGATGCTGGCGTTGCGCTCGGGGTCGGTGTGGTCGCTGGTGGGCACGTCGGTGAACGCCGGGTCGCCGAGGTCCCAGGTGATGTGGGCGCGTGCGGCGCGCCAGCTCATCGCCTGGGCGTGCAGCCCCTCGACCGCGTCGGCGTCGGCCTCGCCTGCTCCGGCGGCCTCGGCGATCTGGAGCTGCTGCACCAGGGTGGAGCCCGGCAGGGGCGGCGCCGCGCCGACGACCTCGTAGTCGGCGAACGGGCCGGAGGGTGGCTCGGAGGACTGGACCGCGTAGGCCTCCAGCGAGTCGCCGTCCAGGCCGGGGATCGCAGCGGCCAGCTCCTCGGCCAGCTCGCCGGTGTAGAGCGCCTGCGGACCGTCGTCGCGCAGGGTCCGCAGCGTGTCGGCGAGCGCCTCCTGACGCAGCGGCGCGCCGGCCTCCAGCGGTTGGCCGTCGGGGAAGAGGTGGGGCAGCTCCTGGACGGGGAGCCGTCCCGCCGAGGCGGCCAGGCGCTCGCTCAGCAGCGCGCTGGTGGTGCTCTCCTCGGCGAGGTCGACCGCGGGGGCCACCAGCTCGTCCCAGGACAGCTCCGCGTAGCGGTCGTGGAGCTCGCCCATGCCGGCCGCGAACCCGGGCACGCCGGTGCCGCTGGCGGGCACCTCGCCCGACTCGGACACGACCTCGCGATAGTCATGGGCCTGCGGGTCGGCCTCGGCGCCGGCCACGAGCGCCTGACCGCCACCACCGATCCCCGAGGCGAACGGCTCGACGACCGAGACGGCGAACGCCGCGGCGATGGCCGCGTCGACGGCGTTGCCGCCGGCCTCGAGGACCTCGATCCCGGCGTCGACCGCTGCGGGATGGCCGGCGCTGACCGCCGCCTCGTCGGGGCCGGTCGGCTCGTCGTCGGCGTCGTCGTCCGGCTCCTCGGTGGGCTCGTCGGACTCGGCTTCGGGCTCGGGCGCAGGCTCGGGCTCGGGCTCGGGCGGCTCGTCGGCCGCGGGCGCCTCGGGCGGGTCCGCGCCGAGGTCGTCGTCGGGCTCGTCGGCATCCTCGGGCGCGCAGCCGGCCAGCAGCACCACGAGGGCGAGCACGACGCCAGAGGCCTTGGCGGTGCTGACGGGCACGGACGTGCGCATGGGCGCTTCCTCCCTCGGCGAGGCGAACCAGGATCCCAACCTGCCCGCAGCACCTGCGTCCCGCACGCCCCTGATGACCAGGCCGTGTCGGTTCGTCCCTTGTCCCGCACTGCCCTGCTGGACCACTTGTTACGGCCTGCGGTGACGCAGGGTGACGGTAGTGTCACGCTCCATGCGGGCACGCGGGCACGTTCCTTCAGGGCAAGTAGACGCTGCGCACGCACCGCAGCGTCCGCCGTCGCGCGGCGAGGTCTGGTCGCGGCGTCGGGTGCTGCGCAGTGGCGTGGGGCTGCTGGCGGCCACCGCCGCCTGGTCGACGATACCGCTGCTGCCGCCGGGCCGCGCCTCGGCCGACCCGGTCGCCACCGGCGGCGAGACGCTCGTGGCCGGCACCAGTCGAGGCGACGACGATGGCTGGGCGCGATCGGAGCCGCTCGAGGCCGCCGCCGCGTTCGCGATGGTCGGCGTGCTGGCCCCTCCGGGAGCGCCGGTGCAGGTGCGCACCGCCGAGCACGACCAGGAGTGGTCGGCGTGGCAGGACGCGCCGCGCCTGCACCGCGACGAGGGGCCCGACGTCGACGAGGGCGGCCGCGACGCGGCCGAGGCGACCGCGTTGCTGTGGGTCGGGTCGGCCACGCGGCTGCAGCTGCGGGTGCGCGGCGCCGCGGCCGAGGAGCTCGAGGCCCACCTGGTCCATGCCGAGGAGACCGAGACCGCCGGGCTCGGTCCGATGGGCGCCTCGATGGCCCACGCCAGCGAGCGGCCGGCCATCGTCACCCGCGCCCAGTGGGGAGCCGACGAGTCGTGGCGCAACGGCAGCCCCCGCACCGGCAGCGACCTGCGCGGGGCGGCGATCCACCACACCGTGACCGGCAACGGCTACAGCGCCGGTGACGCCGCCTCGGTGGTCCGCGGCATCTACCGCTATCACACGCAGTCGCTGGGGTGGGCTGACATCGGCTACAACTTCCTGGTCGACCGCTTCGGCACGATCTACGAGGGGCGCGCAGGCGGGATCGACGACCACGTGATCGGCGCGCACGCCGGCGGCTTCAACGCCCAGACCTTCGGGGTCGCGCTGCTGGGCACCCACGGCGGCACCGCGCCCTCGCAGGCGGCGCTGGATGCCGCCGCCGAGCTGATCGCCTGGAAGGCCGCGATCCACGGGCTCGACCCCGCCGCCACGGTCCAGCTGGAGAGCAACGGCTCGTCGCGCTACAGCTCGGGCACCCAGATCAGCGTGCCCGGCGTGTGCGGCCACCGCGACCTCTCGGCCACCTCCTGCCCGGGGGATGCCGCCTTCGCCGAGGTGCCCGGCGTGCGCCACACCGCCGCCGAGCGCACCGACGCCTACTTGGCTGGCCCACCGCTGGCGCGCCTTGCCGGCGCCGACGCGATCGCCACCGGTGTGGCGGTGTCGCAGGCCGCCTTCGCCGACGGGCAGGCCGAGCGCGCGGTGGTGGCCACCGATCAGGTCTTCGCCGACGCCGCGGTCGCCGGGCCGCTGGCCGGGTCGCAGGGGCCGGTGCTGCTCACCGCCCCCGACGCGCTGGACGAGCGCGTGGCCGACGAGCTCGCCCGCGCCCTGCCCCAGGGCGCCACGGTGCACCTGCTCGGCGGCGAGGGGGCGCTGTCACCGGCGGTCGAGGAGGCGCTGGCCGAGCGCTGGTCAGTGCAGCGCCTGCCCGGCGCCACCCGCGTGGAGACCGCGGCGCTGGCCGCCCGCGAGGTCATCGAGCGCAGCGGGCGCCGCGAGGCGCTGATCGCCCGGTCGGGCCCCGACGACGCGTGGGCTGACGCGCTGGCTGCCGGCGCCTGGGGGGCGCACGCCGGCGTGCCGCTGCTGCTGACCGACACCGAGGCGCTGGACGCCGACACCGCGGCGGTGCTCGACGACCTGGCCATCGACCGCACGTATGTGTGCGGCGGGAAGGCCGCCGTTGCCCCGGCGGTGCTCGACGCGCTGCCCGACCCCGAGCGCATCGCCGGCGACGAGCGCGCGGCGACCGCCACCGCCATCGCCGAGCGGCTGTGGGAGTCGACCGAGGAGGTGCTGCTCACCGGCGGCTACCGCGCCAGCGCCTGGAAGGACGCGCTGGCGGCCGCACCGCTGGCAGCACGGCGCTCCGCGCCGGTGCTGCTGGTCCACCACGAGCGCTTCCCCGAGGCCACGGGCTCCTATCTGGCAGACCTCGCGCTGGGCGATGCCGAGCGGGCCACGCTCATCGGCGGCGAGGCCGCGGTCTCCGAGCAGGTCTCCCGCCAGGCCGGCACGGTGATCGCGGGCAGCTGACGCGCGGTGGTCGCCGGCACCTGACGGCGCCCGTCAGGCGGCGAGCGGCTGGAAGCGCGCCTGGAAGAAGCGCAGCTCGGGCGGCTCGTAGACGAGCTCGAGCCCACCGATCCGCTCGGCCTCGGCCGCGACGGAGGCGATCGACTCGGCGGTCACGTCGAGGTGCGCCTGGGTGTACACCCGTCGCGGCAGCGTCAGGCGCACCAGCTCCAGGCGCGGCCGCTTGTGGTCGCCGGTCTCGGGGTCGCGCCCGGCCGAGACGATGCCGCGCTCCATGCCGCGCACCCCGGAGTCCACATAGATCGCCGCGGCCAGCGCCTGGGCCGGGAAGTGCTCCTGGGGCAGGTGCGCGCAGATCCGCCTGGCGTCGAGGAACACGCCGTGACCGCCGACCGGGCGCACGATCGGCACGCCCGCCTTGAGCAGCAGGTCGCCGAGGTACTCGACCTGGCCCACGCGAGCACCGACGTGGTCGTCGGTGGCCACCATCTCCTCGATGCCGGTGGCCAGCGCCTCCATGTCGCGGCCGGCCATGCCGCCGTAGGTCTGCAGGCCCTCGAAGGCGACCAGCAGCGCCCGGGCGCGGCGCGCCAGCTCGGGGTCGCGCAGCGCGAGGAACCCGCCGATGTTGACCAGGTTGTCCTTCTTGGACGACACCGTGGCGCCCTCGGAGTGGTCGCAGATCTCGCGCAGGATCGCCGCGATGCTCCAGTCGGCGAAGCCCTCCTCGCGCTGCTGGATGAACCAGGCGTTCTCCAGCGCGCGGGTGGCGTCCAGCATCACCGGGATGCCGTGGCGCTGGCACAGCTGGTGCACCGCCCGAATGTTGGCCATCGACGCGGGCTGGCCACCGGCCATGTTCACGTTGGTCTCGAACGACACATACGGGATGCGCTCGGCGCCGTGGGCGTCGATGACCGCAGCCAGCTTGTCCAGGTCGATGTTGCCCTTGAACGGATGCAGGCTGTCGGGCTCGTGGGCCTCGTCGATGATCACGTCGGTGAACTGCCCGCCGGCGTACTCCTGATGGAACCGCGTGGTGGTGAAGTACATGTTGCCGGGCACCACATCACCGGGGCTGATCAGGATCTGGCTGAGCAGGTGCTCGGCGCCGCGCCCCTGGTGGGTGGGCACCAGCTCCTCGTAGCCGTAGACCGCCCGGACGGTCTCCTCGAGGCGGTAGTAGCTGCGGCTGCCGGCATACGCCTCGTCACCGACCATCAGCGCCGCCCACTGGCGGTCCGACATCGCCGCGGTGCCCGAGTCGGTCAGCAGGTCGATGTAGACGTCGTCGCTGCGCAGCAGGAACGTGTTGTAGCCCGCCTCGGCGATGGCCTGCTCGCGCTCGGCGCGGGTGGTCATCTTGAGCGGCTCGACGACCTTGACGCGGTAGGGCTCGGCCCAGCTGCGACGCTCCACGGCGCCCTCCTTGCTCGGTGTCAGCACGGCGCGCGGTCACCGGCGCGCGGTCACCGGCGCGCGGTCAC
>Ga0207421_10008154_pt1 | contig 10952 bp, 13 predicted proteins | sample SodLakKL_010_SED_4_FD_187542 | JGI IMG/M metagenome (GOLD analysis project Ga0207421, IMG submission 187542) | Alkaline sediment microbial communities from Lake Tanatar, Kulunda Steppe, Russia - 8KL_010_SED (SPAdes) (version 2) | ecosystem: Environmental > Aquatic > Non-marine Saline and...
CGCCAGGACGCGGAAACACAACGTGAGGTTCTCGGAGCCAAGCGCTACGAGAAATGGAAAGACGGCGAGAGTCTAAGCGGGTTCGTTAAGGACGACCGAACACTCACGCTCGAAGAGTTAGAACGATCGGCGTAGAGGACGCCACAGGAGAGGACTTGTAATGGACAAGCTGAAAGAGTTGCTGAAAGGAAAGCTGGGAGATGAGTACACCGATGACGTGGACCAGCAGGTCGAGGACGTTGTTGAAGAGTACACGCAGGCGCAGATCGAGAGCGAGACAACCAAGCTGCGCAAGAACAACGAGCGCCTGACGAAACAGCTGAAGGAAGCGCGCCAGGAAGGCGGCAAGGAGAACGTGAGCGAGCTCGAGGACAAGCTCGACGCGCTTGAGCAGGAGAAGGCGAGGCTCGAGAAAGAGGCCGAGAAGCTGCGTAAGTCCTACGAAAAGGATACGGCGAAGCTGCAAGAGCAGCTGCAGTCGGAGCAGTCGGCTGTGAGCGAGATGCTCGTCGATCAAGGCATACGCAAGAGCCTCACTGAGGCCGGCGTTAAGCCGACGGCGCTCGAGTACCTCATGCCGTATTTCAAAGGCTCTGCGCGAGTGCGCGCCGAGAACGGCTCACGTGAGGCTGTGGTAGAGGCGCGCGATGAGAGCGGCAACGTTCAGGAGAAGCCTCTCACAGAGTATATCAAAGAGTGGTCGCAGACCGACCACGCAAAGGAGTTTATGGCACCGGCCAAGAACTCCGGCGGCGGCGCCTCCGGCAGTAGTTCCGGGGGTGGAGATAAAGCCATCACTCGCGCGCAATGGGATGCGATGGGACACGCAGAGCGTGCGGCATTCTCGCGCGACGGGGGCAAAGTAACAGAGGAACAATAGACCATGAGTAACACGCTTACCAATTTGGCAGCCGACATCTACAAGGCTGCAGACGTTGTTGGACGCGAGCTTGTCGGGTTCTCGACCAGCGTAGTAATTAACGGCGACGATTCGCAGCGGGTCGCGCTGAATGACACGGTGCGTTCGCACTTCACTCAGCAGCCGTCTGATACTGTGAGCATCTCTCCGGCGATGACTATCCCGGAAGGCACCGACCAGACGGTTGATAACAAGACGCTGTCCATCACCAAGGCCAAGGCGATTCAGATCCCGTGGCGCGGTGAGGAGATTCGCAGCGTCAACAACGGCTCCGGGTTTGATACGATCTACGGTGATCAGCTCACCCAGGCGATGCGCACGCTCGTAAACGAGATCGAGAGTGACCTTGCCGACGAAGCCTACAAGAACGCATCGCGCGCTGTAGGCACTGCAGGCACCACGCCTTTCGGTTCGGACTTCGACCTCGTGGCAGAGGTTCGTCAGATCCTCGTCGACAACGGCTGTCCGGCAGACAGGCTGTCGCTTGTGATAAACACTGCAGCCGGAACCAAGCTGCGCAACCTCGCACAGCTGCAGCGCGTGAACGAGGCAGGCGGCAACCAGCTCTTGCGCCAGGGCGTGCTCTTGGACCTCCAGGGGCTCGCGATGAAGGAAAGCGCACAGGTGGTGAAGCACGATAGCGGCACTGCGGATAACGTCGACACCGACGGAGCTCACGAGAAGGGTGACACCGAGATCACCGTCAAGGAATCCGAGTCGACAATCAGCATCGACCTCGCGCCGGGTGATGTCGTAACGATCGGGAACTTCGATTACATCGTTGCCGAAGCGATCGACGAGGCCGGGGATCTCAAGATTCACGCGCCTGGGCTGATGGAGGACGTTGCTGCGGATACCGACGTGGAAGTTGCGTCGAACGATTACGCGGCAAACGTTGCACTGCGCCAGACCGCGGCTGAGCTTGCCATGCGTGCCCCGGCGGTGCCGAATGGTGGTGACGGGGCTACTGATGCGATGACCGTCCAAGACCCTTGGAGCGGGCTCGTATTTGAGATCCGGGAGTACAAGGGATATCGCAAGGCCATGTTCGAGGTGGCTGCGACCTGGGGCGTCAAAGCGTGGAAGCCTGAGCATATCGCGCTTCTGATGGGCTAGATTTAATCGGCGGGGCCTTCGGGCCTCGCCTTAGCTTATACGGAGGCGTGTATGCTCGTGGTTGAAAACGGCGACGGATTGCCTAACGCAAACACATACCTCTCGGTTGACGAGGCCGACGCGTACCACGACATGCGCGCAAACAGCGCGTGGGATGAGGCAGAGCTACCGGCAAAGGAGGCGGCGCTCGTCAAGGCGACGGAGCACCTCGACACGCGCTACTACGCGAGGTGGAAAGGCTGGCGTCGGAAGAAAGACCAGGCGCTTGAGTGGCCTCGTGTCGATGTGTGGGACGAGTCGGGATACATCATCACCGACATACCACAGCGACTCAAGGACGCAACGGCTGAGGCTGCACTGCGTGCGCTCGATGAAGAGCTCGCTCCGGACTACGGACGCGAGAGTGTTGTGAAGCGTGAGTCGGTCGGGCCGGTGTCGGTTGAGTACCGAGGCGATGCGCCGACGTCGAGACGGTATCCTGCGGTAGAGCATAGGCTCGCCGGGTTGCTACGTCCTGCAGGTATCAAGGTGGTACGCGGATGAGTTTCTACGAGAGCCTGCGAGACAATACAGCGGGGCCTCTCGTGCATCGGCTCGGCACGCCGATTGTGCTATTACGCAAGGCTGACCCGGAGGAACTGGACTGTGAGTTCGATCCGGTGCTCGGTCGTGAGGTGTGCATCGATCCGGAGACCGAGGAAGAGGTCGACCCGGAAGAGGAACAAGTGTATGAGGGCTATGCGATTGTTGAGTCTTACGAGCAGAAGCTCATCGACGAGGCGTTGGTCAAAGCAGGCGATCGGAAGTTATACGCTGTCGGCATACCTGAGCCTAAACCCGAAAGCGATCGCATCCGTTTCGGCACCCGAGTGTACAGCGTTGTGAAGTCGTTACCGGTGGCACCCGGTGGTGTTGCGGTGATGTATGAGGTGCAGGTGCGATGAGTAGATTCGCGTTGGAAGTGGCGAACTGGGCTGAGAGAACGAAGCGCGAGCAGTCGACGATACTGCGCAAGATCGCGCTTGAGGTGTTCAGCCGAGTCGTCATGCGCACACCGGTTGATACCGGACGCGCACGCGGCAATTGGCAAGTCGAGATCGGCACACCACGCGGTGATGTGATCGATCGGTTTGACGCCGGTGGTGATCAGACCATCAGTGACGCTGAGTCTCGCATAACGCAATGGGACGGCACCGGTGCGGTGTTCCTGTTCAACAACCTGCCGTACATTATGCGCCTCGAGGACGGGTGGAGCGGACAAGCGCCTAACGGTATGGTGCGCCTCACACTCGAAGAGTATCCACACATAGTGAGGGAGTCGACATGAGCGTGAGAGAAGTAGAGCAAGCGGCTGTCACGGTTGTAACCGAGGAACTTGAGCTTGGGCCGGTCGCCTGGGAGAACTGGCCTCTCGACACCGACGGTATAGAGGGTCCGTGGTATCGCGTGACCTCGCTACCAGGGCGGCCGACGACGCCGGGTGTCGGAGAGCTCGGAGCGCGCAGGCATACCGGCATAGTGCAGGTGGATGTGTTTTGGCCTCGGGCGCAAGGCGATGGTCCTGCTAAGGCAAAGGTAGATGACATAATAGGCGCGTTCAGCATCGGTCGTAACATCGGAGGCGGTGTGGTGCAGAACGCATATCGCAGCGGTGGGCGCATAGATGGAGCGTGGTATCACATTCCGATTACGGTGGCCTATCGCGTTGACGTAATCCAAGAAGAGGGAGCCAATAATGAGTAACACGATAGCGACCGGCTCACAAAGGCAGTTGATCTATGTCCCGGAAACAACATGGGGTGAGCTGCCGACGGACGCCGGTAAAGTTGGTGGCGAGACGCCGTTTAAGTATCTGAGAAACACAGGAGGCGGCGGCATCCAAGTGGACCGCAGCTCTCAGACAAGCGAGGAGTTCCGGGCTGATCGGGGCATATCTGAGTTGCGGCTGCAGTCTCAGCGTGCGAGTCTCGAGGTGCCGTTCGAGTTTTCGTTCGCATCGTTCGACGACATACTCGAAGCTGCGTTGTTCGGCGAGTGGGCGAGTGACGTGCTCAAGCAAGGGACCGAGGAGCACAGCTTTTCGATAGAGGAAGGGTTCAAGAACATCGACGTCTATCTGATGATGAAAGGCGCGATGGTAAACAGCTTCTCGTTAAACTTCCAGCCGGACGGGGCGATGGTTACAGGAACGTTTAATCTCTTAGGCAAAGCGCAGAGTGATCCGGTGACGTCGAGTGAGGTGTACGATGAGGAGGACGAGACGGACGGCTTGGTGCCTGCGAACACCAACCCTATCTTCGACTCTTTCAAAGGCCATATCAAAAAGGACTCACAAACCTTGTCGGTAGCGACTTCGATTGAGTTCACGCTCAACAACAACCTTGAGCAGCTGTTTGCGCTGTTCGATGAGCAGGCGTTCGGTATGGCTGTCGGTCGCGCGAATCTTACCGGAACGCTCAATGCGTTTTTTACCGGCAAGGATGAGATCGAGACTTTCATGAACGAGGACGAGTTCGACCTCGAGATCGAGGCTGAGGACCCGAGCGGCAACAAGTACACGTTTGAGTTACCGCGGGTGAAGTTCACCGGCAACACTCGCAACGTTAGCGAGAACCAGATCACACAGCAGATGCCGTTCCAGGCGCTCTACGACAGCGACGACTCGACCATCAAGATTACACGCGAGGAGGCGGTTGAGTAATGGACTTATCAAACCTTGCGACGAAAGAGGCAGCAGAGCGTGGGACATGGTTTGAGGTGCTTGACCCGTTCGGTAACGCGAGCGGGTTGGAGCTGCTCGTCGCCGGTGCGCACTCTGAGCGTTACAGACGATCAGTCGCAAAGATGCAGGCGACGCAACATAATCGGCGCCTGCAGCGCAATCAGTCGAAACGAGAGCCGGAAGACTTTGAGGTCGAGGACGATCTGCTGACCGAGCACGCGGTTCGCATCACGCTCGACTGGCGAGGTAAAGACGGCGAGCCGGTGACATTCGGCGACGATGTAGTTGAGTTCAGCGAGGCTACTGTCCGTAAGCTTTATGATCAGGCGGTGGACGTTCGCAATCAAACGTTAGAGGTGGCGAGGAACACTCGGGCTTTTTTATCGAAGGGCTCCGGTGTTACGTCGTAGCGACGCTGGAGTCTGAGCGCGTCATCGGCGGCGCGAAACAGGAGGCGCATCTTGCGCAGGTTAGGCGAACGCTTGGATCAGACGCAGTACCGGAGCAAGAGCGGCCTGTGGTGCCGGATGGTGGCGAGTATGCCTGGTTGGTGTTCTGGCAGCTGTGGCGTGGTACGCGGATGTCGTTTGCCGAGCTTGAGGCGTATTGCCGAGTCACCGGCACGGAGCTTGAGCCGTGGGAAATAGAGGCGTTGATGGCGATGGACGCGGCTGCAGCAGAATGGAGAGCGCAGAATGCCTGATATAGCGAATCTGACAATCAGAGTTGACTCAGAAGGAGTCGCGACGGCAAGCCGGCGCCTCGAGGACTTCCAAGGCTCCGGGCAGCAGGCCGAGCGCTCGACGCAATCTCTCACCCGTTCGATAGGCGCTAAGGTTGCGGCAATAGGTGCTGCTACACTCTCGGTGCGCAGTCTTATCCAACAGACCCGCGCGAGCATCGCAGCGTACGAGGAGCGCGAGCAGGCCGAGGTGTCGCTCCGTGCTGCTATCCAGGCGACCGGCGCAGAGGCCGAGATGTCGGTCGCTTCGGTGGTGCAGTACGCGAACGCCATCCAGGATACCACCACGTTTTCAAGCGAGGCTGCAACGCAGGCTGCGGCGACGCTGCAATCTTTCTCAGACCTCCGGCAGGACGGCATTGAGGAGGCGCTCCCGGCGGTTGCCGACCTCGCGACTGCGATGGGCATGGATCTTGATCGGGCGGCACAGCTTGTGGCTCGCAGCGTATCTGGAACGACCAACGCACTTGGTCGGTACGGCATCGAGATAGACACGAGCGCCAGTGAGAGTGAGCGACTTGAGCAGGTGCTTGGAGAGATAGAGGGCAAGTTCGGCGGCGTGTCGGAGGAGATGGCGAACGCTGCCACCGGCGCGATCCCACAGTTTACGAACGCTCTCGATGATTCACGCGCGCTCATGGGCCAGATGATCATCGAGACCATTGAGCCGTTCGTCCGTGGGCTGACCGACATTATCGCGCGATCAAACGAGATGACCGAAGCGCGCCGGAATATCGCGGCTGTTGTCGAGGGTGAGGCCGAGAGCGCCGACCAAGTGCGACTCGCTATCGAGCAGCAGAACATGCTGATCGCCGAGCAAGAGGCGCGCATTGATGCACTCGGCGATCCGACCGGACAACTGGCCGAGCGCTATCGCTCACAGTTGCGGGATCTCGAGGGCCACACGCTTGAGCTGCAGAAACAACTCGCAATCATGGAGTCTCGCGAGGAAGAACAGCGCCGAGAAGCTGAGCATGAGGCGAGTATGGCCGAGTGGCAAGAGGAACAGACTCGAGCCGAGGAAGAGGCTGCGGAGCGCAGTCGCGAGATAAATGAGACGGCAGCTGAGGAGCGCCAGCGCATCCAAGAGGAATACGAGCGCTGGTTGATGCAGAGCGAGACCGACACGATACGTCGTATTGAGATGGAGCGCGAGCAACACCTCGATCGCGCGGCTGAGCAGTATGTGCGAAGCGGCGAAGAGATCGCGATGATTAACGAGATGTACAACGATCGCATCGCAGAGGCTGAGCGGGAGTTGGCCGAGGCAAGAGAAGAGGAACAGCAACGCTACCTCGATTCTCTGCGGAGTGACGTTATGCCGCTCATCCAAGAGGCTCGAACAGATCAGGACCGCTACAGAGAGGGAATCGACGCCCTGACCGAAGCGTATCGGGAAGGGGCGATTACGATGGAAGAGTACGGCCAAGGGGTCGATGCTCTGAAAGATCGCTACCACGAAATCGAGGAAGAAACTGACCGTTTTGTAGAGCAGATGGACCGCATAAACCAGCGCATGACCGAGCGCGCAGTCGACGCCTTCGCAGATGGGCTTCACGATATCGGCTTCGCTTTAGGTGAGGGGTCCGTGGGGGCCGAAAACTTCGGGCAGGCTGTGGCCGGCGTGGGGCGTTCCATCCTGAACATGATTCCGCAGATGTCAGTAGCAGCAGGGCTCAGGATTCTGCTTGAGAACCCGTATGACCCAAGGGGCTGGATGCTTCTCGGCGGCGGCGCTGTCGGCATGGCGGGATCAGGATTTATTGAGGGCCAGATAAACGATCAAGCGGCGCTCGGTGGGGTCTACCACCAAGGTGCTCGTATCGAAGCGTATGCAAAAGGTGGTGTGGTCAACGAGCCTACGCTGTTCCCGATGGCGAAGGGCGCGGGGCTTATGGGCGAGGCAGGGCCGGAGGCGATCATGCCTCTTACGCGAAACTCCGACGGGGAGCTTGGCGTGCGTTCGGACCGCACGGGTGGCGATGCGAATGTTACAGTGAACGTGATCAACAATGCCGAGGGCACTGAGACTCGCACCGAAGAGCATCAGAACAGCGAATCTGGCGAGAAAGAGATCCGCGTGTTCATTGAGAACGTGGTTAACGAAGGGCTTGCGAAGGGTCGCTTTGACAGGCCGAACGGTGCGCGGTATGGGCTGCGTCCGAAGGGAGTGAAGGCAGGATGATACAGTGGCCGGCTACGTTGCCACAGAAGGTCGAGAAGAATGGCTATCAGGAGATAGTGCCTGATGCGCGTATACGCACGCCTATGGATATGGGCCCCGCGAAAGTACGGCGGCGGTTCACCGCTCAAGTACGCATGATTATGCTCCAGATGACCATGACGGAATCACAGGTATCCACCTTTGATCAGTTCTGGCGCGAGGAGACCGCAGGAGGCTCTTTGCCTTTTGAGTTCCCTGACCCCAGAGGTATCGGGATGATCGAGGTCCGTTTTGGGGAGACGCCACCGGAATACGGCAGTTTCCGAGGCGAACATGCGGTTGTCAATATTGAGTTGGAGGCCCTGCCGTGAGGAATGTGTCGCAATCTGTCCGCGAAGCTCTGTTCGCTCAAGAGACCGATCAAGTATTCGTGCCGGTTCTCACCATATCTCATCCCGAGATTGCTGAGCCGTATCGGGTGGTGGGCAACACGCAGGACTTGATCAAGGACGGGGAGACGTATACGGCGGTGCCGTTTAGGTTCGAGCTGCCGGACGATCAAGAGGATCGGATACAAACCATTAAGATTCAGATCGAAAACGTGTCTCGGACACTGGTCGAGATGGTGCGGAACATATCAACAGCGCCGGACGTAAGTTTCGAGATTGTGCGGACTGATGAGCCGGAGGAAACGATAGCCGGCCCGTGGGAAATGCGCCTCGATGAAGTCAGCTACAATGCGATCACGATAGAGGGAGAGTTAGGGCGGAAGCGTAGGTTGAACGTGGAGTTTCCGAAGCAGGAGTATGCATACCTCCCGCAAAACTTCGAGGGGCTATTCTGATGGGTGCCTTGGATAAGTACATCGGGATACCGTTTGAGTCTGGCGGTCGAGACGAAAGTGGAGTGGACTGTTGGGGGCTGGTCCGCATGTACTACAGCGACATCATGAAGATCGACCTCCCTTCGCTCGACGGTAAGTACGAGAGTGCATTTCATACCGAGATCGTGCGCGATCTGGTGGATATAACCAAGCCGGTTATAAAGGCAAAGCCTGTAGAAGAGCCGCGGTCGGGCGATATCGCAGTTGTGAAGCTGGCGGGGATACCGTGTCACGTCGGTGTGTATTTAGAGCCGGGATATGTGCTTCACGCTGAACGCGGGAAGGATAGTTGTGCAGAGCGGGTCAGCATCCTGAGCCGCAGGGCAAGGATTGAAGGGTATTATCGTGTCGAAAACTAAAGTCATTGTCATGCCGAACCCATTCACCACCGAGCGTAAGGTGTATGAGTTCGACGAAGGTAAGACCTACAGAGAGATTCTGAATGAGATCGAGCTGAAGAGTCCGTACCAGCGAATCTTCCTGGAAGACACGTTTGTCCCAGAGGACAAGTATGACGAACAGGCACCTGCCTCATTAATCGTTGTTCGTGCTGTGCCGGAGGGTGGTAGCGGTAGCAAACCGGCTATCTCAATGGCGGTCGGCGCTCTGGCGGTGGTAACCGGAGCGGTGCTTATGGCAACCGGAATCGGTGCGGTTGCGGGGATGGCGCTGATCGGGGCGGGCGCATCGATGTTTGTGTCGGGACTTGGGGTTGCGATGGGGTGGTTCGTGCCGGATATCCCGGACCATTCTATGGACCGTGAGCGCCCGGAGCGGTTGCCGGCGATTCGCGGCAGTAGAAATCGGGCCCGGCCATGGGAAAGCCTACCGATACTTTTGGGCGAGCATTATATGGTGCCGGATCTGGCGGCGCCACCGTATACTGAGTTTTCGGGGAACGACCAGTTTCTCAGGCAGTTGTTCGTCGTCGGGCAAGAGGGTGTGAACGTTGATGAAACAACGCTCCAGATAGGGGAAACGCCGCTCGACAATTTCATCGGGGTAGAATATGAGATCCTTGAGGCGGGACAACCATCGACTATCTACCCAAGCGCAGTGGCGCAGGAAGAGGTCGGCGTCCCGCTTATGCAAAACGAGACTCACGTTCGGACGACCGCACCGGACGTCGATGAGATCGTTTTAGATTTTTCCTTTCCAACTGGCCTCATAAGGTTCAACGACGAAGGGAAGAAAAGGAATCTTAGTGCGTCCTGGGAGGTCGAGATTTCCGAGGCAGGCCAGGATAGTTGGGAGCCGTTTGTCCCCGGAGAGCTTCAGCAAAGCAGGAGAGCACGCCAGCTGAAGACGATCCGGGTATCGCTTCGGAGGAAGGTCTCTCGTGGTCAGTACGACATTCGCGTGACGCGAACAAGCAACGACCACTCGGAAGATCAGCAGCGGATTTCGGACCTGCAATGGGTTGCGGTTCGCGGGTATTTCAATGAGTCGCCGGTTAGCCAGTGGATAACGGATAATACCGTTCGTGTTGGGTTAAGAATACGGGCGAACGAGCAGTTACAAGGAGTTATTGACCAGCTCAACTTCGAGGCGATATCGCGGGTGCCGGTGTATTCTGGCAGCGGGAGCGGCGCTGCCGAGTGGTCGGCGACGGCAGACACTAGGAACCCCGCTGCGCTTGCACTGTGGGCGCTCATAGGGCCGCTGAATCCCGAGCCGCAGAATGATACCGAAATAGATTGGGATGCGTTTGAGCAGTGGTATGAGTTCTGTGATGAGAACGATTTTTACTGCGACGGCGTGGTGCAGGACAAACAGCCTGTGTCGAGGCTGCTTGGCGAAATAATGCGGGCCGGCCGTGCGGCGCTTGGAGAGGTTGACGGCAAAATTACGGTTATCATCGAGCGGCCTAGAACCACGTACATACAGCATTTTTCCCCGCGTAACAGCCACAATATAAATGCTACCAAGGTATTCCGTCGGGTACCGCACGCGCTCAAGGTCGGATTTGTGAATCGGGAGATGGGCTGGCAGCAGGACGAAATGATCGTCTATGACGATGGGTACGACGAGAACAATGCGACTAAGTTCGAGACGATGGACCTGTCGATGATCACGCATCCCGATCATGTATTCAAGTTCGCCCGATATCAGATGGCCGAGGCCATTCTGCGACCGGAGTTGATCTCCGTTGAGACGGATATCGAGAACATAGTTTGCACCAGGGGGGATTTGGTACGCCTGTCTCACGACGTTATGCTCATCGGGCAGACGGCCGGCAGAATCAAAGAGTTGATCATGGATAACGGCCAGATTGACGGAGTAGTCATTGATGAGCCGGTGATGATGGAATCAGGCAATACGTACGGTATAGCTATCAGGTCTACAGAGTCTAATGATGTGCACCAGGTCGTTACAGCCGACGGAGAGCAAACAAGCCTATTGTTC
>Ga0207421_10008155_pt1 | contig 10950 bp, 8 predicted proteins | sample SodLakKL_010_SED_4_FD_187542 | JGI IMG/M metagenome (GOLD analysis project Ga0207421, IMG submission 187542) | Alkaline sediment microbial communities from Lake Tanatar, Kulunda Steppe, Russia - 8KL_010_SED (SPAdes) (version 2) | ecosystem: Environmental > Aquatic > Non-marine Saline and...
GACACATCGGCCATGGACATGTTCCCGGAAGCCGAACTCGATGCAGATGAATCGGAGGACGAGTTGGATGAAGAAGACGGTGTTGTTCTAGACAGCATTGAAGAGACCGAAGGAGTTCGCATTATCCGTTCGGAACAGTACCGCGATGAGGACGGCTGGGAATGGGAAGACTTTGCGGTAGCCTTTGATTCTTTGGAAGCACTCAAAGAAGCGCACACCGATGCTGATGCCGAACGGCTCGGTACCATCGAATGGTACCAGGAATCATCGGGGGACTGGGTTTTTGAACGGGCACTGCCGCCTATGTCCGGTCTTGACGGTGAACCCATGGATGATATGATGTGGCAGATGATGAGCGGTTTCTTTGCCGATGCAGAATTTTCCTATTCCGTCACGTTCCCAGGCAGCATCATTGAAGCCAACGCTCCCGAAGAGGACATTGACAGGGAAACCAATACTGTCACTTGGAGGTTCGCAGCATTATCCATGCAAAACCCAGATGAAGCCCTAAGAGCCCGCATCGGCCAATGAACCGGTCAGCGGCGCTCCCGGTCAACGCAGAAGCGTGTCTGTGAATGAAGCAGCGGTATGGGCAATGCATCCTCCTGCCGGAAATGGGAAGCGCTTCTTGGAGGACGCTGACGCTATCCCTTGGAACTTCGTCCTGCCACGGCTGCCCTGCTGACAAATTTCTGCCACAGTTCAGGGGGCGAAGAGAAAGTAGCGCCACTGCGGTTTCGAAGCCAGAGCCGTCGTCTGCCCCCGTGCAGCGGCGGTTCTGGCTTTTGTTTCACTGCGGCTGAAGCTCGGTCAGGGTAAAAATCGGACGGGGTGGCCTCGGGTCCATGCAGGTCGGCATTCCCATACACAGAAAGGACTTCCGGGGATGGCGTGACAAAATGGGCCAGGCAAAGATCTGCGGCGGGGCTTTCGGAATCATGCGTTGTGAATAATTATGTTAAAGTTTTGCTGGGAATGAAGGAACTCTCTCCTGCAAGAAGAACGGGAAAAATGACCTTTGCCCCGGCGGCACCGGACGCGTTCCTAGCAGAGTTCTCACAGTATACGACTGCAGACGGAGGGAGGAATGTGCCGGCACCCGTCTATGGCCCTGGCCGATCATGATGTATGTTTGTGGGCCCAGCGGGAGCGTCGGCCGGAGCTGCATGACCATGGGCGCAAAGGGCGGCTGTCGTGCCCGGTATGTTTGTGTGTCTAATTGGCAGTGGATTTCATGTGCATATGGGAGGAAATTATATGAGTACAAGCGCAGACACTTCGAGGAAAATGACTGTACGCACATTGGTTCCGTTTCTTGGCCTTACCTTCGGATTAACCTGGGGACTGGCCGCCGTCATGATATTATTTGCAGACCAGGTTGCAGCCCTTTTCGGTGAAATGGGCTATACGAATCCGCTGTATGTCTTGGCGGTCTATGGACCCGCTTTTGCAGCCGTTATATTGGTTGCCCGCTATTACGGCTTCCATGGACTAGGCAGCTACCTCCGCCGCCTGACCCTGTGGAGGATGTCGCCTAGGTGGTGGTCATTCTTGGTGTTGGGCATTCCACTCATTTATTACATAGCTGCAGCGGCCGCAGGTACGATTACCGATCCATTTGGCTTCGAACCATGGTACGGCGTGTTGCCTGCGCTGCTCTTGATGCTGGTTCTAGGGCCCATGGAAGAGTTTGGCTGGCGGGGTGTGGCCCTCCCGCTGCTGCAGCGCCGCTTGACTCCTCTGGCTTCTAGCCTGATCATTGGCGTGGTCTGGGCGGTGTGGCACCTGCCCGCGTTTTTTATCGGGGGAACACCGCACTACGAGTGGATGTTCGTATCGTTCTTCGCAGGCGTTGTGGCGCTGTCGGTCATTATGACTGCCATATTCAACGCTTCCCGGGGCAGTATTCTGATTGCTGCTTTGTTCCACTTTCAGATCAACAACCCGATATGGCCCAATGCCCAGCCTTGGGACACCGTCGTTTTTTCCTTGGGGGCGGTCCTCATCGTACTGTTCAACCGTGAAAGAATGCTCACCCCCAAAGGAAGCGTGACCGGCGTTCTCATGCCCGAAGCCGAATGAGGGCTGACCTATGTGGAGCCTAAGGAACGATTGCGTCGAGCGTAGATGGTTCCACAGAAGCTTTGCCTTGAACCCAAAAGTTATTATAACGGGCATTCATTGTCCTCGCGCAGAGATCGCGGAAGCGCGTTGGCCAACGGGTGTCTGTAGCGTCCGTTTCGGCAGTGAGGGCGCGCAAACGGCCGTTGGGGTCCGCGGGGCCGGGGAGTGCGGGAGAAGTTTAGCCGGCAATTACTCGAAAAATGCTTGACGATGCCCATCCCAACGGCTAAGCTATATATAGGAATAGTTATTGATTATTTTTTGTCCACAGCGATTCTGGACTATCGGTGTCCCCAGGCGCCGCGAAAAGAAAGGGTGAACCAGAATGAAACAACTTGACGGACGGGCATTGTACTATGGATTTGTGGCCGGGGCTAACGCGGTAGTCGAGCAGAAGGACATGCTCAACCGGATCAATGTTTTTCCCATTGCAGACGGCGATACGGGCAGCAATCTTGTATTCACCATGCGGGCCATTGTGGATGAAGCCACCATTGCCGAAACGACGAAGGCGACCTTGGAATCCATTTCCGAAGCGGCATTGGTGGGTGCCCGGGGCAATTCCGGCATCATCTTTGCGCAATTTGTGCGCGGTTTTAGTACGGCCATTGGAGATGTCAAGGACATATCTGTGCAGGACTTTGCAGCGGCAGTGAAAAAGGCCGTCCCCTATGCCTACGAGGCCGTGGCCAATCCAACGGAAGGAACCATTTTGACTTTGATGGAAGATTGGGCTAATTCCCTGACGTACTTGCATGGGCGGGCTAAGGACTTTGAAGAGCTGTTTTCCCAATCTTTGGACACGGCATTAACTTCCCTTGAGGACACTCCCAACAAGCTGCAGGTGCTGAAAAGGGCTGCAGTGGTCGATTCGGGGGCAAAGGGCTTTTTCCATTTTCTTGAAGGGTTCTACAATTTCGTCAAGGACGGACGTGCCTTGGCCGCCGTGGAGGCTGACGAAGCCTTTGAATTTGATCTCGATGAAACCTATGCGGCCGTGGATGAGGACATCGCCCATCGATACTGCACGGAAGCTCTGATCACCGGGAATGGGCTTTCCACTGACGCGATCAAAGACAGTTTGCAAGACCTGGGAGACTCGCTGATCGTGGCCGGCGGTGACACAAAGGTCCGCGTTCACATGCACACCAATCAGCCTGAAACCTTGATGCTGCGGCTTCGGAAGGCGGGAACCATTACCCAGCAGAAAGTGGATGACATGCAGCGCCAGAGCGACGTCATTCACCGGCGCCAGTCCTCGGTAGCCTTAGTCACTGACTCCATTGCTGACATTCCCCAGAAGATCGTGGATCAGCAACAGATTCACATGGTTCCTCTGAATGTCATGATGGAAGGAAGCGCCTATGTTGACCGCTTAACCATAACATCGGGCACCATCTACACATTGCTCGACGCCATGGACGAGTATCCGACCTCGTCCCAGCCCAATGCCAGATCGGTGGAGCAGGTGTTTTCCTTTCTCAGCAAGCACTATGATTCCATCATCGTGCTTTCGGTGTCGCAGGGACTCAGCGGAACCTTCAGCACCTTTGTCAATGCAGCGAAACGCTTCCAAGAACAGGGTGCCCGCATCGATGTGATTGATTCAAAGCTCAATTCCGGTGCCCAGGGCTTGGTGGCGGTCAAGGCCGCCGAAGCCATTGCCGAGGGCCGCAACCACGACGAAGTCATGGCCAGGATAGAAGAGTGGATTGCCAAATCGAAGATTTATGTCAGTGTCCATACCTTGAAGTACATGCTGCGCTCAGGGCGCATCAGCTCAACCTTGGCGGTGGCTGCCAAACTGCTCAACCTAAAACCCGTGGTCTCCTTGGACGAGAAGGGAAAGGGCAGCATATTCGGCAAAGCATTTAGCACCAAAGGTAACACCAGGTTGATTCGAAAGACTGTGCAGGCCATATTCCAGCAGCAGGGCATAGCAGATTACTGTGTCGTCCATGCCAGCGCACCGGAGCGAGCCCAGGAGTATGCACGCATTTTTACCGAAATGACCGGCCGGGAACCGAAGTATATCATGGACGTATCAGCGATCACGGCCTTGAGTGCCGGCATCGGCTCCACGGGCATTGCGTTGATCACCGAATAGCGAAGGGAATGAAAGCGAGTGCCCCTGTATGCAGAAATAGCCCTGGTGCTGTTGGCGTTTTTCACCATCATGTTCGCCGTTGGGCAGCGCCTGAAAAACAATTCCATTGTGGACATCGGCTGGGGATTGGGATATGTGCTCATTGCCCTGTATTCATTGATTCGGCTTCCCGACAGTCCGGCCCGGGCTTGGCTGATTACGGCTCTGGTTGTGATTTGGGGCGGACGTCTGTCGTACTACCTGGCGAAACGCAATCTTGGGAAACCAGAAGACTATCGCTATGTCCAGATGCGCAAGAAATGGGGCAGCCGTTTTCCGGCACTGAAGGCGTTTGTGTACGTCTATCTTTTGCAGGGAACATTGATGTATATCATCGCGCTGCCGATCATGGTTGTGCACTGGGCTAGTCCGACTGGCCTCCATGTTCTGGATTATGTTGGTGCAGCGGTGTGGCTTTTTGGTTTTGTCTTTGAAAGTGTCGGCGATTACCAGCTCAAACAATTCAAGGCCGACCCGGCCCACAAGGGCCGCATCATGAAGCAGGGGCTGTGGCGGTATACTCGGCATCCCAACTACTTCGGCGAAGCCGTAATGTGGTGGGGGATTTATTTGGTGGCCGCATCGGCGCCCTACGGATGGGCCCTGATTTTCAGTCCGCTCATGATCACCGGACTCTTGGTGTTTGTGTCCGGGGTACCTCTGCTGGAAAAACGCTACCGGGACAATCCGGAGTTTCAGCAGTATGCGCGGGAAACCAGTCCATTTATTCCCTGGTTTCCGAAGAAAAACCGCAATTCGAAGGACGGTGGCTGATGGGTTATTACCTGCTTATGTATGTTGTGGCCTTTGTCGTTTTTTTTGTCATCGACATCCTCTGGCTGGGTGTGGCAGCGCGCAAGTTCTACCGCCAGCAGCTCGGCCGCTTTATGAAAACCAATGTGAACTGGACTGCAGCCATTGTCTTCTATGCGCTGTTTATCGGCGGCGTGCTCTTTTTTGTCCTTGATCCCGCTTTGCAACGGGATAGCTGGACTTATGCACTGGGAGTCGGCGCCCTGTTCGGGCTTATGACCTACGGTACCTATGATCTGACCAACCTTGCAACCTTGAAGGACTGGCCATGGCTGGTGACCTTGGTGGATCTGGTTTGGGGAGCGTTTCTGGCCGCATCGACGGCAACAATCAGCTTTTTTATCATGCAGCGCATCGGCGGCTGAGTGATATTCCGGTGGATTTTCCACCGTCCGCAGCAGAGCGCGTTTGGGAGGTGCGGCCTTGAGGCTTGCGAAGATTGCAGCGTGGATAGGTGCCATCGCCATGGCAGCGGTTATTTTCAACGGTTTCGTGAATGGAAACTTTGGCCAGGACGGCGGCGAACTGCTGCAGAATCCTTGGGGTATTGTGTCTCTGGTGGATCTGTACGTCGGGTTTATTTTGTTTTCCCTTTGGATCGGTTTTCGGGAAGCCCATCCTGCTGCAGCGGCGGTTTGGATCGTCTTCATGATGGTGCTCGGCTTCTTTACCGCCAGTGTTTACATTCTTGCCGCACTGCACTACAGTCGCGGGGATTGGCTGACCTTTTTCTTGGGCGCCAAAAAGGATTCACTGGTAAAAAATGCATGATCCGCAGCCGCTGTGGGTCTTGATACTGCAACCGAGGTGGTTTTGTCATGCAGCTGCGGGAGCTCTATGAAGAGTTTCGTTCCGTGGTGTCTGGAAAAACGCTGGATGCGCTGCTTCCGCCGCTGGTGTTTGCGCTTGTATCCACCAGCGTTGGTTTAGCGCCTGCCGTTCTGTCTTCCCTGGGCTTGGCGGCGGTTTTTGGGGGCATCCGCCTTTTGCGGAGACAGGTTTGGTACTATGCACTGGGTGGTTTGGCGGGAGCGGGCGCTGCATCACTGTTGGCGCTTTTGACGCGCAGTGCAGCGAATTACTTTGTTCCCGGGTTGATTACGAGCGCTGGTGTTTTGCTTTTGGCGGTTATCAGTCTGGTGATGGGCCGTCCGTTGATCGCTTGGGTCAGCCATCTAACCCGCGGCTGGCCGCTGGCATGGTTTTGGCGCGACGATGTGCGGCCTGCCTACGGCGATGTTACGGTGGTCTGGGCAGGGTTTTTCCTTGTGCGGCTGATCGTACAGCTGGTCATGTATCTCAGGGGCGATGTCACGGCGTTGGCATGGGCCAATATCGTGTTGGGCTGGCCGGTGACTGTGGCTCTGCTGGTGTTTACCTATGTCTACGGCATCCGCCGGCTCCGACAGCTGGGCGGACCCGGTGTCGACGAGTACACTGCAGGCAAAAATCCCCCTTGGCGGGGGCAGATCCGGGGCTTTTAGTGCCGCGCCTCCCATGGCCGTGCCGGACTACCGGACAATGATGAACGCAGATGGCAACCGAAGACGACTGTCATCCAAGATGTCCATTTAGTAATTGCCCTTTTCGCAGGAGCCCTTCGCAGTACGGAGGGCTCTTGCGCGCGTGTCTGGGCGTTCAGAAGCGAAAACCCGTAAGGCCGATCGGAGTGGCAATCCGGTACGGGCATGCTGGATGCACCTGTCTTACACCGGGACGCCGGCAGCAGCTTCAAATTGGAGGCGGGCCAGGCCGAAAGGAGTGCGTGCTGCCCGAAGTCGTCTGGCCATGGGCCATCGGACGTTTTGAGCGCGGCTGGGAGGCCCGAGTGGACAGCGCCCTTTCGTGCATCTGTTTCTGCAGGAGTCCTTCCATCTCGAGACGAAACAAGCCATGGTGGGCAGTGAAATCAGGGTCTGATGCCCGAGAGAGGGCCCTGGGCTGGGAGCAGAGGCCCCGTAAAAGGTCGAACTGCGGTCTGGGGCCGGAATGATTACAAGCTGTGCCACATCGTTGCACGGGCTCCGCGGCCCGTCAACGCTTCGGCAGCTTGACCGCAGACCTACGGTCTCTGCTGGCGGGTGACCAGATCAGAAAGGGGATAGCCATGCATACGATTGGGGAACATCTTTTCACCAACAGCGGCTGGGAAATCGTAAAGGATCGCTATGAGAAGGCACAGGCCATCAACGAGGGCAGCACTTTCATGATCGGCAACGGATTTCTGGGGTATCGAGGGACCTTTGCCGAGGACGGAAAGGATGCCTATGCAGCCTGTGTGGTGACAGACACTTGGGATAAAGCCGATGGCAAATGGGAAGAACTGAGTACTGTACCGAATGCGCTCTGGACCAATGCTTCCATCAATGGCGAGCCCTTTGCCATGGACGAGGAAGTTGACTCCTTCGAGCGCCAATTAGATCTGCGCCATGGGCTTACTTCACGGGCGGTGAAGAAGCGTTTGCACAACGGGGTCACGGTGACAATTACGGAAGAGAAGTTTGCCAGCTACGATAAGAAACAACTGGTGGCCATGGATTATCGGCTGACAGTGGACCGGCCGGCGGAAATTGTGCTCTCCACCGGCATTGATCAGGATGTGTGGAGTTTGAATGGTGATCACCTGGGCAATCATCGGACAGAAACCCACCCCGATGGACTGTTGGTGCAGGCCGAGACCGTGACATATCAGGATGAAGTGGTCGTGGCGGAGAAGTTCCAGCTCAGCCATGAAGGAGAAGAAGAGGCCCTCAGCGGTGAGGCGTGCATTGGGCGAACCATCGCGGTACAGTTGGCCGCCGGCGAACCGCTCCGGCTGACCAAATACATGGTCGTTCTTTCTTCAAATGATCATTCCAATCCCAAGCAGGCGGCAATGGAGGTGATCGGCGCCCTCGGCAGCTATGAACAGGAGAAGGAAAGCCACAGCCGGCAGTGGGAGGCACTCTGGAACCAATATGATGTGGAGATCCACGGCAATGTGGTAGATCAGGTGGCCATGCGCTTCAATATCTATCATCAGATCATTGCTACACCCGTACACAAAAGCTTGCCCATCGGCGCCCGGGGATTATCCTGTCAGGCGTACCAGGGCGCAGCTTTTTGGGATCAGGAAATATACAACATGCCCATGTTTTTATACAACAATCCGCCCGCTGCCCGCCGTATTTTGGAGTACCGCTATCATACGCTCGACGGAGCCCGCCGTAAAGCCAAGCGTCTCGGTTACGAAGGAGCCTACTATGCCTGGATCAGCGGAAAAACCGGTGACGAGCTGTGCCCCGATTTCTTTTTCAAAGACGTGCTGTCCGGGCGGGACATCCGCAACCATTTCAATGACTGGCAGATCCACATTTCTCCCGACATCGCCTACGCGGTCAAGAAGTACTTCCATGTCACCAAGGACAGCGATTTCCTGGAGCAGTACGGCGCCGAAATGGTGTTTGAAATAGCGCGCTTTTTGGCGTCCCATGCCGTCTATAAGCCAATGCGTCAGCGCTACGAGTTCGTACGTGTGCAGGGACCCGATGAATACCACGAAAACGTTGACAACAATGCCTTTACCAACTATCAAGCCCATGCGGCCCTGGCCTTTGCCCTAGACCTGCTGCAGTGGATGGACGAGACGGTACTGCATGATGTGCGGGAACGAATCGGGCTGACCGACGATGAAATCGAACTGTGGCAAGACATGTACGCGAAGCTGTATCTGCCCAAACCCGGGAAAGGCGGTCTGATAGAGCAGTTTGACGGTTATTTTGACCTCGAGTCCATCGTGCCGGCCCAAGACGTTACGAAACGGCTGATCCAACCTGACGAGTATTACGGTCATCCCAATGGCGTAGCTGTATGGACACAGTGTATCAAACAGGCGGATTTGATTCAGTTGTTTGTGCTGTATCCAATGCTCTTTTCCCAGGATCTGGTGGAGAAGAACTACGAATATTATGAGCCGAGGACGCTGCACTTCTCCTCCCTAAGCCCCTCTTCCTATGCCATAGCAGCAGCCCGGATCGGCAAGAAAGAAGAGGCCTATCGAAATTTCCGCAAAGCGGTGATGATCGATCTGTTAAATACCAACGAAGCCGTCAGCGGCGGTACCTTTATCGGGGGCATTCACACGGCCAACAACGGTGCATCCTGGCAGATGGCTGTCCACGGCTTTGGCGGCGTCCATTTTGAAGAAGATGTTCTCTACCTCAATCCGACATTGCCCCGGGAGTGGAGCGGGATGACCTTCAACCTTGTCATCGCGGGACAGCATCTGGAAGTTACGGTCCAAGACAACAAGGTACGGCTGCACAATCAAAGGCCAACCGGTGAAGCCTTGAATCTATCAGTGAACGGCCAAACATTGGTCTTTGACGGCGAGGAAGCGGAGCTGCCGCTGGAACAGCGGTAGACCATGGCGGGCAGATTCCAGTGTTGCTCCGCTTCTGTGCAGTGGAACACCGCTGGAAGTGACTCTGCGGCATTTTTAGGCGCTTTGGCCACCCTGCTCCCTTGGGGCACTCTATTCCTTGGAATGACCAGCACCCAGACGGAGCGACGCAGAACAGAGAACCATCCAGCGAAGGCTGCCATCAAGGGATTTGTCTGCATGAAAAGGACGGCAACAGCCAAAGGGAGAGGTTAGCGTGGGTTACGTAGAAGATATTCGTGCCTTGGTGGGGCAGAAGCCGCTGATCCTAGTGGGAGCCGTGGCTCTGGTGATCGATGAAGACGATCGTGTCCTCTTGCAGCAGCGGAAGCATCCCCTCGGCCGATGGGCTTTTCCCGGAGGCTTGATGGAGCTGGGAGAATCCACGGAAGAAACAGTTCGGCGGGAAGTGAAAGAAGAAACAAGTATAACCTTAGAAGCCCTGTGGCTCTTGGGGGTGTATTCCGGACGGAACCACTACCTAGTCGCCGCCAATGGCGATCCGTATTATGTGGTAACAACGGCCTATGTATGCCGGGCCTTCACCGGAACGATCTGCATACACGATCACGAATCCCTCGACCTTGGATTCTTTGCCCCGGAAACAGTATCGTCGGGTTTGGTCGAAAGCCACCGGATCATATGGGAAGACTACCGGCGCACGGCCCTTGACGGTGTCCCGCCGGGCATATACACAGCGCTGTAGACGAGCCATCCTGCCACGGTTTCCGCCAACCCGGACAGCGGCAGGCCGGCACGGCATTGCGAATCGGTGCCCGGTACAGAAAGCCTGCTGCTTCCTGTACCGGGTGCTTTGGGTATACGCCCATTTCCAAATGCCATGGGGTGAAGGGACGCATAGAACTAGTTGCCCGGGTGATGCGGCCGGATCACATAGGGGCCCGGAACACCTGCGGTTCCTTCCACTGTCATGACGTGCTCACCGCCTTCATGCACTGCCACTGTGATCTTGTATCCTGTCCGCGGAACGTCCACATCAAACGGTGACATGGCTTTCGACTGATCCGACGAATCGGGGTGATCCTCCTCAGCGAAGGGAAGAGCTATTGGCAGCACTGGCTGACCCTGCTGTTCCGGATCGACTGCAATGGCTGCGCCTCTGTCACTGACAATGGACCACTGAAAGGTGAAGCCGGAAAGATCGCTCAGCGATGGCTCTATGACTTCCAAGACATAGGAGGAGTGTGTAGAGAAGTGTTCGACAGACGGCGTCGTTATCTGGAAGTCATAGTCCTCCTCCCACAACGGATGGATGGTGACGCTGGCCAGTACCCTTTCCGGCTGATCACGAAGATAACCGCTCGGCTCCACGGTCTCTTTGAATACCGGCGGGGCCAGGCTGTCATAGTCGACTTCAAAGGATCCCAAGACCGTATCATCTTGAATCAATTCCACGAAATAGCGTCGGGAAAACTGCTGGCGGGGG
>Ga0207421_10008156_pt1 | contig 10948 bp, 7 predicted proteins | sample SodLakKL_010_SED_4_FD_187542 | JGI IMG/M metagenome (GOLD analysis project Ga0207421, IMG submission 187542) | Alkaline sediment microbial communities from Lake Tanatar, Kulunda Steppe, Russia - 8KL_010_SED (SPAdes) (version 2) | ecosystem: Environmental > Aquatic > Non-marine Saline and...
CGGCGCCGCACCAACACCCTCTCGGTGCTTCGGTACGCTTTCGGCGGGTTGATGGCCGGCACCTATCTGTATAATGTGATCGACGGTGGTCGCGCGCCCGACACCGGTTTCCGGGAGTACCGGGGCGTGAATCCGTTCCTTGATATGGACCAGTGCACCGGAGCTCCCACGATCGGAATCCGCTATTCACCGAACCGGGAGGTATCACGATGACATCCCGCAACCCGCTCACTGTTAAAAATTCGTGCTCTGCCAAAAAGCGGCCCGGCCGCCGGTTCAGCAGGTCCGTATTGGTGCATATTGTTGTTACCTGAGCGATGGATTATCCGGCGTAATGTGTATCTTTACTGCGAATTTTTTGAATCATAGACTACAGGGACACCATGCCGCATCGTTTCAAACCTTGGACTGGTACAAGACAGCCTTTTCTCATTACCGTAATTTTTCTTCTTTTCCAATTGCTTTTACCATCTCTTCCTGCCGGTGCCGCGGGACATCTTGCACAATCCCGTCCGGCCGTCTCCGATGCACCCGAACCCGGCCTGCGTGACATGATCGGGCAGATGCTTCTGGTGGGATTCGGTCCCGGCACCGAGGTCACAGACCGGCTTTACACCGACATCACCGAGCACAACCTGGGCGGGGTCATCCTGTTCGCCTATAACGTGGACGGCCCGGCCAGCCTGCGCCAGCTCACAAGCGACATCCGGCGGGATGCGGCCACGCCGATCTTCATCGCCATCGACCAGGAGGGTGGACGCGTCGCCCGGCTCAACCAGAATACCGGCTACAGCAGCACCCTTTCCGCCGAAGCCCTGGGCGACATGAATTCCGAACAGGCCACACGCGACCAGGCGGCGCTCATGGCCGGCTGGCTGCGCGACGCCGGCATCAACCTGAACCTGGCCCCTGTGGTGGATGTGAACGTCAACCCGGACAGTCCGGCCATCGGACGCCTCGACCGCAGTTTCTCGAATGACCCGGAGATTGTTACGAATCACGCATCCTGGTTCATCGACGAATTCGAGCAGCAGGGCATCCTCAACGCCCTCAAGCACTTCCCCGGCCACGGCAGCGCCACCGAAGATTCCCATTTTGATTTTACCGACATCTCGGATACCTGGCAGGAAGGGGAACTCGTGCCCTACCAGGAGCTGATTGCGCAGGGCTACAACGGCATGATCATGCCCGGGCATCTGTACCATGAGGACATCGACCCGGCCCATCCCGCAACCCTTTCAGGTGCGTACTTGCTGGATATGATCCGCGACGAGCTGGGATTCGAGGGGATCATCATATCCGACGGGATGCTCATGCGTGCCATCCAGGACCATTACGGCTTCCTCGAGTCGGTCAAGCTGGCCATCAATGCCGGCATGGACATCCTGCTCTACAGCGGCAACATCTACGAACAGAAACCCGTTGTCCCGCGGATCATCGATTTCGTTGAGGATCAGGTCAACCAGGGCAACATCGACCGTCAGACCATCGAGGAATCGTACGCCCGCATCATGCAGGTCAAACAGGACCAACTGCCCACCTCGGCACACGATCTGGCCGATGGTTCCGACGTGCCCGCCGACTACCACCTCGGCAACTATCCGAACCCCTTCAACCCCGCCACACGCATCACATTTGAGCTGCCCCGGCAGGCGCAAGTCCGGCTGACGGTCTACGACATCCAGGGCCGCCGCATCCGCGAACTGGCCAACGGTGTCTACGGCGCCGGCAGGCACGATGTCACCTTCGATGCAGGCGGACTGGCCTCCGGCGTCTACATATATCGCCTGCACGCAGGCGACCGGCAGATCACCCGGAAGATGCTGCTGATGAGATAAGGTACAAGCCCGGATGCATTCATAGATGTCCGCCGGAGTGAGTTATGATTTTTATCGGGGAATTTTCCTGAAAAATCCTTATATTACTAAGCTTTTGAATATTCTGCCAATACACTCCATCCGGTCCGGCAATCCATAACCGGTCCCGTAACCTTCTTTCATGCACCAACCGATCCGAAACATCGCCATCATTGCGCACGTCGACCACGGCAAAACCACTCTGGTCGATGAAATGCTGCGCCAGAGCGGCACTTTCCGCGAAAACCAGGAAGTGGCCGAGCGCGTCATGGACTCCAACGTCCTGGAACGCGAGCGCGGCATCACCATCATGGCCAAAAACACCGCCGTCATCTGGAACGGCACCAAGATCAATATCGTGGACACGCCCGGACACGCCGACTTCGGCGGGGAGGTCGAGCGCATCCTCAAGATGGTCAACGGTGTCATCCTTCTGGTGGATGCGGCCGAAGGCCCGCTGCCGCAGACCCGCTTCGTACTGCGCAAGTCGCTGGCCCTGGGCTACCGTCCCATCGTGGTCATCAACAAGATGGACCGCAAGGATGCGCGTCCCGACGATGTGATCAACGAGGTGTTCGACCTGTTCGTGAGTCTTGACGCCTCCGACGAGCAGCTCGATTTTCCGCTGCTCTACGCCGTGGGAATCAAAGGCTGGGCGCGCCTGAACTCCGGCGACACCAATGAGGATCTCGGACCGCTGTTCGATCTGATCACTGACCACGTGCCCGAGCCGGAGCGTCCGCTCGGAAAACCTTTCAAGATGCTGGTCTCCAACGTAGAATGGAACGACTACCTCGGACGGATCGCCATCGGACGGGTGGAGCAGGGCGCCATAGAGCGCAATCAACCCATCCTTCTGGTAAACCGCAACGGCGAAGTAAAGGAAAAGTCGCGCATCACCAAGCTGTTTACCTATGCCGGACTCGAAAAGATTCCGGTGGACCGCGGCGAGGCCGGCGACATCGTTGCCCTGGCGGGATACGAACAAACCGACATCGGCGATTCGCTGACGACCGAAAGCGATCCGACACCGGTGCCGTACTACGACATCGACAAACCCACCATCGCAATGTACTTCCGAGTGAACGACTCGCCGTTTGCCGGACTGGAGGGCAAGTTCGTGACCTCCAACATGATCAAGGACCGGCTGCTCAAGGAATTGCGCACCAACGTCTCGTTGCGGGTCGACATGACCGACAACCCGGACGTCTTCAAGGTATCCGGCCGCGGCGAACTTCAGCTGGCCATCCTCATCGAAACCATGCGTCGGGAAGGCTACGAATTTTCGGTCTCGCGTCCGGAGGTGCTCATGCAGGAAGTCGAGGGCGTGCTGCACGAACCGGTTGAGGAGGTGGTGATCACGGTCGACGAGCAGTACAGCAGCCGCGTCATCGAAATCCTTATGGGACGCAAGGGCACCATGACCGGCATGACCACAGAGATGGACATGATCCGGGTGGATTTCCGCGTGCCTTCGCGCGGGCTCATCGGCTTCCGCAGCGACGTGCTCACCGAAACCCGCGGCACGGCCATGATCCATCAGCAGTTCGACAGCTACGAACCCTACAAGGGCGAAATTCCCGGGCGGACCAACGGCGTACTCGTGGCCCTGGAGAACGGCAACGTCACCCATTATGCGCTCGAGGGGCTGCAGGACCGCGGACAGTTCATCGCCGAGCCGGGCGATCCGGTCTACATGGGTCAAGTGGTCGGCTTCAACAACCGCAGCGACGACATGATCGTAAACGTGGTCAAGAAGAAGAACCTGACCAACCACCGCGCTTCACAGAGCGCCGATGCGGTCAAGATCTCAACCGCCAAAAAGCTCAGTCTGGAGCAGTTCATGGAATTCATCGAGGATGACGAACTGCTGGAAGTGACCCCGAAAAACTTCCGGGTCCGCAAGAAATTCCTGAATCCGCACGATCGTAAAAAGAAAGTCTGACGACGCATGTCCGCTTGAAAATCCTCCCGCAAGCAGTTACCTTGCGTGTTAGCCGGTCTGAAGGCTCCCTGTCAGGCTCATTCGCCGATGTGCAATATGTCGCCAGGCAATCCGGTTACAGTTACAGTACAAACGGCAGGGAAAAAAACCGCATTATTACTCCATCCAGATTTTCATAACGCACAGATGATGTCACCGACTGCTACGGAAATAACTACCCACTCAAGCAAAGGTACGCTTTCTGATACCGGCCTGCTTCTGCTCTCCGCCATCCTGATCCTGTCAGCCGTATTCGGGAGCAGTGATGCGAAAGCGCAGGACAACGGACTTTCGGATCCGATCCTCATCCATCACTGGAATTTCAACGAAATCCCGAACAACGTCGATTTTTCAACCGTCAGCCCGGAACTCCTGAACGCATCCAGCAGGCGCTACGGGGCGCTGCTGTCCTATGACGGTGCGCGCTGGGACCGTGTCAACGAACCGACCCCGATCAATGCCCGTGAAGTGTCGTATGTGGAGGAAGACGACCGCGCGCTCCGGCTGCGCAACCCGGCCGGTGCGCTCACCCTGCACCTGCCGACAAAAGGGTACCGGGATGTCGTCCTGCGGTATGCCATACTCCGAACGTCCAGCGGCGCGCACAACCAGCAGGTCTCGTATACCATCGACGGGGAAAACTTCATCACTGAAGGCCTCGATTCCACGGAGTTCTACGTGAGTCTGTACTATGATATGGTCGAGCTCGATTTTTCCGGAATTGAGGGGGTGGATGATAACCCGGACTTCAAGGTGCGTCTTACGCTTGCCGGCGAGAATTCCGAACCGGACAACGAAAGCGGTAATCAGCGCATCAACCATGTGACCCTGGATGGATACGAACTGGAGCCTGATATCCAACGGTATCTGATCCACCACTGGAACTTTGACAACATTCCCAACGACGTGAATTTCCCGACCGGCCTTGAGATCAGTGCAGGCGGTATCGTGGGCGGCAGCAGTGTGGTGGGCGGCGCCTGGCTGCGATACGACGGCGACCGCTGGGACCGTGTCAACGCCCCGACCCCGTTCAATGCCCGAACCGTGCCCTATGATGAGGAAGAAGACCGTGGGCTCCGGCTCAGAAACCCGTCCGGAGATTTCCTGGTGCGCATCCCTACCACGGGACACAAAAATGTCGTGGTACGCTATGCCGCCAAGCGCACCGACAGCGGATCGGAAGCCCAGCTCATCGCCTGGTCCGCCGACGGAACCACATTCCATTCAGACGGACTCGTTTTTGACTCCGTTCAGGTCGGATTGAATTACGTGCTATACGAGTACGATTTCACCGGGTGGGAGGATGTGGATGACAACCCTGATTTCACTTTGCGCATCCGTGCCGCCGGACCGGGATCCGAACCGGACAACATCGACGGCAACCAGCGTTTCAACCACTTCACCGTGGATGCCACATCTACCTCAACTTCGGCCGGGGACGGACACGGTGACCTGCCCGGACGCATTGCTCTGGCGCAGAACTATCCAAACCCCTTCAATCCGGCCACGAGGATCAGTTTCGATCTTCCGGACCGGATGCACGTCACCCTGGAGGTATTCGATATCACCGGACGCCATATCCAGACACTCGTGAACCAGGCCGTGCCCGCAGGCAGCCATACGGTGACATTCGACGCAGCACAGCTCTCAAGCGGCATCTATCTGTACCGCTTGCAGGCCGGCGGACAGAGCTTGACACGGCGCATGATGTTCGTGAAATAACAGGGAACCGGTGTCAGGAATTCAGGAAGCGGTAGTGCTTGATTCCTTCGATTATGCCACCAGCATAGTCGCCGTCGGCAAAGTAGACGCGTTTGTTGCCACGCAGGCTTTCGATTTCCGGGCTGTGATTGCCAACGACCACCGCAAGCCGGCTTCCGTAAAGCATCTCGTAATCATTGCCTGAGTCACCGGCCACAAGAATGTTTTCCGGTGTGATATCCCACTTGTTGCTCAGGTAGGTAATGGCACGCCCCTTGGAAGCACGCTGCGGCAGGATATCCAGGTAGGCGCCGTGAGAGTAGATCAACTGATAGCGAAGCTTGTTTTCGGTCAGCCGCTGGTGAATCAGCGCAATGCTGTCGTCATTGGGATCCATGTCGTAGCTGATCTTGAAATCACGTTCGGCGTCCCGTTTCTGCGGAGTGAGGAAGTCGAATTCCGATAGGATCTCCTTGATCCGTTCGGGCTTCCAGCGGTAGGAAATGTGTGACTCCCATCCCGAATCCTTGCTCAGGTTTTTCATGTCGGGACCATAATAGATCTCGGTCCCGACCGAAGAGATGATCACATCGGGAGTCGGGATGTTTTTCTCCTTGAGGATCTCTTTCACAAGTTCCAGGCTTCTTCCGGTTGCCACTCCGAATCCGACAGTGTCCCGTTGTTTTCCAATGATTTTCAAGAATTCCTTCAGCGCTTTGTCATCGCCCACCAGCGTGTCGTCGATGTCGGTGATAAGTATCTTCTCGAGGTCGACGAATCGCCATCCGGGAGCTTCGGAAACCCCGTGTATTGCCGTGGACTTGCTGAAATCGCCGATTACATTATCGACTTCATCAAGAAACGACTCGGCGTGTGCCGGCCAGGAGTAATGCTTGCGGACGCCGTTGACCCCGCTGTTGGAATACTCCCGCCATTTTTCCTCGTCGATAAGGATGGATTTTATGCCCTCGGCCAGCGCCTGGGGATCGGTCGTATCCACCAGTACCCCGTTTTTACAGTTCTTGACGATGTCGCTCGGACCGCCGTCGTCGGGCCCGACAATGGGCACCCCGGCCGAAGCGGCTTCGATCAGCGTGATGCCGAAGGGTTCGTTAAAGGCGGAATTGACGAAGACGCCCTTGCTGTCGGCGGCCATGCGGAACAGTTCGGGTACCTCGGTGGTCGGGTTATGCTTTTTGGGTAAGGCCAATTTGCCGTAGAGATCGTACTTATCCATCAGCATCAGCATCTCGGTGAGCACTTCCTTCTCGTTATCATCGAGGTTGTCGATATCCTTGCGGATGCCGGCGAAGACGGCCAGGTTGGCGATGGCCTGCAGCTCCTTGTTCTCGCCGTAGGCGGTGATGAGCCCCTGGATGTTTTTGCGGCGGTCCGGACGGCAGATGGTGAGGATGAGCGGCTTGTCCTTGTTGTAGAAAAAGCGTTCGAATTCACCGCTCATTTTCTCCCGGGCCTGGATGTAAGGTTCGGGCTTCTGCCAGTTTTCGTCGTGGTCGTAGTAGAAGGGATAGAATTTTTCGACGTCGATTCCCGGGGGAATGACAGTGAATTTGGCTTTTTTGCAGTTATCGTAAAGACTGTACTGTTTTTCGATCTCGTGGCTGGTGCTTACGATGACATGCGCTGCGGTACTCAGTACATCTTCCTCGGCCTGGATGCGTTCGTTGATGTTGAACTTCTCCACCATCTGCTTTTCTGTCATGCCCTTGCTGGACAGCGAGTGTTTCTTGGAGCGTCCCAGCGAGTGGCCGGTGAACACATAGGGGATGCCCAGCAGTTTCGAAAGGTTGCGGGCGACATATCCGGCATCGGCGTAGTGGCCATGGAGCAGATCCGGTTTAATGTTCTCTTTCTTGTTGAAGCGCAAAATATTATCCACAAATTCAGGGAGATGCGGCCAGAGCAGCTCCTTGCGCATATACCGTTTTCCACCGCAGCGGATGCGTACGATACGCGATTTTTCGCCCAGAGGTTCGATGATCTGCTTGTAGTCGGAGCTGACGCGCTTGTCGTCGATCAGACGGGTGACCAGGTCCACCTGCTTGACGCGGGGAAGCTCTCCCAGGGCGCGTGCAAGTTCCACGACATATTTGGTTTGTCCGCCCGTATCGGCGTCCCGCCCCAGTTCAAGATTGTCTCCCCGAATCAGTCCATGAATGCTGAACAGCTGCAAGTGAAGCTGGTCCTTTTTCTCGTTTTTCTTTTTACCGGTGCTCTTTTTGGTACTTTTCTCCTTCTCTGAATTCTTCAAAACGAATCGGGGTTTGGTTTATGTTTTATGCAGCGTTTTATTCCTCCCGAATATAACCATTTGAAAATTGAACCTCCTGTTATCATTCGGCCAGGAACGAAATACCTTAACTCTAAGGTATAACACTACAAGGAGCCAATTTGTTCAAAAAATGTGCTTATTATGGAAATATGGCACTGTTTACTAAAGAAATCACTCCCGGAGATTCGTGTGGCGGCAACGGCCATGCTGCTGACCATGGCGGTGCTTTCCTGGCCGCCCGGGACGGTAAAGGCGCTCGGTGCAATGGAGCCGGAGGGGATGATACGCGGCGGGACTGAGGAGTTTCAATCCGGGCTGAGTGTCATCAACAAGGAGCGGGAACGCTTCGAAAAAAGAGCCATGAAGACACTGCTCGGGTGGGGAGCTGCCAATACGGCTGCAGGCACAGCTCTTCTGTTCACCGATTGGAGCGATGCCGGCCTCATGACGCTATCCTGGGGTGCCATTAATGCCGGAATTGCCCTGTTTGCGATAAGGGGACAGGAGCGATTGGACCCGCATCACCCCGGACTGGCCGATTTTCTGGAAAGGGAGTACCAGTTTCAGCGCATCGTTGCCGTGAACGCAGGACTAAACGTCAGTTACATAACGGCAGGCCTGCTTTTTCAGCATTACGGAACCCAAAGCAGGACCCGCCAGTTCGGAACCGCCGTTGCCATTCAGGGTGCGTTTCTGCTGGCTTTTGACAGTTACCTGTTGTACCGCTCGGCACGGTTTCTTGATCGCGTGATGCCCGCACTGAACATGTCATCATTCGCAGGCAATACCACCTTTATGTTACCCGGTATCAGAGTTGTGTGGTAACGATCTGTCCAGATTAGCGATTCCCTTGATGGATGGGTATTGCAGGAAACATGCATGTCAGCCCTTTGCGGCATGTCACCCGCCGTAGGCGTCCTCGTCCGGCCCGTCTGGATAAAACTTGGTAAACTCGGCGTGTTTCGCCGGCTTGACCCGCGACCCGTAACGCATGGTGTAGATGTATGTGAATTCCGCCCCAAGGAAAAAGACCATGGCGTTGTAGTAGACCCAGATCAGGAAAATCACGAATGACCCCGCGGCACCATAGGTGGATGCGGTAGCCATGCCCATGTAGATGCTTATCAGCCATATCCCGAGCAGGAACAGCAGCGAGGTGACCACGGCGCCCACGACCACATCAGTCCACCGGATGCGGACATCAGGTAGCATCTTGAATGTTACGGCGAACAGAACCACCAGCACCAGGAAGGAGAAAAGCGAGTTGATTGTGGACCATACACCCACGCCACCGGGCATGATCGGATCCAGGAAGGACTCCAGCGCGTAGAGCACCACATCCATCATCATGGAGAGAATGAACAGCGAGGCGAAAATCAGGATCAGGGCAAGTGCAACAAAACGGTCAATGATAAAGCGTTTGAAGCCGCTTACTTCCGGTTTGGTCGTGATATTCCATATGTTGTTCAGGGCATTTTTAAGCTGGGTGATGATCGTGGTGGCCAAAAACAGGATCAGGCCCAGACTTATCACCGTGGCAATGATACCGGACGTAGGCTCATACGCATCCAGAACAAAATCCTGGATGGTGCTCGCCACTTCCGGACCCATGAGCTGGGACATGTACTCCTCCAGCTGTCCCGTCGTAGCGGCATCACCGAAGACAAAACCGACTACGGCAACGAGGATAATGAGCAGCGGCGCAACCGAAAAGATGGTGTAAAATGCCAGTGCGGCACCGTACGTGGGGATGTTATCCTTGACCCAGTCGGATAGGGTGTGCCGGATCACTATCCAGATCTCGTTGAGAATAAAACGTATTTTATTAAGGATAAAGCTGCTCATATCAGTGATGAATATACCGATTCTGTCGCTCTTAAGATATACTCGATTTCCTCTTCCGTATTGTATCCGTGCGGTGAAAAACGCAATTTTTTATCCCTGATTGATACGAATATGCCCTCCTGACGCAATCCGTGCTCCAGGGCTTCATGGTCCATCGCTTCCGGCAGGCAGTAGGTAAGGATGCCTGACTGCCGCAGGGGATCGTCGCTGGTAAACGGGGTCAGGCCGGCTGTTTCCAGTCCGGCATTGCGGATACCGTCCCGCAGCTGCGCGACACACAGGCGGACCTGGTGAAAAATGCGCTCAATACCCGCTTCCAGAAGCAACCCGATCGACGCATTCAGACCATAAATTCCGGGAATATTGGCAACGCCGGCTTCAAATCGCGTGGCGTCGGTACGCAGCGGCTGGTCGTAGCGCAGCAGTTCCCACGGCTCCTCGACAGAGAGCCACCCCGGATCCGGTGTTTTCAGCCGGTGGCACAGCCGGTCCGAAAGATACAGGAACCCTATGCCCATCGGCGCCATGAGCCATTTGAGTCCGCCCGTGGCAAACGCGTCCGCCTGCCACCTTTGCACATCCACCGGAATCACACCGGCTGCCTGGATCCCGTCCACCACGAACCAGATGTCATGTTCGCGGCATAATCTGCCTATCGCCTCCATATCGGCATGCCATCCGCTCAGGAACTGCACGGCGCTTATGGCCACCATGCGGGTCCTGGAGGTGACGGCCGCCTCGATGCGCTCCACCGGAACGGTGCCGTCGGCCGCATCCACAAAAATGCAGCGCACCCCGAGCGGCTCGAGTTTGCGGTAGGGGTAGACGTTGGACGGGAATTCGATGGAGTTGAGGATAATCTCGTCGCCGGGCTGCCAGTCGAGTCCGGAGGTGACCCGGTTCAGCCCCTCCGACGTGTTGGCGGCAAATGCGATCTGACGTGCTTCGGATGCATTGATCAGGGTCCGGATGCGTTCCCGGCACTCGGCGATCACTTCCATGTCCCGCTCATAGGTCATCATGGTGCCGTTGTGCCGCTGTTCAAGGTGTTCGTTCATGGCCGCGATGGTGTCGCGCGCCAGCGGTGACTGCGCCGCGTGGTTGACGTAGCGGATTCCCCTTCCGGTATGGGAAAACTGGTCGCGAAAGGCTTGCAGCAGAGCGTCGGCTTGTTTTTCCCGAATCATGAATGGATGCGGACTGGATTGATTGTTACTGAAAGAACTGCGGATTATTTGCGGATAATATCAGAAATTACTGTGGAAAGTA
>Ga0207421_10008157_pt1 | contig 10948 bp, 11 predicted proteins | sample SodLakKL_010_SED_4_FD_187542 | JGI IMG/M metagenome (GOLD analysis project Ga0207421, IMG submission 187542) | Alkaline sediment microbial communities from Lake Tanatar, Kulunda Steppe, Russia - 8KL_010_SED (SPAdes) (version 2) | ecosystem: Environmental > Aquatic > Non-marine Saline and...
TCCCCTCTCCCGCTTGCGGACAAATCCGCCGGGAGCGGATTTCGAACCGCCGTAGGCGGGCCCGAAGGGCGGAGGGCAGGATGCCCGGAGTAACAGGGCCGGGGGTGAGGGCCCGGAGTCAGGGCTGCCCCCAAACGCCTCGCGTTCACTTCCCGGTGAGTGCGGCCCAAATGGCTTCCAGCACCGCCTCGGTTTCGCCCAGCACTTCGTGGTTCCAGAAGCGAAGAATCGTGTAACCGTGCCGGCGCAGCCATGCATCGCGGGCGCCGTCGTATGCACTCTGCTCGGCGTGTTGCCCGCCGTCGAGCTCAATGACCGTGCGGGCCTCAATGCAGACGAAGTCGGCGACGAAGGGCCCCACCGGATGCTGACGGCGGAATTTGTAGCCGGCGATATTGCGCCTGCGAAGATGCCGCCAGAGATGGGACTCGGCTTCGGTCATCCGGTTGCGAAGCTGTCGGGCGAATCGGATGGTTTTTCGGGAGCGTCCTTGCTCCATTTGTGACTCCTTCAGTGGCTTGGGTTGTGCCGATGGCGGGCTTCGGGCCCCCTCCCCAGCCCTCCCCCGCAAGCGGGGGAGGGGGAGGTTCATCGTCGGGGGTAGTGCAGTGCCATGATCGTTGGCGTTGCAAGGCGCTGAAGGCCGAAGCCTGGACGCGGGGCGCCTATACCAGTCGGTTCGTGCAGGGCTCGTCGTTGCTCAGGCAACGCAGGTTTTCTACCGTGGTCTGGGCGATCTCTTCCATCGCCTGCCGCGTCAGAAAGCCCTGGTGGCCGGTTACCAGCACATTCGGGAAGGTCAGCAGGCGCTGGAACAGGTCGTCCTGGATCACCTCGTCGGAGAGATCCTTGAAGAAGAGATTCTCTTCCTGCTCGTAGACGTCCAGCCCGAGGCTGCTGATGTGCCCGCTCTTCAGTGCGTCGATCACCGCCGCGGTGTCGATGATCGTGCCGCGGCTGGTATTGATCAGCATCACGCCGGGCTTCATCAACGCGATCGCCTCGGCGTCGATCATGGCGTGGGTCTCGGGCGTCAGCGGACAATGCAGACTGATCACGTCGCAGCGGCTCAGAAACGCCTCCCAGGGCAGAAACTCGATCCCGCTCTCCTCGACCTCGGGATCCGGGTAGGGATCGAATGCGACCACCGTGCAGCCAAAGCCCTGCATGATGCGGGCAAAGGTGCGCCCGATCTTGCCCGCGCCGACGATCCCCACGGTGCGCCCGTTGAGATCGAAGCCGATCAGCCCGTCGAGCAGGAAGTTGCCTTCGCGCACCCGGTTGAAGGCGCGGTGCGTCTTGCGATTGAGGGTCATGATCAGCGCCACCGCGTGCTCGGCCACCGCGCTGGGTGAGTAGGCCGGCACCCGTGCGACACGAACCCCGAGTTTCTCGGCCGCCTCCAGATCGACGTTATTGAAGCCTGCGGAGCGCAGCGCGACCAGGTCGATGCCCGAATCCTTCAGCGCCTTCAGCACCTCGGCATCCAGGCGGTCGTTCACGAACGCACAGACGGCGGTCGCGTCCTGCGCGAGCACCACCGTGTCCGGCTCCAGCCGGGGCTCGAGGAAGTGGAACTGAACGTTGCTGTCGGTCGCGGCCTGGGTGAGGAACACGCGGTCGTATTTCTGCGCGCTGAAGACCGCGACACGGCACTCCCGGGAATCGCTCATCGGCTCACCTCGCAATGACTGGACAGCCTCATAGATTACCAGACAAGGCCCCCATCACGAGACCGGACGCCAGAACCGGGCCGCGTAGTCGCGCACTTCGTCGCGGACCGGAAGCCGGGTGAACCGGCAACGGGTGAAAAAGCCCTCGGCGCCGTTCTGCGCCCGGACCAGAATCCCGGTCTGACCGGCTGCGCGGGCCGCTCGTGCTCCGTCCTCCACCAGCAGGGTGCCAAGACCGCGGCGATGATGGCTCGGACTGACGTACAGGCCGTGCAGCAGCACTGCCGGACCCCGCTCGGGCATTTCCTCCGGCGGCAATGGCTCCCACGCCGCCAGCGCGGCAATCTCTCCGCCGATTTCCAGCACGCGGAGGTTCACGTGGTCGAGGTCGGCCGCCGTGTAACAGTAGCTCGGCAGCACCAGACGCTTCACGCGCTCCGGCAGATCCCAGTTGCGCACACCTGCCGCCACGACCGCGTTGACCGCATCGAGATCCTGCCTGCCTGCCGCGCGAATCCTGGGCGCGGCGTCCCGGGCCGGAACCGCTGCCACGGCTCAGGCGCCCGTCGCGCAGGCGGCAGGCTGCGGCCCGCGGGACCGGCCGAGGAACCGGGCCCGCGCCTTTTCGTGGTAGTGATGGGCAACCGTGTCAACCAGCGGCTCGGTCAGCGCCACCAGCCCGCCGATCACCCGGCTCCCCGTCGCCGCGAACACGGCGCCAAACCCCACTTTGAAGTGGACGATCCCGGATGAGATGGTCTTCAGCATGGCTCTTCTCCCGCAGATGAGACCGTTATAGTATCGATCCACTGCGATCGTCCTGAAAGACAATTGAAACTATTGCTCGAATAGACTGGCGAAATGACCGATCCCGGCGAACCCGCAAAGCCGATGCGACACTAACCGACATGGACATGTTGCGAAGCACCATCGAGGAACAGCGGCGGCGGCTCGAACAGGAGCTGCACGAGCCGCTGGACCGCCTCGCGCGTGAAGTCTCCGGCGCCTGGCCGGAGCGCGGGCCCCTCAGCGCCGTGTTGCTGAAGTCGATCCGGGAACTGCCGCACTGCACCTACCTGTACGCGCTCAACACCGGCGGCATCCAGGTCTGCGACAACGTGTCGCATGCGGGCCTGCTGCCGGAGCACTTCGGGCGCGACCGCTCGCAGCGGCCGTACATGAAGGAGGTGGTTCCGGCAGACGGCTTCCTGCTGTCCGAGGCCTACATCAGCCTGATCAGTCGCCGCCCCTCGCTGACGGCGCTGCAGCTTGTGCGCGACGCCAACGGAAATGCACTGGGCTTTGTCGGGGCCGACTTCGACCTGCGCAACCTGCCGCATACCGGCGAACTCTACGAGGAATCGACCGAGTGGCGTCAGATCAAGGGCGACCCGTCGATCCGCGGTACGGTATTCCTGCAGACGCGCACCGAGAGTCTGATGGACCAGGACATGGACAGCGTGCTCTCCGTGCTGGAAGAGCTCTTCAGGGAGCGCGGCGTTTTCCAGTGCATGCTGCACTTCTCGAGCAGCCGCGCCACCGTCTGGACACTGGAAGACCCTTACCGCTATCGCATCCTGACCCACGACGCACTGAGCGACCCGGACACCTGCCTGGCCTTTCCGAGGATGGCGTATCCGGACAATGCCCTGATGCCCGCGGACGCGATCCCGGGGATCCTCGAGAACCTGAAGGCGCTGCGCTTTGCCGACGAGACGGTCTACCTGCGCTCTTCCTCGATCAACCTGTTCAACGGCATGATCAGCCTCACCTTCTCGTGCGACGGCTCGCACTACATGACCTGGAAGGAGTTTCTGGACCGCTCTATAGGCTTCTGGCTGGGCGACACGGATTAGCGCCCGGGCGTCGGCCCTGCGGCGGCAGCGGCCGGGGCGAGCGGGTATCCGGCAGAAGCGTTATGGTATCGAGGCGGCGATCCGCGACAGCGGATGCCCGGAGACGGACACAGGAGCCAGCGATGCACCGATCCCTGATTCTCGCGCTTCCGCTGCTGGTGGCGGGCTGCCTCGGCCCGCCCATCCCGGAGGATGAACTGCCCCTCACCGTTATCGCGCAGGGCCAGATGAGCATGCAGCGGGAGATGCGGCTCGAGTGGGTCACGGAGCCGGATGCGTTCGAATCGCTGTGGGAGAAAACGCAGACCGGACCCCGCCCCGCAGTCGACTTCGAACGCGAAGGCGTGATCGCCGTGTTCATGGGGCAGCAGCCCACCGGCGGGCACAGCATCCGGGTGGACCGGGCGATGCGCGCGGACGACGAGCTGATGGTCGAGGTGGTGCTGCAGTCACCGGGGGAAGGCTGCATCACAACACAGGCGCTGACCCAGCCCTATCAGATGGTCTCGGTCCCGCAGGTGGCCGAGCAGGCAAGCTTCTCGACCCGGACCGTGCTGGTGCCCTGCGACTGACGTTCACGGCGATATGCCCTGCGCCAGGCGACGATGACCCCGCCTCCCAGCGCTGGATCGCCGAGAGGGCTCGTCCCCCACGGTGCCAACGAAGGAGACATGATGCCGCAAATCCTTTGGCTGCTGCTCGCGGTGCTGACCCTGTCCGGCTGCGCACTGGTCGAGGTCGAGCCGGATCCGGCCTCGCCCTTTTACGCGGTGCCCGAGGGATCGGTGCTGGAGATTCACCATCCGATCGCGATTCCGGCGGGGCGCACGCGGACCTGGCTGCAGCGCGGAGGCGTGGTCGCGGGCCAGGACTGGTGGCACCCGGCCTGCAACCTGGAAATCACCACGCTCGACCACGAGCAGCGGCAGACGGTGGAGCCCGGCCGATTCGACGTGATCCGGGTGCAGGCGATGGAAGATTTTGCCGGTCGCGGAGTCCCGGCCGGCGGTCTGATGCGCGCCGCCTTTCGCGCGGACTACGACACCGGCGGAACCACCTGGATGTGGCGGGGCCACCACCTGTGGCTGTCGAGCGCCGAACAGCCGGACGTCCGGCGCCTGACCTGCGTCGGCGCCTACGCGCGCCCCCACGAAGTGCGCCCGCCGAGCATCGAGCAGATCCGGGACGCCCTGGGTCCGGTGGCCAGCCTGCATCTGCCCTGACACTTGATCCCCTGATCAGTCCGCCGCGCAGCCGCGATTCGCGGCTTTACGCCACCGCCAGTATCAGAAGTCGGGCAGACCCGATTCGAGCCACCACGCCTGTGCCTGTTCGTCCCACTGCCACGCCTGGCGGTCGGTCAGGCGGCGGACGATCTGGTTGTACTCGTAGAGGTATTCGATCGCGACGGTCTGGCTGGCCGAGTCCTCCGTCAGCATTACCGGCGGCCTCACGACCTCGTAGCGCGTGAGCCTCAGGTCCTCGAACGCCGCCGGCAACTCCGCGGGGCGCGCATCCGGGGGCAGAAACCCGACGGCCGCCTCGAAGTCACTCCAGCGCAGGGCCGCGAGGTAGGACTTGGTGGCCGCATCCAGGCTGTTGGCGCGCCGGTCCTTCTCCACCGCCGCACAGCCGGCGAGCATCAGGCCGACCAGCAACGCCGCAAGCACCGCGTAGCCAGTGCCGGCGCTGGCGATGCGTTCCCGTAGAGCCATCGTGTCAATCCCCCGCTTTCCTGGGCCCAACCACTGAGCGGGTCGGATGACCCAGTATCACGGGCGGACGGGACAGATTTCAAATCCGGCGCGGAGACGCGAACTCCGGAGCGTACCCCGTAGCGCACCCCGCACCGCTCAAAGCTCCCGGTAGATCCGGGCCCCCTTCTGCACGAACTCCTCCGCCTTCTCCTGCATCCCCTTCTCCAGCGCCTCCTGCTCGGACATGCCCTTCCTGGCCGCGTAGTCGCGCACGTCCTGCGTGATCTTCATCGAACAGAAGTTCGGGCCGCACATCGAGCAGAAGTGCGCGACCTTGTGCGCCTCCTTCGGCAGTGTCGCGTCGTGGTACTCGCGCGCACGCTCCGGGTCCAGCGACAGGTTGAACTGGTCCTGCCAGCGGAACTCGAAGCGCGCCTTCGACAGCGCGTTGTCGCGGACCTGCGCCCCGGGAAAGCCCTTCGCCAGGTCGGCCGCGTGCGCGGCGATGCGGTAGGTGATGATGCCCTCGCGCACGTCGTCCTTGTTCGGCAGGCCCAGGTGCTCCTTCGGCGTCACGTAGCAGAGCATCGCGGTGCCGTACCAGCCGATGTTGGCCGCGCCGATGCCCGAGGTGATGTGGTCGTAGGCGGGCGCGATGTCGGTGACCAGCGGGCCGAGCGTGTAGAACGGCGCCTCGAAGCAGTCTGCGAGTTCCTTGTCGACGTTCTCCTTCACCCGATGCAGCGGGATATGGCCGGGGCCCTCGATCATCACCTGCACGTCGTGCTCCCAGGCGATCTTCGTGAGTTCGCCCAGCGTCTCCAGCTCCCCGAACTGGGCCGCGTCGTTGGCGTCGGCGATACAGCCCGGGCGCAGACCATCGCCCAGCGAGAAGGAGACATCGTAGGCCTTCATGATCTCGCAGATCTCGGCGAACCGGGTGTACAGGAAGTTCTCGCGGTGATGCGCCAGGCACCACTTCGCCATGATCGAGCCGCCGCGCGACACGATGCCGGTGACCCGATCGGCGGTCAGTGGTACATACTGGAGACGCACGCCGGCGTGGATGGTGAAGTAGTCCACGCCCTGCTCGGCCTGCTCGATCAGGGTGTCGCGAAACAGCTCCCAGGTCAGTTCCTCGGCCTTGCCGTCGACCTTCTCCAGCGCCTGGTAGATCGGCACCGTGCCGATCGGCACCGGCGAGTTGCGCAGGATCCACTCGCGCGTCTCGTGGATGTTCTTGCCGGTCGACAGGTCCATCAGCGTGTCGCCGCCCCAGCGGCACGACCAGACCAGCTTCTCGACCTCCTCCTCGATGCTCGAGGTGACCGCCGAGTTGCCGATGTTGGTGTTGATCTTCACCCGGAAGTTGCGGCCGATGATCATCGGCTCGAGTTCCGGGTGGTTGATGTTCGCCGGGATGATCGCGCGGCCCGCCGCGATTTCGTCGCGCACGAACTCGGGCGTGATCGTCTCGGGGATGCGCGCGCCCAGCGGATCGCCGGCGTGCTGGCGCAGCAGCTTCGCGTAGCGCGGATCGGCGCGCATTTCCTGCAGGCGGTTGTTCTCGCGAATCGCGACGAACTCCATCTCCGGCGTCACGATGCCGCGACGGGCGTAGTGCATCTGGCTGACGTTGCGGCCGTCCAGCGCGCGCCGCGGCGACCGGATGTGGCCGAAGCGAAGGCTGGCGAGCTCCGGGTCTTCGGCCCGGCCGCGGCCGTACTCCGAGCTGGGCCCTTCGAGCCACCGGGTGTCCCCGCGCTCCTCGATCCAGGCCGCGCGAACGTCCGGCAGCCCCTGCATCAGATCGACCCGTGCCTGCGGATCGGTGTAGGGCCCGGAGGTGTCGTAGACCGTGATCGGCGGGTTCTCCTCGGCGCCCATCGAGGCCTGCGTCGGCTCCTGCGCAATCTCGCGCATCGGAACGCGCAGGTCCGGGCGGCTGCCCTGCATGAAGATCTTGCGGGACCGCGGGAAGGGCCGCGTAACGGCCTCGGAAACCCGGGCGGTGCGGCGGACGAACTCTTCGGGAATGGCGCTCATGGTGTTTCCTCCAGGCGGGGACGGGCGGAGGAAACGGAGCCGCAGTGTGGACAGCGCCGCAAGCTTCCCTCCGCCGGTACGAACCGGTTCAGGTTCAAGGGGACTCTCTCAGCCGGCACGCCGCCGGCACCCCCAGCTTGTCTTGCTCCCGGGACGCTATAGCAGCAGAGCCGGCTTTGCAAGAATCCGGTGCTGAACACGGAGACCGCGGGAAGGGGGACAGATTTCAAACCTGTCCCCGGGGCACTTTCGGGGGGCTGCGATGAGACGGGGACAGAGGATGGAGAGAGGTCGAGAAGCTCCCTCCCCCGCCTGCGGGGGAGGGTTGGGGAGGGGGGAGGGGGCCCGCGGCACCCCTGCGCTCAGACCCCGTACTGATCCCGGTAGGCCCTGAGCGCCGCCAGATGCTGCGGATCCCGCTCCTCCGCCTCTAGCATTGCGATCAGGTCCGTCAGGCGGGCGACACGAATCACCCGCAGACCGGACTCGGCCTCGAGCTCCTGGATCGCCGAGCGCTCGCCACGTCCCCGCTCCTCGCGATCCAGCGCGATCGCAACGCCCACCGGCTCCGCACCGGCGGCCCGGATGATCTCCACCGCCTCCCGGATCGCGGTGCCTGCGGTGATCACGTCGTCGATGATCAGCACCCGCCCGTGCAGGGGCGCGCCGACCACGTTGCCGCCCTCGCCGTGGTCCTTCGCCTCCTTGCGGTTGAAGGCCCACGGCAGGTCGCGGCCGTATTCCGTGTGCAGCGCGACCGCGACCGCCGCGGCCAGCGGGATGCCCTTGTAGGCCGGTCCGAAGATCAGGTCGAACTCGAGTTCGCTATCGACGATCGCCTCGGCGTAGTAGCGTCCGAGGCGCGCGAGGTCGGAGCCGCGGTTGAACAGGCCGGCGTTGAAGAAATACGGGCTCACGCGCCCCGACTTCAGCGTGAACTCCCCGAAGCGCAGCACTTCGCGCTCGAGACAGTAGGCAAGAAATTCCTTCGCGGACATGAGCGGCATCCCGGAAAACCGTGATTGTCGCATACCCGCACGCTCCCGGCGCCCTTTGGAGGACGGCGGCAGGCTTCCGCGCCACCCGGCGTAAGCCGGCTCCGCACTTCAGGGCCTTCGCCCTTCCCCGGGAACCCCGGCGCGAGTATCTTTGCGCTCCATGCGTGTACTCAGCATGAACGCGAACGGCATCCGCGCCGCCGCCCGCAAGGGCTTCTTCGACTGGCTGCCCCGGGCGGATGCCGACGTCGTCTGCCTCCAGGAGACGCGGGCGCGCATCGAGCAGCTGGCGGACCCCGTCTTCCACCCGGAGGGCTACCACTGCGCGTATGTCGATGCCGAGAGGCCCGGCTACAGCGGCGTGGCTCTCTACAGCCGCCGGCAACCCGACGCGGTGATCACGCACTGCGGCCTGGAGGAGGCCGACCGCGAGGGCCGCTACGTCGAGATGCGCTTTGGCAACCTGTCGGTCGTGTCGCTGTACCTCCCGTCCGGCTCCTCCGGCGACCACCGGCAGGAGTCCAAGTACCGCCTCCTCGACTTCTTCCTGCCCTGGCTCGCGGAACGCGGCAAGGACGGGCGCGAGTGGCTGATCTGCGGCGACTGGAACATCGCCCACCGCGAAATCGACCTGAAGAACTGGAAATCCAATCAGAAGAACTCGGGCTTCCTGCCCGAGGAGCGCGCGTGGATGGACAAGGTCTTCGGAGAAGTCGGCCTGGTCGACGTATTCCGCAAGCTGGACCCGCGCCCGGAGCAGTACACCTGGTGGTCCAACCGGGGGCAGGCCTGGGCGAAAAACGTCGGGTGGCGCATCGACTACCAGGTCGCGACGCCCGCGCTTGCCGAAACCGCCCGGGATCCCGTGATCTTCAAGGATCAAAGGTTCTCGGACCACGCGCCGTTCTGGATTGATTACGATTTCACGGCAGGGAAGTAGAAGGCGGTCGTGCGGGGCCAGACGAGGCGCCAGATGCTGCGTCATTCCGCCCTCGCGGTCGGATGCCAGCCCTCTCGGCAACCCCGGGCCGCGTACCGCATCGAAGCCGGGGCACGGCGCATGAACGTCACAGACACGCCCTTCAACCACCGTCGGGAGCTTCGATGTGGTGGCTCGGCACGCGGGTGTCGGCCGCAGGGATGCGGCCGTCAAGCCTACAGGGAGGTATTCACGGCGTCCCGCGGGGCGGGCCACCACATCGAAGCCGGGCACACGCGCATGAACGCCAAAGACCAACGCTCACCCGACGCCGTGGGCTTCGGTGCGACACCCCGGCACGCGGGTGTCGGCCGCAGGGATGCGGCCGTCAAGCCTACAGGGAAGTATTCACGGCGTCCCGCGAGCCGGGGTGCCGCGCCGAAGCCGGGCACTCACGCATGAACACCGCTGAACGGCCCTCGGCAGGGTACCGGTGAGATACCGGAATGAGTGAGGCGCAGCAGACCGGGACCGTGCAGCGCGACTGGCGCGAAGCGCTCGCGGTGTACCGGAATCCGCGGGTCATCGGGATGCTGTTCCTCGGGTTTTCGGCGGGGCTGCCGTTGCTGCTGGTCGGCGGCACCTTCACCGCCTGGCTGCGCGACCTCGGCGTGGAACTCGCCGCGATCGGCTTCCTGAGCTGGGTCGGCATGGCCCACAGCATCAAGGTCTTCTGGGCCCCGATCGTCGACCGCCTGCAACTGCCGCTGCTGACCCGCTGGTTCGGGCGCCGCCGCGCCTGGATGCTGCTCGCACAGGGGGTGATCGCGCTCGCGCTCGCGGGCATCGCCTTCACCGACCCGCGCGAGCAACTCTGGCTGGTTGCGGTCTGGGCGGTGCTGGCCGCCTTCGGTTCCGCGACGCAGGACATCGCGATCGACGCCTACCGGATCGAGGCCGTATCGCGCGACCGGCAGGGGGCGATGGCCGCCACCTACGTCTTCGGTTACCGGGTCGCGCTGCTCGCGGCCGGCGCCGGGGCACTGCACATCGCCGCGGGGTGGGACTGGAACTTCGCCTACGGAACCATGGCCGCGCTGATGGCGGTGGGAATCGTGACCACGCTGATCATCCGTGAGCCCGAGGTCGGAATCGACCGGCAGACGCGGCAACTGGAACAGCGGGTGGTGGACTACCTCGACCGCACCCATCACCGGGGCTGGCGTCGTGACCTCACCGCCTGGTTCATCGGCGCGGTGGTCGGGCCCTTCGCCGACTTCTGGCAGCGCTTCGGCCTCACCGCGGTCGCGGTGCTCGTCTTCATTGCCACTTTCCGCATCAGCGACATCTTCATGGGGGTGATGGCGAATCCCTTCTATCTGGATCTCGGCTTCACCAAGGGCGAGATCGCGAACGTCGCTGCGGCCTTCGGGCTCGCGATGACGCTCACCGGGGCCGCACTCGGCGGGCTGCTGGTGATGCGCTTCGGGATCATGCGGATGCTGATCTTCACCGCGGTGCTCGCGCCGCTGACCAACCTGACCTTCTCCTGGCTGGCGACGCTGGGGCCGGAGCTCTACGGCCTCGTGTTCGCGATCATGGCAGACAACATCAGCGGCGGGCTCGCGATCTCGGTCTTCATCGCCTACCTCTCGAGCCTGACCAACAGTGCCTATACGGCCACGCAGTACGCGCTGTTCAGCTCCGTGATGACGCTTCCGGGACAGTTCCTCGCCGGCTTCACCGGCCTGCTGGCCGA
>Ga0207421_10008158_pt1 | contig 10947 bp, 9 predicted proteins | sample SodLakKL_010_SED_4_FD_187542 | JGI IMG/M metagenome (GOLD analysis project Ga0207421, IMG submission 187542) | Alkaline sediment microbial communities from Lake Tanatar, Kulunda Steppe, Russia - 8KL_010_SED (SPAdes) (version 2) | ecosystem: Environmental > Aquatic > Non-marine Saline and...
CCCACGGGGCCTTTGGCGCACTCGCGTTCGGGATTGGCACGAGTCAGATCCGAGACGTGCTGGCCACTGGCACCATCGCGATGGAGAAACAACAGGTTCGAAAAATCGAGGTGACTGGCGAACTCGGCGAGGCCGTCGAGGCAAAGGACGTCATCCTCGAAATTATTCGCCGCCTCGGCACCGAAGGTGGCGTCGGGTACGTCTACGAATACGCCGGCGAAGCCATCGAAACCCTCGGCATGGAAGGGCGGATGTCCATCTGCAACATGTCCATCGAGGGTGGTGCCCGTGCGGGCTACGTCAACCCTGACGAGACCACCTACGCGTGGCTCGAGGGACGGGACCGCGTCCCAAAGGGCGACGCTTTCGAAGAGCGAAAGGCCTACTGGGAGTCGATTCGCTCGGATGCGGACGCCGAGTACGACGACGTCGTCACGATCGATGGGGGTTCGCTCGAGCCGGTCGTCACCTGGGGGACCACCCCTGGTCAGGGCGTCGGCATCACGGAACCGATTCCACAACCGGACGACCTCCCGGCGGAGAAAGTCGAGACGGCCCGACGTGCACAGGAACACATGCGAGTCGAACCGGGCGACACGATGGAGGGATACGACATCGACGTCGCATTCCTCGGCTCGTGTACCAACGCTCGGCTGCCCGACCTCCGACGGGCGGCGAAGATCGTCGCAGGCCGCGAGGTCCACCCAGATGTGCGCGCGATGGTCGTTCCCGGCAGCCAGCAAGTGAAAGCCGCTGCGGAAGCCGAAGGGCTGGACGAGGTATTCACCGAGTCTGGCTTCGACTGGCGCGGTGCCGGGTGTTCGATGTGCCTCGGCATGAACGAGGATCAACTCGAGGGCGATGAGGCCTGTGCCTCCTCCTCAAATCGAAATTTCGTCGGCCGACAGGGCAGCAAGGAGGGGCGGACAGTGTTGATGAACCCGCGGATGGTCGCTGCGGCTGCGATCACCGGGGAAGTGACTGACGTCCGCACGATGAAGGAGGTGGCCGTATGAGCGACGAAGTCGACATCCCGAGCGTCGAATCGGTCACAGGAACCGGCGTTGCCATCCGTGGCAACGACATCGACACCGACCAGATCATCCCCGCGCGGTTCATGAAAGTCGTCACCTTCGACGGCCTCGGTGAGTTCGCGTTCTTCGATCAGCGATTCGACGATGACGACAATCAAAAGGACCACCCGCTCAACGAGCCAACCCACCAGGACGCTTCGGTGATGGTCGTCAACGCCAACTTCGGCTGTGGCTCCTCACGCGAGCACGCCCCACAAGCACTCATGCGCTGGGGCATCGACGCGTTCATCGGCGAGAGCTTCGCCGAAATCTTCGCGGGGAACTGCCTCGCACTCGGGATGCCGACGCTCGAGGCCGACGCGGAGACGGTGACGGCCATACAGGACTGGATCGAGGCCAATCCAGATGGTGACCTCGGGGTCGACGTCGCCGGTGAGACGGTCACCTACGGTGACACCACCGCCGACGTATCCGTTGACGAGGCACAGCGCAAGGCCCTCCTCGAGGGTGTCTGGGATACGACGGCGTTGATGAAAGCCAACGCACAGTCGGTGAATGAGACAGCCGAGTCGCTGCCGTACGTCGAAGACGGCAAACGAGTCTAGAGTAACGAACACCTTTCTACAGCCCTGCACTCGTCAGTTAGTGCTCTCGAGCGCCACGCACATGGCGAATCAGCGACGACCCACCAAGCACGACGCCGATGAGTCCAGCGGCGGCGAGGAAGCCGCTCTGTGCGACGCTGGCAGTTCGCGTCCGATCGGCGTCGTCACAGAAGCCATCACCGCTCGAGGAGCACGTCGAACCGGCCCAGCCGCTGTATGACTTCTGTCCAGTCTGGAGGATGACGGCATAGCCGTCGTCGTGTTCGACGAGTTCGTTCGTGTGAGTGAACGTCTCTGTCGACCGCGTCTGACCGTCCTCGAGCGTCTCACGTTCGTCACTCGAGAGCTGATTTGCATCGGTCGCAAGGAACGAGATGGCCTCATCGGCATCGACAGGATCGAACTCGAGCTCGAAGGGGTCGCTCTCTTGAATACGGTAGAATTCGTCGTCCAGATAGGCGTACCAATAGTCGCCAGGCATTCCTTCGACTGTCGTGTTCTCCTCGGCGGCCTCACGGAAGAGGGTACACTCCCAGGTGGCCGTGGGCAGACACACGATTCGGTCGTCGACGTTGACGGACTGACTCCGTCGTTCCTCCCCGTCCTCGAGGCTCGTGAGCTCGAGTTCGTCTTCGTGGTCGACTTCGTAGGCGGTGTACTGGGAGACACTGTCGACAGTGAACCCGCCGGTTGCAAACGCCGCCCAGATGGCGATTGTACCGAGAAGCACGAGTAAAGCTGCCGGTGTGAGAGCCGTGGAGGGAGCGGACATACACGTCACTCTAACGGCATGAAAATAATTCTTCTGGAGTCGTAGGTGGTGGTGGTGGCCGTGTGACAAAGACGCTCAATGGCAAATCGCTCGAGAAAGCCCCTCTCGAGGTTGTTTTCACGAATTAACCACACGAACGCGCACTTATTTGTTTAAAATTATAGTAAGAACTCTTTAAAAAATATAATAACAATCGCCCCTATACGTCTTGGTATGTCCACCAAGGACAATTCGACGATTGCATCGTACTTGCAGAAACACCCACGAATGATCGGCGTGCTGTTTACGGGATTGCTGTTGCTCTCGCAGGCGGGGACGGCAATGGCGAATTCGTCAGGGACCGTCGTCGGACCGTAGATTACACAACTTATTTGCTAATTTACCACTCCAAATAAGTTCGTCTTCATACTTAACAGGAAACGAAGATCCTTGTAAAAAGGGGCGAAGATCTGATTTATTCACGACTAAAGAATCGATTTTCCCAGAACTCAAGTACTTCGTGGCGACGTCACCAATAAATGGGGTGAATAGTGAACCGATATCCCTGTTGGAGTTCGGATACGTTTTAATTACAATTTCGTACCGACCTTCTTTGAGGTCAGTAATTTCACAAAGCATTGGTGTGGTGTTTTCACGCTTAGCAATACAGAACTCTCCGTACCCGATTACTAGATACTGGTTCCCCACAAGTCGCTGTTCTGCCGCAATATTCGTCGCGGATTGTAACGAAAAGCCGTCCACGAGCAACCGCGCAAACGTCCCCCCGATCTCGATCGCCGGCTCGTTCAGCACCGGTGAGGCCGTCACAACCCCGCCAATGCACCCTCCCTGCACGAGCGCCTCACCCTGTAAGTAGGACTGACACCCGTTGAGGATGAAGGCATCGACGCCGTACTCGTCGTGGGCCGTCGCGTCGAGGAACCCATCCGCACACTCGAGGCCGCGCCCGTCGACGTGACCCACGTAATGGATGAAGTCCCGATCCGACTCGAGGAGGGTGAGCAGTTCGTCGGTCGTCGTATCCTCGTAAAACGAGACTGTTGCACCGGTTTCCTCGAGGGCGGTGTACGCATCGGAGACCGCCGCACGCTCGGCACTCATGTCGGCGTTGTTGACGACGACAGTGACTTCGATCTCGTCGCGGTCTTTCGGTTTCCGATCAAAGCGTGATTCGAACGACTCGAGGGTGGCTTTCGACGCATCGAGTGGGTTCGAATCGCCGATAAAGGTTTGCTCGAGGGAGTTCGCCTGTGGGGTCTCGACGAATTCGATCGGCTGGTGGTCGAAGGAGCCATCCCTGAAGAAATCCCGGATCGTCTTTGGCGTGCTGGGCACGTTCTCGACGGGCTGCGGGTCGGGACACCGGATCGTCGCCAGATCGGCCACGAGGAAGGGCAGACACTCGAGGTTGGCCGGTTCCGGCTGGACGTCTGCGGTAAGTCGCCACGCCGGCAGGAGGTGTTCGAACACCGAAAACGGGACCTCGAGATATCGATCGACCCGTTCACCGATTGGCATCTCGTACAGCCGCGCGAAATCGAGTGTCTCGGGACCCTCATCTGCGGCTGCCAGCGCCCGTTCGAACTCGTCCCGTTCGTGGAGCGGGACCTGGAAGTAGCCCTCCGTCCGCGTCAGACAATCGAGGAAGAAGATATGCTGGAGGAGCTGTGAGACGGCGGTATCGTAACAGGAGGAGATCGTGTGTAGATTGATCCGCTGGGTCGGTGTCCGGAGTTGTGGCTCCCGACTCGGGAGGACGTCCGCACCGAGATAAAACGCCAGCGGTGTCGCCGGATACAGTCGCTGGTAGGTTGGGGGCACCTCGAGGTAGAGCCCCGTCTGTGGCTTCTCGAGCGGGGCAGTTACCTCGGTGAGCGTCTCGTCTGACTGGTCGGCTCGAACGAAGCGTGGTGGATGTCCTCGCATCGACGGGAACGAACGTTCCGGCGAGAGAGTCTTGAGTGAGGTGGCGAGAAACGGGATCGCCTCGAGGAGTGAGTAGGGATCGTCCTCGACGGGGATTTCCCCGGCCGGATGATCGTGGAAGGAGCGGATGCCCAGCGTGATTTCGGTTTCGGCCCCGAAATCGATAATGGTCTGTTGGTCAGAAACACCGACGTGGAAGCCGCTTTCGACCTGGAAGTACGTTTTGACCGGTCCGGTTAGATCGAAGAGATAGCGGTTCGGGGGTAAAAAGAGCGGGTCCCCGTTGGTCGACTCCGCGACGAAATCACCATCGGCCGACCAGACGTGGACGTCGTGCCGCCCGACACACTCGAGGCGGCTGGTTTCGAATCGAACCGCCGTTTCGACCGGGAAGTGGAAATCGTCGGTGCTGGCGGGTTCGAGTGCGACGGGACGGGGAAGAGAGAACCCCATCGTGGATCGTTCGATCGGATCCCACACCTCGAGTTGGGACGCAGCGCTACGGATTTCGGGTTGTTTGAACGTTGGTGGTGAAGTTGAAGTCATACTGGGGAAGGTCTCAGAGGGTATGCCACGTGGTAGCGACGTCGTCGCCGAAATGCCATCGGCTCTCAGCGGGACGTCCGTCCGGGTTCCTGAGTTCGATGTGCACGTCGAAGTGGTCGGCGTGCCGATCGACGAGGTCGGCGTCGTACGCGACCGGCAGATGATAGTGAGCCATGCCAGAGACGCCGTCGATGTAACCTGTGACGGCCCGAAGGAAGCGGTCGGCGCGGTCGTAACAGACGCTCTCGAGGATGGGACGGAGCGTCAGTATCGAGAGACGAAGTTGACCTGGTTCGATCCCATCCTCGACCGCATTCGCTTCGTCGATCGCTGTACAGAGGCTCTGCTGGAAGGTCGTGAGCCAATCGGTCGGGTCGGGGAGAGAGGCATGAGATTGCATGCCTTCGACGCTTGCGAGGCTTCGTTCCAGCACGGGTGCAGAAAGACGTCTCGGTGACGATTTGTAGCCGGTCCAGAGGTAATGGTTGCCAGGCGGGTGGAGATCAGTACATGCAAGCAGACGGTGGCGGGAGACAGGGTAGTCGCTCCCGAGTAAGTTGCGTGTGGCGTGAAAGGTGACCGCAGGAGGCACCGAGCCAGCAACGAGGATGTTACACCCAGACTGTTTCAACGAGTCGAGTCGGTGGGCGACCTCTTCGTTCCATGACTCTTTCGCCGACCGCTGACTTCGTTCATCACTCGGGACACCCATTGGATAGGTAACCAACAGTCTGTAATCTAATAAATCCTCGCAAGTCGATAATTCTCGGGTCGGTGTTGATACGAGTGGCAGGCAGTGTCGCCATCGACACGCTCTTTTGACTCCTCTCAAGAGGTCACGTATGACATACGAGATTGCCGTCATCCCAGGCGACGGAATCGGACAGGAGGTGACACCGGCCGCGCTCGAGGTACTCGAGGCTGTTGGACTCGACGCTGAATTCACCGCTGCAGACGCTGGTGACGAGATCTATGAGGCAACCGGAGAGGCGTTGCCACCGGAAACGTACGAGTTGGCCGCCACCGCCGACGCCACCCTCTTCGGCGCGGCTGGTGAAACCGCAGCCGACGTGATCTTACCGCTGCGAGAGGCCGTCGAGTCGTTCGTCAACGTCCGGCCGGCGACGGCCTATCCGGGTGTGGATGCCCTTCGACCGGAGACAGACCTCGTGTTTCTTCGAGAGAACACCGAAGGCGTCTACGCGGGGCACGAGAGTCGGCTGAGCGACGACCTGTCGACGCTAACCCGCGTGGTCACCAAGTCGGCTTCTCGAGAACTCGCGGCGTTCGCCTGCCAGTACGTGAGCGACCGTGATCTGGATGGGTTCACGGTCGCACACAAGGCGAACGTGATGCGTGAGACCGACGGACGATTCCGCGATGCTGTCCTCGAGGTTGCAGACGATCACGGTGTCGACACCGACGAGGTGTTGATGGACGCCTTCGCAACCCACGTCTGTCTCGACCCAACCCAATTCGACGTTATCGTCTGTCCGAACCTCGCAGGAGACGTCCTCTCCGATCTGGCTGCCGGACTCGTCGGTGGGCTCGGGCTCTTGCCCAGCGCCAATATCGGCTCCGATCGGGGCCTGTTCGAACCAGTCCACGGAACCGCCCCAGACATCGCCGGAAAAGGTATCGCCAATCCCTCAGCAGCGATCCTCTCAGCCGCAATGTTACTCGAGTTCCTGGGCCACGATGAGGAAGCGACCGCGGTGAAGACGGCCGTCGAAACTGTTCTCGAAGACGGACCGCGCACGGCTGACCTTGGCGGGGCGGCGTCGACGGACGAGGTGACCGCAGCGATAATCGCCCACCTGTAGCGCACCCGGCTTTCACGTTGTGACTGGGGTGAGAGCTTGACAAGGAAGTTAAGCCCGCAGCCCCCGTATGCGTGATAATGACTCTCGAAAATGTGGGTGGCCAGGATGACACGGCAGAACTCCAGTATCAACTGAGAGACGGAGACAGGAAGACGGTGATACGCTGATGGAACGAACGGTCACGGTGGTTCCTGAGGCGGGACTCCACGCTCGACCAGCCGCAACCGTCGTCCAGACGGTCAACCAGCACGAGGCGACGGTTCAACTTGCCACAGACGGGAGCGAGCCCGTTCCGGCAAACAGCATGCTCGCTGTCTCAGGCCTTGGTGTCGCCACCGGCGAACAGGTCCGGGTTATCGCGGATGGCCCGGATGCCGAGTCAGTGCTCGATGCGATCGAGGCGATTCTGTCTAGCCCTCTCGAGGAGGAGTAGCGGGATGACAGACGAACGACGGCTCCTCGAGGGGATCGGGGTCTCACCACGCGTTGGGTTTGGAACCGGCCGATGGATTGGTGAGTCCAGGGCTGAAACAGAGAACCCAACAACCGACGAGGTCGACCCGGCCGTCGAGCAATCCAGATACGAAAGTGCACGCGAGGTCGCCCACGACAGTATCGATCGGGATCGAAAACGGGCACTCGAGCGAATCGGTGAGAACGAAGCCAGTGTCTTCGAGGCACACCGGGAGTTCCTGACCGATCCACAGCTCACGGATGCGATAGAAACCGCCATTGACGACGGAGAGCCGGCCCCGCGGGCGGTCAAGAGCGCCTTTGCGGACCCGATCGAGCAGTTTGAGACGATGGACGGACCGATGGCCGAGCGTGCAGACGATCTCCGAGACGTCAGAGACCGACTCGTTCGGACGCTCGAGGGCACCGACAATGTGGCCCTCGAGTCACTGCCGTCGGGAACGGTCGTCCTGGCTGAGCGACTTACCCCGAGTGAAACCGCTCGTCTCGATCCGGAACGAGTCGCTGGCTTCATCACCCAGACTGGTGGACGAACGGCCCATACGGCGATTTTCGCCCGCTCGCTTGGGATCTCAGCCGTTGTCGGTATCGAAGCGGAACTTGCTGCACTCGATGGGGAACCCCTCCTCGTCGACGGCGAGGCTGGAACGGTTATCGTGAACCCTACGAGGCAAGAGCAGAGGATGGCGACAGCAGGAGTGGCCCAGACGGTACGAAGTGAGCCGGCCGAGACACGAGACGGGCAAGAGATCGAGGTTGCGGCCAACGTCGGGACACTCGCTGATCTCGAACCCGCACGCGAACACGGGGCCGACGGCATCGGCCTCTTTCGGTCGGAGTTTCTGTTCCTCGAGCGAACCGATCCACCTGACGAGGCGAGCCAACGCACAGCCTATCGACAGGCGCTCGAGGCATTTCCGAACGGGCGCGTCATCTTCCGGACGCTCGACGTGGGAGGAGACAAACCGATCTCGTATCTCGATATGCCCGCCGAAGGGAACCCGTTTTTGGGCGAACGAGGTATTCGTCGGTCGCTCGAACAGGATCGGGACCTGTTCGAACAGCAGTTACGAGCGCTCTGTCAGGCTGGTGGCGCGGTCGGTGACGATGGGGGGACGCTGTCGATTATGTTTCCCATGATCACGACTGTCGAGGAATGTGAGGCTGCCCTGTCCGTGCTGGCGGACGTCCTCGAGGGTCTCTCAGAAACAGGAACTCCGGCGGCCCGACCGGACGTTGGTGTAATGATCGAGACACCGAGTGCAGCACTGCTCGCCGCCGAACTTGCCGACCGAGTGGATTTCCTTAGCATCGGGACGAACGATTTGACACAGTACGTCATGGCTGCAGCCAGAGAGAACGAACGCGTCGCCGGCCTGCACGACCCACTCCACCCACCCGTCCTTCGACTGCTCGAAGGCGTTGTCGCGGACGCTCACGAACAGAACGCCTGGGTCGGCATGTGTGGGGAAATGGCCGGTGAGCCACGGTATACACCCCTACTCGTCGGACTGGGGTTCGATGAACTCAGCATGAGTGCGGTGTCGATTCCGGAAGTAAAAGATCGGATATCGGGGATCGATACAGCCGAGGCCGAGGAACTGGCCGAGCATCTCCTTGAGTGTCACACTCGAGGGGAAGTTACTGCCGCACTCGAAAGGTGGTCTGCTGGAGTCCAAGAGGGGACGTGACTCCGCAGGATACGTAAAGCGAGTGGGGCATAGCCGAGTTCAGACGACCTCGAGGTCCTCCCGGTTTGCTCCAGCTAATGCACAGAGCGCGTCTGCCTCGAGCAGGTGGAGCGTGCCGGGAATCACGAGGATGTGGAGTGGATCGCCGAAATCGCCCTCGGCGAGGGTGGCGAGCGGTGCGGCCTCCACGAGGGGGTCTGGACTGCCGGCACGGGCGATAACGACACCCAGCAGTTCCGGATAGCGTTCAGCCAGAAGCGAGGCTCCGACGTCGCCGGTCATATACGGGCTGTCGTACTGCTGTTCATCGTTTTGACCAGGCCTCGTCGCTCGATCGACCTTGATATCGAGATAGACGACGGTGTGGAGGTTCGCCGCGCGATTGGCATCGATCGTCTCGGTGACGCTCGAGGGGAGGCCGTCGGCACCGTGGGCGTACGGGAAGGGGAGTGTCGTTGCCTTTCCGAACCGGTAGTTCTGCAAGCCCGTGAGCGAACTCGTCGCCGTCTGGGCGGTGACGCCGTGGATCACCCGCGTTTCGATCCCGCGGTCGTGTGCTCGCAGGCGGAGATCGACGTGCGTGGTCGAGATCATCGTATCGCCGGCGGTGAGAAAGGCTACGTCCCCAGTTTCGGCAGCGGCCAGGATGTCCTCGGGATCCTGTTCGACACCGGGTCGGTCTCTCACTTCGATTTCGATCCCGTGGTATGCCTCGAGGTCGTCGACGGTCGTGCCGATGAGTTCGCTGGTGTACCACTCGGCGAAGGCGCGGTCAGCCTCGCGGAGGGCGTCCCGGCCTTCGACGGTGATCGATCGTTCGTCGTAGAGGCCGAGGCCGATGAAGGTGAGCATGGGGGTGCTTGTGTGGGTGGGTGGAATACGCTTTCGAGACGGAATCGTTCACTCGAGTGGAGCAGTGTCGTGGTTGCGGTCCTCGGCCCGTCTTCGGCGACGATACGCTTCGTACGCGAGTGCCCCACCGGCGAGAGCGCCGGCCTGTGCCCCAACCGTGAAGCCGGGGATCGCGTCGGCGCTATCGTCCTCGTCATCGACAACCTCGTCTTCGTCGGTGTCGCTGTCGCTGGATTGAGTCCCGTCCGTCTCGTTCGTTGCCGTGTCGTTGGCCCCCGGCTCATCATCCCCATCCGTCCCGTCCTGGGCATACAGTTCCTCGAACGACGGCGGGTCGGCCTGCTCACCCGGTTCGCTCGCGAACACGTAGAGACCACCTTCGATCGCCGGCTCTGGCGTGAGGGGTGTCGAACTCGCAATAATGGTCTCTCCGTCAAGGGCGATTCGAGCCGTCCAGAACGCCGCGACTTCGGGATCACGCCAGGAGGCGATCGTTTCGGGCGCCTCCAGGTCAGCGAGATCGTGAATTTTGATGCCGCCTTGATACCACGAGGTGTAGAGCCAGCCGTCGCTAATCTCGAAATTGTGTGAGGTCGTCCACTGCCCGCCATAGGACATATCGGGGGCCGTGGGTGCGTCGATTTCGGCCGTCTTCCTCGGTGATTCCGGATCGCTGACGTCGTAAATGTCGACTCCCCCTGGTTTATCGGCCTCCGGGGCATCGGTTTCCCAGGCTTCCCGGTTGACCGCCAAAATGTCACCCGTCTCGTCGACAGCCGAGTAGTGGTCGTTCCCTGGCAGACCGAGCTGGTAATCGCTGGCGGCGGCACCGGATACCTCGAGGTTGTCCTCGAGGTCTGTCTCAGCCACGTGTGAAAGGTACGCGGGTTCGGTTGGGTCGCTCACGTCGAGCAGATACGTGCCGGCGTTCCAGTAGGCGAGGTAGGCAATCTCGTCCTGCACGTACACGTCGTGGAGGTACCACAACATCGGGTCGACGTCCGCCCAGCCCGACTCGAGGTCGAGTAACGACCAGCGCCCCACTTCCTCGGGGTCATCATCGGAGACGTCGTAAATGGTGAGTGGATTCCGCTCGAAATCGTTGGCCACCAGAAAGAGCAAGTCGTCCTCGAGGTAGCAGTTGTGGATGTGATAGCCCGTTTCGACCGGGTCGGTCGCTCGTTCGGGTTCGGCTGGATTGCTTACGTCGTAGAGGACGAATCC
>Ga0207421_10008159_pt1 | contig 10946 bp, 8 predicted proteins | sample SodLakKL_010_SED_4_FD_187542 | JGI IMG/M metagenome (GOLD analysis project Ga0207421, IMG submission 187542) | Alkaline sediment microbial communities from Lake Tanatar, Kulunda Steppe, Russia - 8KL_010_SED (SPAdes) (version 2) | ecosystem: Environmental > Aquatic > Non-marine Saline and...
TTGGCCGGCCCGAGCCGGTCTCTGCCGCCCACAGTATGGTGTTTGCGCGCCCGGAATCATTCAGTCAACATCACTATGATGTTTGCCGTCCCTAATGCACCGGTAGTTGGTGAACGTAAGTGCCGGTTGACCAAGCTGGGTGCCGCACCAGCAGTTTATGTGTAATTTGGCGCGCCCGCTGATGATGAGCGGGATGGCCGGGACATCGAGCCCCCACTTTCCCCTGGTGGCCTTCCGGGTTACCCTGGGGACGATCTCGTTTCTGCGGGGGCACCTCCAGATGCTGCAGCAGATTGTGGTGGCCTGGGTCCGGGATGTCCGGACATTGGAGGCAGTTCGTCGTCTTGTGCAGGCGCCAGGGGCGGGTTCTGCACTGCTGTATCTGCTTTGACGTTTTCCCGGTTGCAGAGCTGTGCCAATGAGGCGCGAAATGCGGGTGAAAAGCAGGGGTGACAGTATTCAGGATTCGCCCGGGGAGGCGGGTGCGGCCGCCGTTCGGTGCGGTTCCATCCCGTTTCGTCGCATTTCCTGTCATGGTGCGGACTTCGCCGGCCGCACAGCTGTGCGAGTGTGAGCTCGTTACCTGACGGATCGAGGACATGCGCGACGCGTCCATCGCCTGCATCAAATGGCCCGGTCTTGATCCGCGCCCAGTCAGTGCGGGCCCGCCTCAGGATTCGTTGCTGATCATTTGTGTGAAGTACCAGCTGCGGTTTCCCTGCGGACGGCCCCAGCGTCGGTATATCAGTGCATTCGATGAGCCGCACCCCGACCTCCCTCTTGTCGGAAGGGGCGATCTGTACCGGGTGTCCGTATCTTTCATCTTTGTGCTCCATCAGAACACAGAATCCCAGAGCGGAGCGGTGGAAATTGATGTACTCATCGTGATCAACTACCAGCAGTGCAGGACGTGCGATTCGCACTATCAGCTTCCCTCCGTCCAACAGTTATTTCGTGGGGACAGAGGCCACGTTGCCCCATCCGTTAACCGCCGACCGGGCAGTCCGGTTCTGCTCTGCGGCAGGTTGCCTGGGTACGGGGAATGAGCATCGAATTGGCCTGCGGGACTGCCCTCAACAAATTCTGTGCGACTTACGATACAACGAGTGGAGGGACAGGGGAGGAGTGAACGGGCCGTGAGGAAACCAGCTGCATTCAGCACAGACGGGATTTCTGAATACCTTGCTCCGGAAGAAAATGCTTATCCCCGGCTCATGTTAGCCTGCGGCATTTCCAGCTGCCACAGGGCCGGGCCGACCGGCTGTACCGATCGGCTGCTCGCCGCCCTGGATCACATCGTCAGGGTGGTGGAGACCGGTGCGGGGATGCTCTCCGGCCTGCGGCAAATTGCCCGGCGCGCCGCAGAGGAGGGAGACTGGCCGGAGGACAATCATGTAGACCGGGTGGCCGAATACAGCAGGGAGCTGGCCATTACACTCGGGCTGTCCAGGACCCAGGTGGAGGATGTGGCGCAGTCAGCCCGCATGCACGATGTGGGTAAGGTAATGGTCCCGGAGCGAATTCTGCAGAAACAGGGTCCTCTCACCCGTGCGGAATTCGGGCTGGTGCGACTGCACACGGTCTGTGGGGCCGGCATGTTGGGACTGCGGCCCGACATGGGCACGGCGCGACAGATTGCACTGCACCATCACGAAAAATGGGACGGCACGGGTTACCCGTTCGGGCTGCGGGGAGACGAAATACCCCTGCCCGCCCGCATTGTTGCTGTAGCCGATGTGTACGACGCCCTCCGGACCCATCGCCCGTATAAGCTGCCCGTCGATCATAAACGGGCCCTGCACCTCATACTCACCGGTGACGGCAGGACGGAGCCCGGTCACTTCTGTCCCGACGTGCTGGAGGCCTTTGTGGCCTCCCATCAACGGTTTGCCGAGATCTACGAATGGTCAGCGCAGCTCACCGGATCCTGACTGTGCACCCGGTTCGCCCCCCGGCGCCGGCTCCATCGATGGGATCATCTCAAAATCCGGTCGGGGAGCGCCGGTGGCGTTTCAATATGTAGATGAAGAAGGGGCCGCCCAAAAGTGCGGTGAGTATACCGACCTGCAGTTGCATGGGCGCCAGGACGGTGCGTGCTGCTGTGTCTGCGAGAATCAGAAAGCCCGCCCCCACTACAGCTGAGCCGGGAAGCAGGCGGCGATGGTCCGGTCCCACAAAGGCGCGAACCGCATGCGGGACTATCAAGCCAACAAAACCGATGGCGCCGCTGGCCGCCACCGCGGATGCGGTCAACAATGAGGCTATGACCAGCACTGCCTTTTTGAGAACTGATATGTTGACTCCCAGATTGTGTGCCTCTTCCTCGCCCAGCAGGAATGCATTCAGGGGTTGGGCGAGAAACCACAGGGAAACCGAGCCCAGGAGAAAGGGGATGCCCACCAGGTACAGGCGGGCCCAGCTGGCCCCTGACAACCCCCCCATCATCCAGAATACAGCGCTGCCTATTACATGTTCACGCGCGAAGGTGAGAAGAAGGGAGATCAGGGCGGAAAACATGGCGCTTATGGCAATTCCGGCCAGGAGCATGGTGGTCACGTCCACCTCCCCGTTCCAGCGGGCCAGGTTGTAGACCACAAATATTGTAAGGAGGGCGCCGGCGAAAGCCATGGTGGGTACCGCCCCTACACCGAGGATGTTGATCTGTATACCCAGCACCATAGACAGTACCGCTCCAAAGGATGCCCCACTGGAGACCCCAAGGACGTATGGTCCGGCCAGGGGATTGCGAAATAGTCCCTGAAAAGCCGCCCCGGCCAGGCTCAGCCCGGCTCCGACCAGGGCGGCCATGATGGTCCTCGGCAGTCTCGCCTGCACAACTATGGCCCGGTGGGAGGATAGAATTTCCTGATCTCCGATGAGGGCGCGGATGACGGTGCTGCCCGGGACGGTCACCGCACCCCACATCATGCTGGCGATGAGAGCACCGGCCAGAACCAGGAACCCGCCCGTCATGAAGTGGGAATAAGATATGGCACCTGATGAGATCTTCCGCCGTGGGTTCTCCTGCAAGGCTGTATCCTCATCTCCGCGACGCCGGCGCTCTCTATTCCCTGATCCACTGCATCAACTTGTCCTCGTATTCGTCCACGCACGGCAGTTCCTGCAGGCGTTCTGGCCAGATGGCCCGCGCCATCTCCGCAAAGCCAAAGACCAGGCGCGGACCCGCCCGGTGCAGTAGATCAGCATCCAGGATCTCAATGCGGTCTTTCTGTACGGCGGTGATCTCATCCCACCCAGGACGCTCGCCGGAGTCGATCATTTCTCGCGTCTGCTGCAGAGTGCCGATAATCACATCCGGGTTCCGATCAATTACTGCCTCAGAACTGACTTCGGCCCACGGGTCCAGGTCGGAGAAGATGTTGTCGCCTGAGGCCCGTTCAATCAGCAGGTCGGGAAAACTGCCGCCTCCCGCCGTCCAGAGCGGGTCAGGATCAATTTCGAAAAAGACTCCGGGCCTCTCCTCCGGCCCGCCTATGGCCTTCTCTATGCACTCCAGCGCGGCTTCCAATTCCGAGGTCAACCGATCCGCCTCCTCGCTGCGATCGGTGATCCTGCCGAGCCTCTCAGCGGTCCGGTGCAGGTCATCCAGATCATCGGTCAGAATGGCCACGACCTTGAGATCCATGCCCTCCAGCTTCTCGATGGTCTCCATGGTGGTGTGTGATACTATCACCGCGTCGGGTTCCAGTGCTGTAATGACTTCCGCGCTCGGCTCGCGCAGATCCCCCACAGTCTCCATATCTGCCGTTGCCTCCGGCCAATCTGAATACATGTCGACGCCGACAAGCAGGTCTCCGGCCCCGATTGCGTACAGGATTTCCGTGTTGACCGGTCCGATGGACACTATGCGGGAGGGGGGCTGCGAGAAGACCGTTTCTACGTCCCGGTCATCTGTGACGGCAACTGGCTCAGCCTCTTCCCCGTCCGGGGCGTCATCGACGGCATCACCGAAGCACCCGGCGGTTGCCACGGCCGCAACTGCGATGGTGACTAGAAATAGCATGTACCTGCATCGCCAGATATCTCGATTCCTCAGCATCAATGCAACCTCCTCTTAATATCTCACAGAGGCAGGAGCACGGGTTTTTTCGTGCGCGGGTGCGATGTCACTGTCACCTGCTCCGTGCCGTATGCCCGACTGATGTTTTCTGCCCTGAGCACTTCCGAGGCCGTACCCGAGCAGAGGATCTCCCCCCCGGTCATCAACGTCAGCTTGTGGCAGTATTGTGCAGCCAAGTTTAGATCATGCAGCACCATGACCACTGTGGTACCTCTTTGCTCGTTGAGGGAAGAGAGCAGCTCCAGAGTTTCTATTTGGTAGTGAATATCCAGGTGCGTGGTCGGTTCATCAAGAAGGAGAAGATCTGGTTCCTGCGTGAGGGCGCGGGCTATGGCGACTCGCTGGCGCTCGCCCCCGCTGAGAGCGGTGATCGGTCGGTGCGCCAGGTGTTCGAGGTTGCAGGTCTCGAGCGTGGAGGCCACGACTTCCCGGTCGCGTACCCGGCCGTTTGCGGCATAAGGCAGACGGCCCATCTGGACCATCTCGGTCACAGTGAAATGAAAGCGGTCGTCCCGGTTCTGCTTCACGAATGCCATCTTTTGAGCCCGGCAGCGTGCGGACATCTTCGACAGAGGTGAACCCTCGAATACCAGCTCGCCCGCCGACGGCTGGAGATAACCGGTGATCAGCCGCAGCAGCGTGGACTTACCGGCTCCGTTCGGACCGACGACGGCCGAGAAGTCCCCCTTTTCAATCACGAGATCCACGCTGGACAGGACCGGTTGTCCCTCTGCGTGGTAGCTGAAGGTCACATCCTGGAGCGCTGCCTGAACCCGGCTGTTCTGTCCCTTGTTTTCTGCCACGATGCTCTCCTTCCTGGTCGCAAAAAGCCCCGGCCGATCGGCCGGGGCTACGAGTTCGAGTTCGTCTGCTGCGATCCCCTTAAACGAACTGACCCGCGGCCCTTTCAACCGAAGGGCGCAGCGGATGCGCTGGCGGGGCAGGTCTCCTGGCTTCCGGATGAACACATCTCCCCTGTCGGCCTTCCCGTCGGAGCGACAGTGGCTCGAAGCGGGGATGCTAACCGGTCACAGTGGCGGGACCGCGCCGGACTTGCACCGGCTTCCCTATTCTCCCTCTCGCGGAGGGCACCTCACCACCTGCAAGTATCATATTTTAACTGAACCATACCATCACCGCCTGTGACTGTCAATTGCGCGCCGGGTTGATGTGCACGAACACGTCACATATGCGGCAACGGCGGGACTCAATATCTGCTTCCAATTCGTGAACGGTCTCATGTGCTCGTTCCACCGGCAATGCCCCGTCCATGCTGACCTGCAGATCCACAACCAGGTGCCCACCGTACTTGCGCATCCGCACCTCGTCCACGGCACGGATACCGGGTGCGGCTTCAGCGATGCGCCTGATCTCGGAGGCTTCATCTGCGAACTCATCCGGTCGGCTGTCCATGAGCGTGCCGGCTGCAGAGAGCAGCAGTAGCCAGGCGGCGCGCAGCACCAGGATTGATACCAGGATGGCAGCTATCGGGTCGCCGGCTGGGAATCCCAGGCGGGAGGCAGCGATCCCCGCGAGAGCCGCCGCGGAGGACATGGCGTCGGCGCGGTGATGCCAGGCGTCGGCGTCCAGAAGATCGCTTTCCATGCGCAGGGCCGCCCCGTGGGCGTGCCGGTACAGGGCCTCCTTCACCAAAATGGAGGCGAATGCCACCGCCATGGCCCACGACCTGGGTGTGGCCGGGGCCGGCTGCATCAGCTGTCCCGCACCCTGCCAGGTCATCCAGCCCGCCCCGGCCAGCAGGGTGAGGGAAAGAATTGCGGAAGCCAGCGCCTCAGCCTTGCCGTGACCGTAGGGATGATCAGGATCCGAGGGACGGGATGATATGTGCAGTCCGACCAGAACCACACCCGTTGACAGACAGTCCGCTGCAGAATGCAGGGCATCCGCCCGCAGCGACGAGCTGCCGGTTGCGGTCGCGGCAGTCGCTTTTCCGACCGCCAGGGCCGCGTTGGTCAGAAGAGTCATGATGCCCACGCGCATGCCGATGCGGTACCGGTTTTCATCCACAGCACAGATCCCCCCGCAAGAGATGGCGAGATGCTGTGTGTAGTATGCGCCGCTGTAGGACCTCCGAATCGAGGCGGAGAAGGCGTGTGACGGGATCAGTCCCACATTCACCTCCTGGGCCGAGCGACTGGGGGCCGGGCGGGGTGAATATCGCTGCGGCCGGACCCGCCCTGCATGAGGCTGCATCCCGGGGCGTCGAGATTTCTTGCGCGCAGATCCGATTCTTACAAGTGTGTTACATGCGCCGCGATTCGCAGAGAAACACTAAATTATGCCGGGCGAATTATCGGATACTTAGGATGAAGGTGTGGTGCATCGGTTGGACAAATATCAGGGAGGTCGATAATGTTGCGCAGGACAATTGCCGCAGCTACGGTTCTGCTTCTGCTTTTGAGTGCATCTTCTGTGGTGATGGCCGACTCGGATAGTGATGAAGAAGATCAGGTTCTTGTACACTACCAAAACGCACTGCAGGCCAGACGCGCGGTGCGGAATCTGGGCGGGACGGTGGAGGACGAATTCCCATTCATCTCGGTGCTCGCCGCCTCAATCCCGGTAGAGTCCCGGGGGGATCTACAGGATCGCCCGCACGTAAATTTTGTGGAGACTGATCACAAAATCAGCGCCCAGACCGAAATCACAGACGCTCACGGTCATGTTGACCTCGACGATCCAGGCGAACTCTGGGGCATTCTCCGTGTTCTCGGCGGCGAGACTGATGTGTGGAAATACGGCATGGGGGAGGGTGTCAGTGTCGCCATACTTGACACCGGGGTGTACGGGCACGCGGACCTCTCCCTGCAGGACGGTTTCGATGCAGTGAATAATGGGGACACAGATGAATACGGTCAGGGCACAGCGGTGGCCGGCGTGATTGCCGGTGATGGCGACGAATTTGATCCCCCGAGCATCGCCCCTCTCGCCGACCTGTACGATGTTCGGGTGATGGATGCAGACGGTGAGGGCCGTCTCGCACACGCCCTGGCAGGTCTCGAGTGGGCCGTGCGCGAGAATGTGCGGGTAATTCACATGGGCTTTGAACTCACCGGGGAATCAGAGGCACTGGAGCTGGCCTGCGAGGCGGCATACGACGCGGGGGCCTTCCTGGTGGCCGGTGCTGGTGACCGTGGTGAAAATGATGGTGATGTCATCTACCCGGCCGGTCTTGACTGGGTGACCGCCGTCTCCGCCTCGGACGAGGATAATGATATTGCGGAGTGGTCTTGTACCGGCCAGGTCGATTGGATAGCCCCTGGCGTCGGCATAACCTCCACTGCTGCAGATGACGATGATGGGTACTGGACCCTCGACGGGACCGCGCTGGCCTCAGCGCATGCCGCGGGTGCCGTCGCCCTGTTGTGCAGCGCAGATTTCGACCTCAGCAATAAAGATCTGTGGGATGTTCTCGCTGAGAAGGCTGAAGATCTCGGACTGAAAGATAAAGAGCAGGGAGCTGGCCTGATCCGCGTCAATGAGGCCGTGTATGAAGTGGTGGGGGAGACCGGAACAGTCGAGGGACGCGTCAGCTGCGATGAGGACGATGAACCCATTGAGGATGCCGGGGTGAGAGTTGCCGGCACCGGCATCAGCGGCACCACTGATGACGAGGGGGAATTCCTCCTGGAGGAGGTGCCGGTTGGAGAAGGCACGCTCGTCGTCACCGCAGAGGGCTACCGGGAGAAGGAAGTGGCCTTTGAGCTGGAAGAAGAGGATGAGGAGATTGATGTCGGAGACATCTACCTTGACCTGCGGGCGGAGTACGACATCGGTGGATATGTGTACGATCGTGAGTCAGAAGACGGTATCGAGGGTGCCACCATCCGAGTCCGGGGCACCGATATTGACGCGGAGACAGAGGACGACGGTTACTTCGAAATGACGGTGCCGGAGGGGACCTGGGACCTAAGAGCATCCGCCGACGGGTACGAGTCGAAGACCCGGGAAGTAAAAGTGCAAGAGGAAGATTTGGCAATAGTGGAATTTGAACTGCGGGACAAGGATGAACCCGAAGAGGTGGAGAGCGAAGCAGCCGGCCGTCTCCTGCAGCGTCACGTGAACCTGCGGGCGCGCTGGGTGCAGGCCCACGTCTACCCGCCGCGGGGCAGTGACTACAGAGTGGGTGACATCAGTGACGTGAAACTGGAAGGTGTATCGGCCTCGCGCCTGCAGCCGACCGGCCACCGTATGCTGGCCTTCTTCGATGTAGTTGATCTGCTCGACGAACTGGAGGAAGGTGAAGAGATCGAGGTAACGCTGACCGTGGTGGTCGACGACACCCACTACATTGTTGACGACACTGTCAGGGTCTCCGCCCCGGGTCCGCACTTCGGTCCGGATGACGACGATGGCCCCGGTCCCCCGCCGCACGCAGGGGGACGATGAGAAGGTTCTTCCGGTGATCGGACCTTGTGTCTGCCGGGGGGGGAGTTACTCGTCCCCCCCGGCAATAGTCCGGCCGGAAGTGGCCCTGACCGGGCACTTTTCCGGTCATCACCCCGGGCAGTTAATTGCCGTCCTTTCTGGCGTTGGCGAACTGGTCAAAGGCCGGCTGCTGCTCCGGGGGCATGGCCGACCGGTAGGGTTTCCCGTCGGTGCGTCGGGCAAATTCATTGTGCACCCGCTCCAGTTGTTCTGGATCTTTCATCAGGCGGTATCCTGCCTCGGCGAGGATTTTCCCCGCGGCGATCATCCCGCGATGACCGATGCTCATTCCTGCCTGTGCCGTGTACTGCCAGGAATGCCCGGGCGTACCCACGGTGAGGCACGCCGTGCTGATCTGGCCGGTGGGACAGCACCAGCTCACATCCCCCACATCGGTGGATCCGGGGAGGTCGGAGCGCCGCTCGTCCAGTACGTCCTCGTGCAGGGGACGGTCCAGCAATCTGTCCCGCACGTCCTCCGGTACGTTTTCCCTGGCGAGCTCGGCCTCCATCTGTCTATCCGGGAAGGTCGCGGCGATCCCAGTGGCAAACTCATGTTCCTTTTCCGTGAAGCCAGGTGCCCCGACAGCCTGCATGCTCTCGGCCAGTATCCCCTCCATCTGTCGGTTGGGAAGAATCTCATGTATGGCCTTCAGAAGATCGACTTCATACTCAGTTTCCGTCATTTCAGCCGCACCGGAGGCGCACCTGAGCACACGCCGGTAAATATCATCGACCTGTTCGCGACGCGGCGCCCGGACCAGGTACCATACCTGCGCCCGGTCCGGCACGACGTTCGGTTGTCCGCCGCCATCGGTGATGGCGTAGTGCAGGCGGGCCTGATCCGGTATGTGTTCGCGCAGAAATTCTGCACCCATGTTCATGAGCTGTACCGCATCGAGGGCGCTGCGGCCCTGCTCTGGTGCCCCGGCCGCGTGGGCAGATATGCCGCGGAAGGTTATGTTGGCCGCATTGTTGGCCAACGATGACCCGCCCCACACCATATTCAGCGCCGCGGGGTGCCAGCAGAAGCAGGCGTCGCAGTCGTCGAACGCGCCGTCGCGCGCCATGAAGGCCTTTCCGCTGAGGTTTTCTTCCGCCGGACAGCCGAAGTAGATCACCGTTCCGGGCAGCTTTCTGTGCTGCATCTCCTGCTTCAAACCTAAAGCCGCTGCAAGCGAGCCTGCCCCAAGCAGGTTGTGCCCGCAGGCGTGCCCCGGCGCGCCCGGGGTGCCGGGTTTCCGCTCCGGTACCGGTTCCTGTGACATGTCGGCAAGTGCGTCATATTCTCCCAGGTAGGCTATGACCGGGCGCCCCTCGCCCCAGCGCGCGGAAAACGCCGTTGGCATCTGAGAAATGCCGGACTCGATTTCGAAGCCCTCATCCGCCAGGGCCTCCCGCAGGATACGGGCTGATTTGTATTCGTGCAGTGCCAGTTCGGCCTCTTCCCAGATCCTGTCAGAAACTTTCACTATATCGTGCCGCTTGTCCTCTATGTAGGCGAGTGCTGTTTCTGCGTGAACTTGCATGTCAGTTCCTCACTTTCCAGGCTGAGCCGCCGCAAGTATCAACTGCTTCAGCCTCAGCTACCTTCTACATTTTTCCTGGCGTCCCTGCCGCTCGATCACCATGAGCTGTACCTGCACCGACATACAGTTGAGGGCATAACATAATGCAGAAAATGTGTGCGTCTGTGCTTCGGCACGACACCCGCGAGGCGGGCACGCCGGAGTCACAGGGGGAGAGGAGGATCAGCCCATTCTGTTCTGTGGAGATGGTATACTGTATGCCGTGCGGAAAGGTGAGACCCTGTCGGACATCATTGAAAAGACCGGCGCATCAGAGGACGATCTGCGGGAGGCGAACGCAGATGTGAATCTTGAGCGCCTGGAGGAAGGCCAGGTGATCTGCGTCGCCGGTGTACTGGATGAGCTCTGTCCGGAGGGGAAGCTTTACACCGTTCGCCGCAGCGACACTATGTACCGGATAGCGAGACGCTACCGCATCTCGTTCGAAGCCCTGGTAGAGGCCAACCCGCAGATTTCCGACCCGGATCTCATCTATCCGGGAGAAGAACTGTGCATTCCGCCGAGGAGATCTTCGTCCCGCATGGACGAGGGCAGAAATTATGGGGAAGATGAAAAAGACAAAGACGACTGTTCAGCCTGTGAGGATGCCGTCCGTATTACTGCCGCTGGCAGTGATGGTCACTGTCCCGGGGGGATCCTGTACGCTGCGCGGCGCAGGGAGACGGTGAGGGTGCTTGCCCGCCGGTTTGGCCGGGCCGAGCGCGACATCGAGCGTGCGAATCCGGGCATTGATCCTGATCGCCTGGAGACCGGCCAGATCCTGTGCATACCTGATGTGGCGGATGAGCTGTGCCCGGACGGGAAGCTTTACACGGTGCGCAGCGGGGA
>Ga0207421_10008163_pt1 | contig 10945 bp, 8 predicted proteins | sample SodLakKL_010_SED_4_FD_187542 | JGI IMG/M metagenome (GOLD analysis project Ga0207421, IMG submission 187542) | Alkaline sediment microbial communities from Lake Tanatar, Kulunda Steppe, Russia - 8KL_010_SED (SPAdes) (version 2) | ecosystem: Environmental > Aquatic > Non-marine Saline and...
CCTTCATCTGCCTGAGCGATATAGCCTACCGCTATAATGCCGTAATTTGTTGATCTGGTCAGTTTCATTGTGTTACTCCTTACTACTGTTAAAAAAAGTTTCATCTTAGCACAATATTTACTCCATATATCTGTAATTATAAGAGATGACCAACATAGTTCAACACTTTATCTATGGAATTTTAATCTTTATCATAATAAATTTTTACAATCCAGACTGAAAAAACGCATTGCTGGTATTACGGTATTGAGCAGCCAGTTTAAGTGCTGTCAATTTTTAATTTTGAAATAATGTCAACGCTGTTGAACAAATCGAGGGAAAACTGGTAGAATGATAAGCTGGATTAACATTGCGTAATTTTTGGGTTTTGTGATATTGTCTTATGTGGAAAGTTGAGCGACCTAACCCCGTCAAACTGATTGTCGGGATACTTGCTGCTGATGAAAACTGCCTCGCGGCAGCGTGTCAGATGACACAGAAAAAGCTCGGACATGCCGACTTTGTCTCACAGATATGGTCTTTTACGGAGACCAAATACTATGAGGATGAAATCGGGACGGATGTTCTTCGACAGTTTTTGAGTATAGAGCGGCTGCTTCAACCCGGCAGGCTGGCGCACATAAAACATAAAACGAATCTGATGGAGCGGAAACTGGCGAAGAAATTTGACTATTTGCCGCGGCCTGTCAATCTGGATCCGGGGATCATAGAGCCTTCGAAGCTGGTGCTGGCCACGACGAAAAACTTTTCGCATCGGATATATATCGGCAAAGGTATGTACGCCGAGACAACATTGCGGTATCATAAAGGCCTATGGCAGCATTTTGATTATACTTTTCCGGACTATCATCGCAGTGAATACCATGCGTTTTTTGAAAAAGTCCGGCAAAGATTACTGGAGCAGCTAAAATCGAATCATTCATAACAGCAGCATTGGTCTTGCTCATAAGCTCTTTTGCTTTCTCGGCGGCGCTGACGGCCCTGACGAGAAAGGTTGCGCTGCAAAAGGGGTTTGTCTCTACCCCTCGAGCAGATAGACATAACATCAGAACGGTTGCTCTGGGCGGTGGAACCGCAATATTCGCGACACTGTTTTTATTTCTGGCGGCTGGGGTGATTGTCGTGAAATTCGCAATCGCGCCGGGGGAGTCTTCGTTTATCGGGGAAAACTTGGCGGTGCATGTCGAGGGTTTTATTGAGAGGATTCCCCAACTTCTGGTGACACTATTGTGTTTGGCGGGGTTGTTCGCGGTTGGACTTTATGACGATATAAAACACCTTGGCCCATTCAGAAAGCTGGCTATTCAGTTCGTTGTGGCGATCGCGGCGGCAACTCTTGCGGATATCAGGTTGGATTTTTTTATACACAACAGGGTGATAACGACGGCGATGTCGGCAGTCTGGATAGTTTTGATAATCAACGCATTTAACTTTCTTGATAATATGGATGGACTGGCGGGGGGGATCGCAGTGATAGTTACATCGATATTGCTTGCAGCAGCGGTGATGAGCGGACAGGTGTTCGTCTCGGCGCTTGCGGTTTTATTTATCGGGACGATGCTCGGATTTATGGTGTTTAATTTTCCGCCGGCGAAGATTTTTATGGGTGACGCCGGTTCGCTGGTTATGGGCTTTGTGGTGGCGCTGCTTTCGTTGCGAACGACATATTATCAGGAGGCTGTTTCCGGTCAGTGGTATCCTGTTTTGCTGCCTCTGGTTGTTATGGCGGTGCCGCTTTATGATTTTGCAAGTGTGACATTTCTGCGATTGATGCAGGGTAAAAGCCCCTTTGTCGGCGATACACAACATTTTTCACATAGGTTGCGGAAGCTGGGCTTGTCGGACATACAGGCTGTACTGACCATTTATCTGGCGACCTTGTGCACGGGATTTGCCGGGACTTTTCTGTATCAGGTGAACTTTATTGGCGCGATTTTGATATTTATTCAGACCGGCTTGATACTTGCGATTATCGCGATATTTGAGATTACGGCCGCAAACAGCAAATAAAAAAGTCCGTGCGGCGCCGAAACAATTTCATTTTTCCCTTTGTCATAGTAAAATTGAGCATATGGCAATTAAAAAACCAGTCTTAAAGAACGGTAAAACACCTGCTTTGCGTGCGGTGGAATTTGGATTTTTATGCCTGTTTCTGGGTGTAATGGCTCTGCGGGCAACTTTTACCGAAAGTCCCGGCGGCGTCGGCGGCACCCAGCATATAAATATATTTACGAGCATTTACAGTCTGTCCTTTTCTCTTGCGCTTTTATTAGGTGTTTGCGTGTGGGTAATTTTTAACTTCACTTCCGCACGACCTCGCTGGCGGCTGACGGGCTGGGAAGTTCCAATAATCCTGTTCGTAATAGCGGCAATTGCAGCCGGAGCAGGAGCGGCTGATAAGAGGGCGGCAATTACCAGTTTCGCGGTGTTGATAGTTCCGCTGATGGCGGCGCTGGCTCTTGTTCAGGTGCTGGACAGACCTGCCAGGGTCACAGCGGCGCTGGTGGTCATAACAGGGCTGGGGGTTATGGCCACATACCAATATATTGAGCAGTTCTGGATAACCGGCGAGGAAACGGTGGCTCAATATGAGGCTGATCCGGAGGAGTTTTTACAGCCGCTCGAGATTACACCCGGAACTTTTCATCATTTGCTTTTTGAGCATCGGCTCTATTCCCGCGGGGTTAGAGGTTCTTTTACAACGGCCAACTCGGCAGGATCATTCAGCATTCTCGCCACATTCGCCGCCTTAGCCGTTTTTACGGGCATACTGCATAAGCGAAAATCCGGTAATGATGAAAGTCAGCGGCGTTTTCCGCTTCTGCCGGCTTTTGCGTTGGGTTTGTGCGCTTTAGGGATAGTGCTTACCCAGAGCAAAGGAGCTATCGGCGCCGCAGCCATCGCGGCGGTTATGTTTGGGGCGTGGTGTTTGTTTCATTCTTGGATTGGCCGGCATAAAAAGCTGCTGGTGGTATTGACGGTTCTGGTAGTTATCGCTGGTACGATTTTTGTAATTTATTATGGGTCAGCGCACGGAACTCTACCCGGCGGTAAATCAATGCTGATTCGATGGCAGTACTGGCAGTCATCGTTGCGGATGTATGCGGATAACCCGGTCACAGGCGTTGGGCCGGCAAATTTTAAGTATTACTACCCCGCATACAAAATACCCGAAGCGGTGGAAACTGTAACAGACCCGCATAATTTTCCTTTGTCGATGCTTACTCAGTACGGCCCGCTTGGCCTGGCGGCGATGCTTGGTGTGGTGATTTTGCCGCTTGCGGCTTTGGCAAGAAAGCGACAGCCGGTAAAGACCGAGCAGAGCGGAGCTGATATGCGTTTTATCATATACCCGGCTATGGGGATTATTATTCTTGCGCTGCTCGTGTTACGGCCGCTGCTGATACCGATGACGACGGATATGACCGCACCGGCGTGGGTGACGATGTATATTGGCTTCGCGGTCTATATTATTCCTGTATTAATATTTGCTCTGGGTGTTTTACTTTTTAGCCTGGATAACCGAACAGCACAGTCAGAGCGATTTTCTCCTGCTCGCGCGGCACTTTTTTGCGGAGTTATCGGCTTTTTTATACATAGTTTGCTTGACTTCGCTATTTTCGAGCCGTCTGTTTATACTGCATTCATGGCGATTCTGGCGTGTATTCTGGCGATTGACTTTGACACTGCAAAGCGAACGACACTTAACCTTCCGTCCTTTCTCTCAGTTAAAATGCCGGCGATAGTTCTTGCGGTAGTTATGCCGGCCGGTTATCTGTTTTATGTGTTTGTTCCGCCGACTCGCTCTATGACAAAGCTCGACAGGGCATACACGGCTTTCGATGACGGTCGTTTCGATTATGCCCATAGATTGACCGGACAGGCTGTTGAGTTAGATCTGATAGATCCGGCTGCGCCGACGGTGGCCGCGAGATTATATCTAATGGATTATCACCGTAAAGATGCCAAAGACGAATCTTTGCTGAGAAAAACCGAAGACAATCTTCTAACAGCCATAAGCAGGAATCCGAAGAATTTTAGATACTATGAGAATCTGTCAGATGTTTATGTCTATCTGGCCGAGAATGCCGAGGATGAGCAAAAAGATTTCTATCTGCGACAGGCGATTAGAGCGGCACAGCAGGCAGTGGAGCGATATCCCGGTTCGGAAAGGCTGCGTTTTTCTTTTGCGCAAATTGCCGAAAGGCTGGGCAAGGAACAATTAGCCCTCGAGCAATATCAAAAGGTTGTGGAAATAGAAGAGGCGTTTCGCGATTTTTTCCCACGGATTTTCCCTGAACATGATTTTGTAAGTCGGCTCGGCAGTAGCAAGTATGAAATCACTCAGCGTAAAATCGAAGAGATGAAATAACAATCAAAATATAGGAGATGAAGATGTCTTCAGGAGCAGCATCAGGAGGCGCGTCGGCTGCAGGCGCTGCCGTAGCTATGGCAAACGCGATTAGGGCGTGCGGGACGATTATTACGGTTGAAGCAAGCGAATTCGAGCAGATATTACAACAGACCGAAGCGCCGCTTGTCGTTACGGCCACTCAGGGTATTTTCAAAACAAGCTACAGGTATATCACAAGCTATCGGGGTCTGGCTTTTTATTGCCAAAACGCTACATCCCTTGTGCTGCCGAGCAGGGCGGAAATCATAAACGCCAAAAAAATCACAGTACCGAATATATAATGAGTCTGCTGCGTTTATGGTTTGTTTGTTATGATGTTGTCTATCAGCCTTGCCTGGCCTAAGCGGGCGGCGATTGCGATCAATGCTGGGCCGGTCAGGATTTCGAGCGGCTCAAGGGTATCGGGGTTTACGATTTCTAAATATTCGATGTTTATCTGCGCGGATTTTTTCAATACTGCCTCCATTTCACGGCGGATTTTGTCGGGGTCTTTCTGGCCCGATTGGATTAGCTGCTGTGCTTTTTGGAGGCTCTGATAGAGCAGGGGTGCGTCTTTTCGCTGGTCGGGGGTTAAATATTTGTTTCTGCTTGAAATGGCCAGGCCGTCTTTTTCACGGATAGTGGGGCAGACTACTATTTCCAGAGGCATGTTGAGATCTTTAACCATTTTTCGAATCAGGATTGACTGCTGGGCATCCTTTTGGCCGAAAAAGGCATAGTCCGGCTGTATGATGTTGAAAAGTTTTGCACAGACGGTTGTAACGCCCCTGAAATGAGTCGGTCTGGATGCTCCGCAAAGGTTTTCACAAAGCTGTTCAACCTGTATCCAGGTTAGGTTTTTTTCGGGATACATTTCATTTGCCGACGGCGCAAAGACCATATCAACATCGAGCTGCCGGCAAAGCTCGAGGTCTTTTTCCATCGGGCGGGGGTAATTTTCGTAATCTTCGTTTGGGCCAAACTGAGAGGGGTTGACGAAAATACTGACTGCCAGGAATACACAATTTTCTCTTGCCGTTTCTATCAGTGATGCGTGTCCGGCGTGCAGTGCTCCCATTGTGGGTACAAGTCCTACCGTGCAGTCGTTTTGGCGTGCAAGTCTGACATGCCTTCGAGCTCTGGCTATTGTGGAGGCAACATTCATTTTTCGTCCTTTGGTGTTTTGCCAACAGTGTACAGCGCCACCTGTTTTGCAAGGTGATTCAACTCAGCGTCATTATAACAGTCGAACCGTTCCATCGGCAACTCAATCACGGGAGATTTCCGCCAGTTTCTAAAAAGCTCATCATAAGCAGCGGCAAGGGTGTCCAGAAATTCGGTTTCGATGTTCTGTTCGTAAGGTCTGTTGCGTTTTTGAATCCGCCGCATACAATTTTGCGGGGTATCGGTAAGGTAAATTGTCAGCACCGGTCGGACCGGCCTGTCCTGAATCTGGCGATATAAGCGTTCATACAACGCGAGCTGGCGGTCGTCCAGCAGTGCTGTGGCGTAAATCATCTCCTTATCAAAAACATAGTCGCAGAATATGCGCTGCCCGGCTTTTAGCAATTGGCGGTCAAGCTGTTCGGCCCTGCTTGCCAGAAAGTACAATTGGCAATCCAGTGCCAGTTCGTGTTTGCCGGCATAAAGCTCCGGCAGGAAAGGATTGGTGTCATAGGCTTCGAACACCGCCTCGACACTGAAGTGTTTTGCCAGTTTATTGGCCAGCGTAGTTTTCCCCACGCCTATTAACCCTGCGATGCAGACAAGCTGGGGCTTAACAGAATCAAGTGCAAAGTCTTGCCCGCAAAGGCGATCTAACAGCACCGATACCGGTTCGCTTAGCACAGGATGAACAATATCCGCCTTTAGCTGCACCAGGCCTTTTAATACAAAGCTTCGCAGGTGCATCTGCGGATGTGGGACTTTCAGGGTTGGTGAGTCTATTATTTGACTGCCGTAGAGAATGATATCCAGATCAATTGTTCTGGGCGCCCATTTTTCCTGCCGCCGTCGGTCAAGTGAGTTTTCAATTTGGTGCAGAGTTTTAAGCAGTGTCTCCGGCGGCAGGTTAGTTTGTATTTCGGCTACGGCATTGAGATAGCGGCTCTGCTGCATATTCGCCAGCGGCGGCGATTCGGTTATGTCACTTAGGCTTACGCCAGTTATGCCGTCGGTGGACTCAAGAGCTTCTCTCGCTTTTTTAATGAAAGCCCGCCGGTCGCCCAGGTTGCTTCCCAGCCCGATATACGCCGTTATAGCATTTGACATTTGCCGGGGCCTCCATCTTTTCCGACAGAGCGTAGTCTATAGTTTCGCGATTCGCCTTAGGGCTTCTTCGACATTATTCGGCTGAGGGAAAGCCGTCAGCCGGAAATATCCTTCGCCGGCGGCGCCGAAGCCCGCTCCGGGCGTACCGACGACATGGGCTTTATTAAGCAGTACATCGAAAAAGTCCCATGAGGTCATTTCGTTTGGTGTTTTGAGCCAGATGTAAGGTGCGTTCACTCCGCCGTGGACTTCATAGCCCAGTTCGGACAGTGTTTTTCGTATCAGGCCGGCGTTTTTCATATAGATGTCGATGTTTTCCTGTATCTGTTTTTTGCCTGCATCGCTGTAGGTAGCGGCGGCTCCGGCCTGTGAAATGTATGAAGCACCGTTGAATTTCGTGCCTTGTCTGCGGTTCCAGATGCTGTTGAGATCAATGGCCTGGCCGTCTTTGGTGTAGGCTTTGAGTTGCCTGGGAACAACGCAATATCCACAACGAACACCTGTAAAGCCAGCTGATTTGGAATAACTGCGAAATTCTATCGCGACCTCTTTGGCGCCTTGAACTTCGTATATTGAATGTGGTATATCATCCTCGGTGATGAAAGCTTCATAGGCGGCGTCAAACAGTATTACGGCTTTATGCTCTCTGGCGTATTCAACCCACCTGGCGAGCGTTTCTTTCGATACAACCGCGCCTGTAGGATTGTTTGGAAAGCAAAGATATATCAGGTCAACCTGCTGTGTCGGCAACTCCGGCGAGAAGTCATTTTCAGCGGTGCAGGGCATATAGACTATTTTGCCGTATCTACCATTCTCGTCCGACGGGCCGGTTCGTCCTGCCATTACATTAGTATCGACATAAACAGGATACACCGGGTCTGCTACTGCAACTGTATTTTCCAGTCCGAAAATTTCCTGAATATTGGCGGTGTCGCATTTTGCGCCATCACTGATAAAAACTTCGGTGGTCTCGATATCTACACCGCGAGACTTATAGTCATGCTGTACGATAAGATTTGCAAGAAAATCATATCCTCGTTCCGGGCCGTAACCATGAAAGCCGTTGGAAGTGCCAAGCTCGGCGACGGCTTTTTTCATAGCCTCGGTGATAGCCGTTGGAAGCGGCTGAGTAACATCGCCTATGCCCATACTGATAACATCAGCGTCTGCATGGTTTTGCTTGAATACTTTAATTCGCCTTGAAATTTCCGGAAACAGATAGCCTGCTTTTAATTTCAGAAAATTTTCGTTCAAAATAGCCATTTGTAATACCTTTTCTCCCTGAATAAGGGTAATCGAGTAAGTTCGGCTTTGCTGTAAAGCCCTCAATGACGCGGTATTATATTGGCTAAAGGGCTGTGAGTCAACCTTGCAGCGAAAAAGGCTATTTATCAACCAGCCAGCTTGAACCGCAGTGGATATCGACGCGGACAGGGATATCGAGGGACAGAGCGGTCGCCATTTCATCTCGTATCCACTTGATATGTTGTTCGGCCTGGTCGGCAGGCATTTCAAAAACAAGCTCATCGTGAACCTGGAGCAGCATTTTTACGGCGGGGTGTTGCTGTTCTATTTTCCGATGGATATTTATCATAGCGACTTTTATCAAATCGGCGGCAGAGCCCTGAATGACAGTGTTCACTGCAAGCCGCTGTGCCTGCAATCGCCGAGCGTTATTGGAACTGTTGAGATTGGCGATGCGGCGTCTGCGGTGAAGAATTGTCTCGACATAGCCATTTGCAGAGGCCTTTGCGATGATATCGTCCATGAATTTTCGGATTGAGCCGTAGCGAGCGAAATAGGCGTCTATGAACTCCTTGGCCTCGCTTCTGCTGATGCCAATAGAGTTTGACAGTCCGTGCGCGCTTTGGCCGTAGATGATGCCGAAATTAACGGCTTTGCATTTAGACCGCATCTGTCCGGTAACATCTTCCAGCGGGACATTGTATATCTCAGATGCGACGAAGCTGTGAATGTCCATATCCCGGGCAAAGGCGTCTTTAAGTGTTTCATCGCCGGAAAAATGCGCCAGCAGGCGAAGCTCGACCTGTGAATAATCGGCGCTTACTATGCAGCTTTGCTTTTGTGCGGGGACGAAAGCGGCGCGGATTTTACGGCCTATATCGGTGCGGATAGGGATATTTTGCAGGTTCGGAGAGCTTGAGCTTAATCGCCCTGTCGCGGTGACAGTCTGGTTAAAGCTGCAATGCAGACGGTTTGTTCTTGGGTTGATAAGTGAACCGAGTTTATCGACATAGGTGTTTTTGAGTTTGCTTAACTGGCGGTATTGAAGGGTCAGGTCGATGATTTCATGCTCTTGTGCCAGAGATTCCAGCACGGTAACATCTGTGCTTCTGCCGGTCTTACCCATACGCCCCGAAGTTAGCCCGAGACGATCGAAAAGAACCTCACCGAGTTGTTTAGGCGAATCGATATTGAATACCGTCCCGGCCAGTGCATAAATTTTCTCGGTAAGCTGCTCGAGTTGCGCCGATAACTCAAGTGACATCTCCCTTAGCAGGCGAACATCAATTGATACACCGTTTCGTTCCATAGCTGCCAGCACATTGGCCAGAGGCATTTCCACCTGTTCAAAAAGGCGGCGTATATCCGGTTCGGTTTCGAGTCTTTTGTGCAGGTGCCCGCCAAGGCGATAGATAATATCAGCCGATTCACCGCCGTATCGACAGGCCGCGTCAGTATCGACCATATCAAAGCTCAGCTTGTTTTTACCTTTTCCGGTAAGTTCAACCAGTTCCATACAGCGGTGGCCGAGGAAGTCGTTTGCCAGCCTGCTAAGTGAATGATCGCTTCGTTCGGCGTCGAGACAATAAGACGCTATCATCGTATCAAAGCTAACGCCGTCAATGCAAAGCCCGGCGTTTTCCAGCGTCAGCGCATTATATTTGACATCGTGACATATTTTAGAATAACCGGTGTCGCAGAGAATTGGATCCAGTTTTTCACGAAGCAGCCGAATATCCAGACTCGCAGCTCCCAGCGAGGCTTTCACCGGCAGATAATAAGCTTGTCCTGGCTCCCATGAGAAGCCCATACCGATAAGCTCTGCCCGCATCGGCAGCGCAGATTTTGCCTGAACATTCATCGCAAAGGTTTTCCGGTTTTTCAATTCGGACACAAACTGGTCAAATTTTTCAGGCGTGTCAATAAGGTTGTATTCCGGTTCTGCGGATTCGACGGAGAGGGCTGTATTTTCGGGTATATTGCTGTTTTCCCGGCTGGTTTGAAGCTGCCGTAACAGTTTATTAAAGCCAAGCTCGGCGAAAACAGCTTTGAGTTTTTCCTGATCGAAATCCTTGCGCACAAACAGCTTGCAATCAGCATCTACCGGCACATCTTTTCGTATAAGCAGCAGTTCTTTGGAAAGCAGAGCGTTTTCTTTATTAGTTCGCAGGCTCTTGCCGCGTTTGCCCTTTATTTCATCGGCGTGTGCAAGCAGATTATCCAGTGAGCCATATTCGCGAATCCATTGCCTGCCGGTTTTTGGCCCTACATCCGGCACGCCGGGGATGTTGTCGCTGGCGTCGCCCTCGAGTGCAAGGCAATCTACGAACTGCTCCGGCCTAACGCCGATTTTGGCTTCCATCTTCGCCGCGTCGATAACCTTGTCTTTGCGGATATCGTAAACCCGTATGTTTTGGTTGACAAGCTGGAGTATATCTTTGTCGTTTGAGCAGATATAGACCTGGCAACCTTGCTGACTGGTTTTTTCGGCCAGAGTGCCTATTATGTCGTCAGCCTCGAAGCCGTCCACGCGAAGCATCGGTATATTCATAGCCTGCAGTATTCGCTCAATCTGTTTGATCTGGGCGGGAAGTTCCTCCGGCATCGCCTCGCGATGGGCTTTGTAGGCCTCGTAAATATCTTTGCGAAAAGTTCGCTCTTTGCTGTCCATCGCCACAGCCAGCATATCAGGCTTATGCCGCTGAATCAGCCCCATCAGCATATTCGTGAAGATATAGCTTGCCTTTGTAGGTTCACCTGACGGGCTTGTCAGTTCCTGCTGCATAGGAGCAAAAAAGGCAGCATATATATGTGAATGACCGTCGATGATGTAAAATTTTTCCGCCATTTGGGCAAGCTTACTGTCACCTGAAGCATCTGTCAATACCGCGGCAAAAACAAGGTATAAAATTTGACGGCTTAATCCCTTGTAAATAAAAGGGTTCTTCTAAAAATAGGTTAATTATGTGCATGTAATTGCATATTTGGTATATTGCTCATTAACAATTGAATTACGGTTATTCGGATCATTATCAA
>Ga0207421_10008165_pt1 | contig 10943 bp, 11 predicted proteins | sample SodLakKL_010_SED_4_FD_187542 | JGI IMG/M metagenome (GOLD analysis project Ga0207421, IMG submission 187542) | Alkaline sediment microbial communities from Lake Tanatar, Kulunda Steppe, Russia - 8KL_010_SED (SPAdes) (version 2) | ecosystem: Environmental > Aquatic > Non-marine Saline and...
GAGGTCAACGCCGACGATGACCACTCCGAGGGCGATGACAGCCAGCACAATCGCGACTCGACGTGACTGGGCAACCGCAGAGACCGCGAGCGCGAGCGCAAGCGCGACGAGACCGTAGAGCACGGTCAACGAGAGAAAACGGACGAACAGGAGCGGCGAGTCGACCCCGCGGTGGGTCGCAAGCGTCGCCGGGTCCGGTGGTGACTGCGTCGACAGGTAGAGCCCGACGAGCGCCAGCGGAAGCGCGAGCGCGACGGTCAGCGCGAGCGCCCGTCCAGCGTAGACGCCGAGAACGTACGCCCACGCCGGAACGGGGTAGGTCTCGAGCACTTCGAGCTCGCCGCGGCCGGCGTCGTCGGTGATCGTCCGGTAGCCGAGCGCGATGGCGACGGCAGGGACGATCAGCTCGAACGGCAAGAGCAGGTCGGCCGCAGCGGGGACGTACCCCACCTCGACGCCGGTCCCAGCAAGGACACCGAACGCAACCAGCGCGACGCTGGCGACCAACACCAGGTACGTTCGCGAGCGTGCAACGGTCAACAGCTCCCGAGCCAGTACTGTCTGGACGACGCTTCGTCGGCTCCCGAGACCCGTCTGCGCACCTGTCTCGGCCTCCACGTCGTGAGGCCGCTCTGTCTCCTGTGTGTGTGTCGCGTCCGTGCTGGTCACTGGCCGATCACCTCCACGGAGCCGGCTTCGCGCGAGACGGCAGCGTCGAACACCGCCTGTAGGGACGTACACCCGTACCGCTCGAACAGCTCCTCGGGCGTCCCGAACGCCCGCAGCGAGCCCGCCTCGATGACGGCGATCCGATCAGCGAACCGTTCTGCGAGAAGCATATCGTGGGTGCTCACGAGGACGGCAGTTCCGTCGTCAGCGAGCTCGCGGGTCACCTCGAACGTGCGCCGGCGCATCCCCGGATCGAGCCCGCTTCCCGGCTCGTCGAGCACCACCACGGGTGGCGCGCCGACGATGGCCTGGGCGATGCCGAGCAGCCGTGTCATCCCACCCGACAGCGCCTCGACGTTCCGGTCGGCGGCGTCACCGAGGCCGACGCGCTCGAGCAGCTCCTCGGGCTCGCCACCGACGAACGAGGTGTAGAACTCGAGCGTCTCTCGGGCCGTAAAGCCGGGCCTGAACGCCGGCTGCTGTGGAAGATAGCCGATCCGCCGCCGGCTCGGGGGGCCGTCGTAGGAGACCGTTCCCGAATCCGGCGAGAGAATTCCCGCGAGGGTGCGCAACAGTGTGGTCTTTCCGGAGCCGTTCGGGCCGATCAGCGCTGTCACACCCGGACCGACGGCCAGAGAGACACCGTCGAGGACGTCGACGTCGCCGAACGAGTGCGAGAGATCCGTCGCAACGAGCGTTTCCTCCTCACTCGTCACCGCGATCACCTCCGGAGGTGTCTGCGTCCCCCGAGAGCTCGGCGACGACCTCCGGCTGTACAGGGTCGGCCGCCGGCGCGGTGTCGACGACGTTCCCCTGTCGGAGCCCCGGAGAGGTCGCCTGGATCTCCGCAAGCGCCGTTGCAGCCGGCGACTCCGCCAGCGTCACTGTCCCGTCTGTCCGGTGAAGACGGCTCTCGACGGGATCGGTCGGAGCGTACGCGCGTTCGAGCGACCCATCGATCGTGTCACCGTAGGCGCCGTCCCAGTAGTTGCCGCGCCAGATCTGGAGCGGGCCGACCGTGCCGACGCTCACGGGCTTCTCGTTGGCGACGATGTCGTTCTCGACGAGCTCGTCGGAGGGGAACGTCGAACCCGACCGAACTCCCACGTCGTTCCCGTAGATGACGTTGCGCTCGTAGCGGGACTGGCTCGTGCCTGCGTTCAGCCCGAGGCCGTTGTTCGCGAGCACGTTCTCTGCGACGTACGACCGCGAGCCGCCGGGGATGAGCCCTGCGGCAGCCTCGCGGACGTCGTTGCCGACGACCGCGTTGCGCGCCGGGGAGGTCATGATTGTGACTCCGGCGGAGCTCTGGCCCCGAGCGACGTTGTCGGCGATGAGCGAGTCGGACGTGTACATGAAGTGCACCCCGAACCGGTTGTCGGAGAACGCGTTGTCCCGGATGACGCTCTCGGGGGCGCGGTGGAGGTAGACCCCGTCGCGCCCCCCTTCGAACGTCGAGCTCTGGACGACCACGGGCGACCTGACAGAGAGCACACCCATGAACCCCTCCCACGGATCGTCGCTGCCGGTGACCGAGAGACGCTCGACCACGCCGTCCGGCGAGTCCCTGTAGAGAACCCCGCTTGCTGGCGTGTCGATCCCGACGTCTGCGACGTAGACGTCGGCTGCGCCGACGACGGCGATGCCGGCGTCGGTCTGTCCGTAGCCGGTATCGACGGCATCGTCCCACTCGTCGTCACGGTCGGTTTCGTACCGGTCGTGGTCAGAACGCGTCTCATTCCCCACCCCTGTGACCTCCAGCCCGACGACTGCGGCCTCGTCTGCCCTGACCGTCAGGACCGTCCCGCTGTCGTTTCCGCGGATCGTGGCGTTCTCGCCGCGGAGGGTGACCGGCCGATCGATCTCGACGTGTTCCTCGTAGACGCCGTCGGGAACCAGCACCGTCGAGTTCGCCGGGGCCGCGTCGACGGCCGACTGTACGGTCGGCTCGTCCTCGCCGACGACGACAGACACCTCGCGATCAAGCGCTGGCTGCACCGTCGAGAGACGCTCGTCTGCGTGTGCGTGAAGCTCGGGCACCGTCTCGCGGATCGCTGTCGCGTCGTCGAGCTCGAACGTCGTCGACCGGACAGTCGACCAGCCGACGACCTCCCCGCCGTAACGGTCGGCGAACGTCCTCGCATCGTCCGCCTCGCCGAACGCGACGACCGTCTCGCCGACGGGGGTCCGGGCATCGCTGCCGAGGACGTACCAGGCGTCGTCAGCACGGACCCACCCCGGCTCTACTGCCGGTTCGAGCAGGCCTTCCTCGGTCAGCTCGAGCTCGGTTCCGGCGTAGTCGGAGACGTGGATACTCAACGGCTCGCCGAACTGCTGTGTGTGCGCTGGCTCGGAGAGCGCCTCGACGGCCCGTTCGACGCCGTCGTAGCCGACCACGTAGCCGTAGCCGGAGTAAAACACCTGGACGCGTGGCACCGAGAGGCCGCGCTCGCGGAGCTCGAAGTAGTCCTCGTCGGGGATACCGAGCGAGACGGTGTCGCTGTGTGGAACCGGCTCCGGCTCCGCGTCCCCGACGCCGAGTGCGAACGCTCCGACGGAGATGAACAGCCCGGCGAACAGGACGGCAACGAGCCCACGACGAACGGCGGCCCCACGGTACAGCTCACGGGTTCGGCGACTCACTGAGTAAGCTAGCCGTCGCTCGCATTTACGAGTACTGGTGTGCGGCTCGAACGGGCTCTCACTGCCCGGCCCTGGCGTAGAGGTACAGGACACAGAAGACGAGCACAGCCTCGGCAGCTTTCGTGATCACGCGCAGTGGGTTCAGCGCGCCGTCGACGTAGAACGCCTCGACGCCCCAGCCCTGAACCGGAAACAGCGCGACGATCGTCACGAACGAGTACACCGCTGCGACCAGAAACAGCGGCCGTCGCCAGAGCCGCGTCAGATACAGCGCTGCGCCACCGAGAAAGCCCAGCCCGTTGAGCACGAACAGCGCAGCCATCACGGCGCTCATCTCGATCGCGTTCGTCGCCGCGATCAGATGCAACACCCCCGTAATGACCGCCATGAGGACGGCGACGTAGCCGACTGGGTTCTCGGGCAAAACGATCGTCGAGTCTGTCGTAGCTGTGGGATTTTCGCCCATAGCTCTCTCACAGTGGCGACCGACAAGAGAGTCCGGTTAGCGTGTGACAAACGCGCGTTCCGTCCAGCGTTCTCAGCTACCGAGAATCCGCGCACCGTTCATACTGCCGATCTCACTAGCGCCTAGCCAGTATAGCATGTCAGCAACACGCTCTCGACTCTACAGCTGTGTTCGCGACAACCCCGGTATCCACTTCAATGAGATCAGCCGGCGGCTCGAGATCGCGACCGGACAGACCCAACACCACCTCCGCGTCCTGCAGGACGAACAGCGGATACACCGCGAGGATGTCACGGGCCGGGCGCACTACTACGTCCCAATCTATAGCCTCGACGAGCGCCGAACGATCGCCCTCTTGCGCCGGGAGACGACCAGAGAGGTGATCGTCTACCTGCTGAAACACGAACGCGCACGTCCCGTCGCGATCGCTGACCGCATTGGCGTCGTTCGGAGCACCGTCGAGTGGCACCTCTCGAATCTCGTCGAGTTCGGCGTGGTAGAGAAAGAAGTTGTCGAAGACGACGAAACCGGACGCGTCGTGGTGTCGCTCGTCGACCGCGCAGAGACGTACCGGCTCCTCCGCGAGATCGAGCCACGGTGGACGAATCGGCTCGTCGATCGGTTCATCCGTCTGACCGACGAACTGCTCGAGGACTGAGACGGCTCACCGTAGCTGTCCAGAGAGTCTCGCCACGACAGAGAGCGCAGCCGACCGATGCGCCCTGCCAGACGGACTGGCGCCTCACCGATCGCTCGGCGTACGGTAACACCTGTGCCAGCGGCGGCCGTCGCTCAGGTTTCGACGGTCGGACCAGAGCACATATTCCGTCGGGACGACTTTACTCGTACATGACGATCAGAGACAGGGGCGCCCTCCAGGACCGGCGAGCGGTGCTCACGTCGCTTGCGGCGGGGACTGCTATCGCACTCGCCGGCTGTCTGGGTGACGAGGACGTCCCCGATCCAGTTGCGCTCGATGACGGCCAGTCGTGTGAACAGTGTGATATGCAGATCGACGTCCACCCGGGCCCGGCCGGGCAGGCGTACTACCTCGACGATCCACCCCGTGACCTCCCCGACGACCGCGAGGATGGGATCGCGCACTTCTGCAGCACGTGGTGTACGTACACGTACGTCCTCGAACGCGAGGACGAGGCTGAGCCGGCGGGGATCTACGCGACAGATTACTCGACCGTCGACTACGCCGTCGAACCCGAAGGTGGCGCGACGGTGATCAGCGCTCACCTCGGGGCGGAGGCGTTCGCCGCCGTCGAGGAGCTGAGCTACGTCGTCGACAGCGACGTCGAAGGCGCGATGGGGGGCTCGCTCATCGGGTTCTCGGACGCTGACGAAGCCGACGCGTTCGCCGACGAACACGACGGGACGGTCGTCGGCCACGGCGACGTCACGCTCGAACTCGTCGCCAGCCTGTGAGCTAGCGCCCGAGGGCGCGTGTTGCGATGGCGAGCGAGCCGGCACCCCAGAGCAGCAGCCCGGCGAGGCTCGCGAGCGGCGAGGCAGTCTGTGGGCCCCCGACAGACGTGACCGCAACAGCCGTTTCCAGAACGAGGCCGCGGTAGGCGCTCAGCGGGCTGATCGCAAGCGAGCGGATCAGCCCGGACTCGCCGACGAAGCCGGAGGCGAAGCCGTACGCGATCGCCAGATCGAGGCCGAACAGCAACACGACGAGCGTGACCGTCGCAGCCGCGACCGCGGTTCGCGTCGTGCTGACGAGCGCCGAGACGGCCATCGCGACGGCGAGTAAGACGAGCGCGAACAGGACCGTAAGCACCACGAACCGGAGGAACAGCCACGGGGAGTCCGCCCCCGAGTGGGTCGCATAGACCAGCGAGGTGACACCCCCGACGATAGCGACCGGAACCATCACGATCAACAGCGGGACGGTTACCGCGAGAACCACCCCGAACGCGCGGCCGAGATAGATGCCGGCGACGAGCTGCCACGCGGTCACGGGGTAGGTCGCGAGGATCTCGAGCTCGCCGCGGCGCTCGTCGTTTCGGACCGCCCGGTAGCCGAGCGCGACCGCGAGGAGGGGAACGAGCACCTCAAGCGGTGTCAGCAGGTCGACGATCGTCGGGACGTATCCCCCGATGACACCCCCACCGCTCCAGGCGAGACCGAGGACGATCACTGTCACCACAGCAACGAGGGCCGCGAAGGCAGGCTGTAACAGCACTGTTTTGATCTCTCTGACGAGGACCGTTCTGACCAGCGTCAGCGCGTCGGGTGGTAACCGCTCGCCGTGATCGGTCGCGTGACCCTGACGGGCGATCTGTTCGGGGTTGCTCATCCCGTCTCCCCCTGGACGCGAACCGTCCCGGCCTCAGCGGCGATCGACGACTCGAACGCCTCGAGCAGCGACCCGACCCCGAGCGCTGCACAGAGGGCGTCCGGGGCGCCGTCGCGGACGATCGCTCCCTCGTCCAGCAGGACGACCCGGTCGGCCGACCGTTCGACGAGCGCCAGGTCGTGCGAGCTCACCAACACCGCGGCACCGTCTGCCGCCAGCGCCCTGATGACGTCGAAGATGTGGACGCGCATCGACGGATCGAGGCCGCTCGCCGGCTCGTCGAGGATGACGACGGGAGGCGAGCCGATCGTCGCCTGAGCGACCCCAACCAGCCGTGTCATCCCGCCAGACAGCGCGTCGATCTCCCGATCGGCGGCGTCGGCGAGGCCAACCCGCTCGAGCTGTGCCACCGCGTCGGCCTCGGTCTCGCCGACGAGTGAGGCGTAAAACGCCAGCGTGTCGCGGACGCGCTGGCCCGGCCGAAAGCTGGGCTGCTGGGGGAGATAGCCGATCGGTCTGACCGCATCCGGACCACAGTAGGTGAGTTCGCCCTCGGTGGGCTCGTCGAGGCCAACCAGCGTCCGTATCAGCGTGGTCTTTCCCGATCCGTTCGGCCCGATCAGCGCAGTGACGGTGCCGCGACGGAGCGCAAGCGAGAGACCCTCGAGCACCGTGACCGCGCCGTACGAGCGAACCACGTCGCTCGCTTCGAGTACCACCGATTGCTCACTCGTCATCGTTGTCCTCCCTGCCGGTGTCCGACGCCGACGGCTGGTCGTCCCCACAGTTCGGTTCGATCGCGTAGCCGTTCCGGTCGAGCCAGTCGCCGTGGACTGGCTCACACCGCGGCGCGTCGTCGACGACCTCCCCGTCACGAAGCCCAGAGACGGCCTCCTCTAGCCGGACCAGCGCGTCAAGCACGGGCGCCTGTGCAATCGTCGGCGTGCCATCGACCCGGTGGAGCTGACTGTCGATCGGATCCGTGGCGGTGTACGGCCGCGACAGGCTGCCGTCGTCGACCGTGCCGACTGCGCCGTCCCAGTAGTTTCCGGTACCGTCATGGGTCCAGACGCGGAGCTGGCCGAGACTGCGGACGTGACGGTCGTTCGCCACGAAGTCGTTGTCGACGACACGGTTGGTCGGAAGCAGCGACCGGACGTGTATGCCAACCCCGTTGTCGACCAGGAGGTTGCGCTCGAACGTCGTCGTCACCGCGTCGGTTCGGAGACCGTCTGTGTTGTTCGCCAGTACGTTCCCGGCGACGTACGAGTCGGTGCCCCCGACGTCGAGCCCGGTCGGTGACGAACGGATCTCGTTGTCGACGACTGCGTTCCGTTCGGGCCCGGTCATAACGAACAGGCCGGTGCTGCTCTGGTCGGTTATCGTGTTGTTCGCCAGCAACGTATCGGACGTGTGCATGAGGTGAATACCCATCCGGTTGTCGATCAGCTCGTTGTCTCTGATGACGCTGCCCTCGGCGCGGTGGAGGTAGACGCCGTCGAGGCCGGCGGTGAGCGAGGCGTGCTCGACGACGACCGGCGAGCGCATCCCGACGACGGCCATGTGTGCGTTCGTCTCGTCGTGGTGGCCGCGCACGGAGACGTCCCTGACGACCGCACCCGGGCTGTCGCGCAACATCACGCCGCTTGCGGGTGTGGTGATGTCGACGTTCTCGACAAGTACGCCGGTCGAATTGTCGACCGCGATGCCCGCATCGCCGGTCGCATAGTCGTCCTCGATCGCCGCGTCCCACGCCTCCTGATCCCCTCCGTTGCCGTGGTCGTGGTCGTGCGTGCCGTGTGCGTGGTCGTCGGTCGCCCCCGCACCCGGGGTGTCGCCGCCGACGCCGTTTACCTCGATGCCGTAGATCGCGCTTTCGTTCGCCTCGACGGAGACGACCGTCGAGTTTCCGTCGCCGACGATCGAGACGTCGCCCTCGCCCGCGAGCGTCACCGGCTGCTCGATGTCGACGTGCTCGTAGTAGGTCCCTTCGGGGACGAGCACCGTCGAGTCCGGCCGGGCGAGGTCGACGGCGTCCTGGATAGTTTCGGCATCCTCGCCGACGACCGCGTCGACCGGCCGGTCCCGGAGGCGCTGGGCGTCTGTCACGCGCTCGTCGGCTTCACGGTGCTGGTCTGTGACGCGCTCGCGAACCGTCTCCGCGTCGTCGGTGCCGAACTGTGAGTCGATGACCGTCTCCCAGGACTCGACTGTTCCGCCGTGGTCGTCGCGGAACGCCTCTGCCGCCGCCTCGCTCTCGAAGGGCACGACCGTCGGTCCGGCGGGCGTGTGCGCCCCGCTGTCTGTGACGTAGAACGCCTCCTCGGCGGAGATCCACTCGTACTCGCCGCCGGCCGTCGGCAGTCCATCGTGGCTCAGTTCGAGCGCGTCGGCGTCGAAGGCGGTGACGTAGACCGCGAGCGGGTAGCCGAACAGCCGTTCGTAGCGGTCTTCCCCGTGGGTCGCGGCGAAGGCTTCGACGCCGTAGTACCCGACGACGTAGGGGAACTCCGAGTAAAACGTCTGCACTCGCGGAAGATCGACCTCCGTGCGCTCCCCCTCGAGCCAGCTCTCGTCTTCGAGTGAGAGACCGACAGCGACCGTGTCGTCGAACGACGCCGGCTCGGGCTCGGTCGCGCCGAACTCGATCGTAAACAGCCCGACAGCCGCAACGGTAGCGACGACGAGGAACGCAGCCAGTGTAACCGATCGACGCCAGTTCACGCTATCGGCTTTGGGACTGGCAGGCTTGTACCGTCTGGTACGTCCGTCGAACGTCCGCCAGCGACCCGTGACACCCCTCTGGGTCCCTGGATCGTTCGTCGTTCGTACCAGATTCCTTATGGCTGCCGGACCGAACGGTGAGACCGTATGTCCCCTTCCCCCAACCACGTCGACAGACGGACGCTCCTCGGAGCGCTCTGCGGTGCGGTTGCGCTGGCAGGCTGTATCGGTGACGAGACCGACGACACGGGCGACGAGACCGACGACACGGGCAACGAGCTGGATGATCCAGACGACACGGACGACAGTTCGGACGACGGAGAGGAAGTCGAGGCGCTCGACGAGCCCACCGAGTTCCCCCAAGACGAGCCGTGTGTGGTGTGTGAGATGATCGCAGAGGAGTATCCCGAGTGGAATGCTCAGCTCGTAACGGCGGGCGGGACGCGGGTGTACTTCTGTTCGTCGGGTTGTCTGCTGGCGTACTACGTCGATCCCGAACACTTCGACGGCGAGGACGAGCTGGTCGAGAACGTCTGGGTGACCGCCTACGACACTGGCGAGCTGATCGACGGACGAGAGAGTTACTACGTCCGGGTCGAGGACTCGGACCACGTCGACGACATCATGATGATGAACCCGACGCCGTTTAGCGCTCGCGAGGACGCCGAAGCGTTTATCGACGAACTCAACGACGAGTTCGACGCCGGCTACAACCACGACGCGGACGTCATCACCTTCGATGAGTTCGATATGGAGCTGGCGATGCATTACCGTGCCCGGTTCCTCGGCGACGATCACGGAGACCACGACCACGGCGACGACCACGGAGACCACGACCACGGCGACGATCACTGAGGACGACTGCCGTGATGCGTGCATCGAGCGTCACAGAACACACCTGAACGGCCAGCGCGCTCACACGGACGCGAGGACACAGGTCCCAGACAGAGACGCACACCACGTTCGAGCGTCGTACCAGTCGCGTTATCCGGCGTGTGTCCCGACGTGGTGGTATGGAGCGACGTTCGTACGTGCTGGCGATCGCGACCGCCGGGACAGCGGCCCTCTCCGGCTGTCTCACGGGACTGCTCGACGACGGTGCTGACGGGACAGTCTTGCCAGCACCAGACGACCAGGGTGCAGCGAGCGAGGATCTGGCCTACCCCGCCTACGGGGAGCCCCTTCCGTCGTTCGAGCTGCCGGATGCGACGAGCGATCTGGTCGTCGACACCGGCGAGCTCGAGACAGTTGCGGTCGTGACGACGTTTTTCGCGTCCTGTCCGGCAGAGTGTGGGATCCTCCTCGGCCAGCTCGCTGGCGTGCAGTCGGCGACAGCCGATCTCGAGATCGTCGAGGAGGTGTCGTTTCTCGCGATTACCTTCGACCCCGAGCGTGACGACGCCGAGCACCTGGAGGCGAACGCCGACCAAGTCGGCGTAGACCTCTCTCTCGGGAACTGGCACTACCTGCGCCCTGACACGGCCGAGGCTGCCGAAGCGGTCGTCACCGGCGAACTGGGGCTCGCATACGAGCGGACCGACGAGAGCGACCGGATGGACGACTACGACTTCAACCACTTCGTCCTGACGTGGCTGGTCAACCCCGACGGTGTCGTCGAGCGGGTCTACCGCGGGGAGTACGTTCCCGCAGACGACGTTATCGACGACATCGAGAAGGTGGTAGAAGCGTTCGATCTGTGAGCTGGGTGGGCTGGCGACCGAATACGACCTGAGGCGGGACCCTACCTGACCCCGCGCTGGCGGTTTCGGACAGAGCTATAAGATGACTTTAGATATATTTATATAGACGTTCAAACAACGATCAATTCGACCATGTCGACCACAGAGTCACTCAGAGATATTTACCTCGAGGTCGCCGGCGAGGAGACGATCACCGAGAGACAGGAAGAAGACACACTGCGAGCGCCCATCGGGCGTGGCGAGACCGAACTCGAGGAAGAAGTGACGCAGGCGTTGCGCGAGGACGGCCTCGACGACGCCGTCGAGGGGATGGAGACGGCTGCTCCCGAGCCGTCCTGAGCGCATCTCGGAGCCGTAGCGGCCTACTCGATGACGAACAGCACGTCACCCGCGTCGACGCTCTCGCCGGCTGTGACGTGGACTTCCTCGA